>Ga0209700_102688_pt1 | contig 35499 bp, 15 predicted proteins | sample SiratroredBW_FD_187528 | JGI IMG/M metagenome (GOLD analysis project Ga0209700, IMG submission 187528) | Root nodule microbial communities of legume samples collected from California, USA - Siratro red BW (SPAdes) (version 2) | ecosystem: Host-associated > Plants > Roots > Nodule | place: USA...
TATATATATATATATATATATATATATATAGAAATGCACGTGGTTACCATTCTGGGTATGCTTTTGTGCAATGTTCTTGATTTGTGAAATTCATTATTGACAGAAGCCGAATTCTGAGTGTCTCCAATTGTTCTTTTATATGCTTGATGAAATGCTTGGCAACCAGAATATGTGCCATGTGTACCACATTTTTAGATTCTCATATACATTCAAATGCCAAAACAAAAACAATTAATCAAAGCCCTTTTTTAAAACACATAACAATGCGCATAGTAACTCAATTTTAAACATTGTTACCAATTTTCCCACTAATTATTCTCAAACAATAATTTGTAAACTTAAGTTTTGAGCTACAGCATTCATGAAAAAGTAGAACATAAGTTTCTTTATTTAATCTTTCTTGGCAACTTAATCCCATTCATCTTTCCAAAGTTTCATTTCCATTTTTTCTCCACCTTTATCTGATTCCTCAAAATCAGAGTTCCCTATAAATACCTCATTTCTCCCCATACACACCAACACATCTTCTTCATGTGTTGTCTTGCATAAAGGGTGTTTTTAGCAGAAAAAACAAAGCTTATTGCTATTACCATCAAAAGTTTCCATAAATATTTCCTCTGCTTTGGTATCTGTTTATTTCATCAAATTGAGATGCCTGAAAATGCAGCCACAACCAATCTTCAAGTTTTTGACAACCAAGATGATGTGTCTACGCATTCACAGAGTAACTCCAAATACTATGATGATGATGGTCGTCTCAAACGAACTGGTACGAAATTCTTCTTAGCTGCTTTCACTTTTATTTACAATATTAAACAATTATACACAACTTTATTTTATATGAACTATGCAGTATATGCAAATATATAATAATTGTATATTTTTATGCATGATAATCACTTTAAAAATTACACTTAAAGTTGATTTCGAATTGAATGAAAATAAAATACTTTTACACTGTAGACAACTTAACTTTGCAATATATCAGTTCCATTATTTGAATACAAGCATATACACAATGATTGTTTGTGTACATTTTTATATTTTAGAAAAATTATATTTTAATAGTTTCTATCTTATAAAAGCTTAGTATGATGAATTGGTCATGGAATTATATATGTCCCTAAACCCTAAACTTTGAAAGTGGTTAAAGAATACTTAATAAGCTAGTCTTAGACAAGATGTGTAAACCTAATGTGACGATGATTATATATAATTTTATGTCATTTTGATGCACACATGCATGTCTCAGAAAACCTTCAACATTAAAGAAAAAAAAGAGAAGACATTACCCTTTACTCTTTAGCAGAAAAGCACATTAATATGCGATAAAAAAATGTGATGAGACAGGGACGGTTTGGACTGCAAGCTCGCACATAATAGCTGCTGTGATAGGATCTGGGGTGCTGTCATTGGCTTGGAGCATAGCCCAGCTAGGGTGGATTGCTGGTCCTGCTGTCATGCTCTTGTTCTCTTTGGTTACCTTCTATACTTCATCATTGCTGCTTCAATGTTATCGTGCTGGACACCCCAATTCTCTCATCAGAAACTACACTTACATGGACGCAGTTCGCTCCATTCTTGGTAACACTTCATTAATCATTGCTTTCAAATAATCTTTTCACAACATGGATCCATGCATGCACATCTTGACCATAATATATATTCACATGTCTTCTCTACGTGCAACTGGCTAGATATATTCATCCACAGTTTAATATAATATAATATGCACTGTTATGTTCCTCTTTAGAGGAATTTTCTAGGGTTGGCGAATTTAGTATAACTCATCATGCACATGGTTTTGCTTCTACTACAAAAAACAAAAAGGAACTTTTCCTAGAAAATAGGATTTAATGTTTATTCGCCAACTGTGTATTCTGTCCGTACTATAATAAATCTACTCGTTAACAGTATATCACCGTAAATAATTTCACATCAATACTTTTTAGACATTGATATATGCTTCAGCAGGTGAGAACCAGGAGCATGTTACATTCATGATTTGTTTGTTTGTTGCACTAGGGCATCTAGCTATATGTCAATACTTGTCACCGACCATGTCTGGTATAATATTAAAGAATTTGAATTTTTAACTAGTTTGACAAAGTCAAGCTCAATTAATGCCTATGATACTCTTCGGAAATTATATGCTGCATGGATGGATAAATAATTTTAATGTTACAGAAATTAAACCCAAATTAAGCAATAAAAAAATTCAATTGATTCTTTAGCTTAGTTATGTGGAGAGTATTGTACAACTAACCATTATTTGTGAAGAATCTATATATTATTCTTCAGTGCTTGTAAAAAGTTTGAAAAAAATTGAATGACCATGTCTAGATGTGACTCCAAGTAATACATGTAGAATATGTAAGTGATAAAAAACAATATAATGTATTTTGCAGGAGGAGCCAATGTTACGTTTTGTGGGATATTTCAGTACCTGACTCTACTGGGACTTGTAATAGGATACACAATTGCAGCTTCTATAAGCATGATGTAAGCTCAGATTTACACTTTGTAATTGAATGATATTAATGTACTCTACAAGCATATAAGTTAGTTTGTCTCATCAGTTTCTCCACCTTTTTATTCTGATTTTGATCAAACTTTGTTACATAAAACTATTAAGTTCCCATATTTTCACAATTGTGACATGCATGAGAAAGATGGTATTATTATGAAGTTTGATGGTCATTGAGTTTCATTGATTTTGATAAACAGGGCCATTGGAAGGTCTAACTGTTTCCATCAATCTGGGGGCAAAAACCCATGTCACATGTCAAGCAACCTTTACATGATAATTTTTGGTACAACCCAGATTTTCCTTTCTCAAATTCCCGATTTTGACCAAATATGGTGGCTCTCGACAGTTGCTACGATAATGTCTTTCACCTATTCCATAATTGGTCTGTGTCTTGTTATTGCCAAAGTTGCAGGTGATATTGATAATGTTCTCTCCTATATACTATATCTTTGTGGTAACGTAACATCACATAGGCATAAATTTTGAATGGTTAATGAACAGAAACGGGTACCTTCAAAGGTAGCCTCACTGGAATCAGCATTGGAGCTGTGCCACAGTCCCAGAAAATGTGGAGGACTTCCCAAGCTCTCGGTGACATAGCCTTTGCCTATTCATATGCTGTGGTTCTCGTAGAAATTCAGGTTTCAAAAGCTAAGAATTAGTTGATTTTAAAATTTTAAATTATTCCATTTACTCAACATATAGATAGTTGTTCTTACTTTAGTTTTAGTTTGAAAGGCTAAAAAGTCTTGAGATCATTGATATTTTAACCACTTATGTAATAAAAAAAAATCATTTCACAAATAATTAGATTAATATTTTATTATATTTTTATTTTTTAAATAAAATTTTTAATAGATTATTTTATTATTAAAATAAAATTGTTGAAGTGAGTGTTAATTGAATAGAGTGTCAAAATATAACTTTTGAAGTTTTAATCTCTAAATTTTTTGTGACAGTTTATCACTTTAGGAAAGTTTTGGTAATAGTTTTTATACCTTAAAAGAAATTCTTTGATGTTCTCATTAGGTACTAAAAACTTATATGCAATGGAGAAAATAAAATTTATAGTTTTCTTCTATAGAAATTAAAACTTTATAAAAGAATGCTTATCATTTAGTGAGCTAGACTTTGGTGACTGTAGGACACCATAAAATCTCCACCTTCTGAATCAAAAACCATGAAGAAGGCCTCGTTAATAAGTGTTGTAGTGACCACAACATTTTACATGCTGTGTGGCTGCATGGGGTATGCTGCTTTTGGAGATGCCGCACCTGGGAATCTGCTGACTGGTTTTGGTTTCTATAACCCATATTGGCTCGTAGACATTGCAAATGCTGCCATAGTAATTCACCTTCTGGGAGCATACCAAGTGTTTTCCCAACCCATCTTTGCCTTTGTGGAGAAACGGGTGACACAAAGATGCCCCAACATGGAAAGGGAGTTAAAGATTCCAATTCCTGGTTTCCCTCCTTACAAACTAAAAGTGCTTAGATTAGTTTGGAGGACGTTGTTTGTTCTTCTCATAACTCTCATATCCATGTTGCTTCCATTCTTCAATGACGTCGTGGGAGTGATTGGGGCATTGGGATTTTGGCCCCTAACAGTGTACTTTCCCGTGGAGATGTATATTTCACAGAAGAAGATCCCAAAATGGAGTAACAGATGGATTAGCCTCAAAATATTTACAGTGGCCTGCCTTATGGTTTCAGTTGTTGCTGCTGTTGGCTCAGTGGCTGGTATCTTGCTTGACCTTAAGAAATATAAACCATTCCACACAAACTATTAATCTTAATCTGCCGCCTCCTTGTGGATGTAAGAAACTTGAGTGGGCAGGCTAGCAATGTTTCTCGACATTATCTATTAGATCAATTGGATTACTCTAAGCCTCGTCTTGTTTTGAAAAATCAAAGTCAGGAGTTTCCTGAATAATGTGTCCAAAACAAGGAGTACCTACCTTCCTCAATATTGTTCTTGTTTTTTGAGGTTTAGCATCCCAAGCCATTTTCAATTTTTAATTGAAACAGGTTACCCGAGTCTGCGTTTAAAAAATGAATGCAATTTTAATGTTTTTTTTTTCACTTGCTATTTTTATTTACTCTTTTTGTATCGAGATATTCATTAAATACTAAATAAACTCAAGAACATTTCAAAGAAAAAATTTGGCATGAAAAATAATAACCAAACCCCAATTTCTTCTCAACGAAATCTGACTCGGCTTTATATTTGACTTCTTTTAACTACTCAGTCAATATTTAACAACATCATTATACAAACCATGTAGAAGGCCTTACTAACCCCTAATTTAATTATTTTAACTAAATGAATCAAACTTGAAGACATGTTCATACAAACTAAGTCGAAATTTTCAAGAGCTTAATTCGACATGCCTTATTTACACCACCCGCAATATGTACACAGAAACAAAGTTGAATATACAGAAATTTCCAGAGAAAATGAAAACGTACAGAAGTTTTTCATCAGTGGACTAAAGACTTTGCTGTCCCAGCAAACAAAAATGTTGAACAAGCTCAACCGAACACAGCTGATGACAAACAAATTCAAATGTATAAAATGCAGAAGCTTGTGCGAAGATCCGTGTAATAATCGCAGCTTTTGGTGTCAATCCATGGTATATGTATTCAAGACATCGTACTATATATACCACAAGTATAAAAGGAGGGCTTCCTAGGACCCACTTCGGGGTGGATCCTCCCTTGAACCCGGAAAAAAAGGATCACTCATGAGCCCTCATTAGGCAGGGATAATGAATAATGAAATTGATAGCACAAAAAAATATTTTACATCAACAAAACATGCTACATTAATAAACATTTGAAGAAACCCAACGACCCCCTGGAAGGACATCAATTAGACCCAAGAAGACCTGAGACGCCAGACAAGCAATCAGTATTTAACCATCGACGCTCATAACTTCAATCAAAACAAATATGCTATTAGGGAGGGAGGTAGATGAAACAGGGCCTTGGTCCTCTCTGAACAGAATCGTTGAACAATTACCTTCAATTGGATGAATTCATCAAAAGACTAGAAAAGCTCCTCAGAATTGAATTTATTCCAGGCTTCCTGTAATAAATGATTAAAGATTCAGTAAAAATGAAGGCTATTATTCTGGACTCGGCCAAAATATAAACGAGTTTTGACACAAATCCCCGTACATGTCACATATTTATATAAAAGAAAAGGAGGGGGGGATTATTTACGATGAAACAGCAAACTACTGACCACTAAATGCAGCTACCTAAAATTTTGGCGTAATGAACTAATTATGTATACATTGGCAACACCACCAAACTAAAGTACACACAACACGTTTTCCTTTTAACTATAACACAACCCTGCTTGATAAATTCAACCAGACACAGGACCATAACCAATATCAACTAGTTCTCCAGCCTCTTCAAAGCTATCTAGGGGCAAAAATCTAATGCAACACTTTGTATATTGGACCAGCAGGCAGTAGCTTGAAAATTATGCAAGGTGGTACTCCAGTATCTATATTAATAATTGCATTACTTTTTAGTGTTTGTTGTGTTACTTTCTAATTGTTTATATGGTTTAAATTAAAAAGGATTTAACATTACAACTTGAAGTAATGTTTCATTACATGAAATTAAGTGAAAATTACACACAATAAAAATTGTAAAAAGAAACTCAATGTAACAATAGTTAAAATGGAGAAATAGAAAACAATTACATAATAATATATCTTTGTCTAGAAAACACAAATTGTATTTATAGACAAAAACATATGTAGTTATGTACTTTTATGGCATTTTACATTTACCAACTAGCTTATCAGATAATTTACCACACACTTCAAGTTAATAAGCTACCTAATCAACTCATAATCGACTAACAACTAGCTTATCAATTACAAGTTAGCTATTCAGCTAGTTTGCCAAACAGACACTTTATAAATCATAGCTGTAAGCTTTTGCTGGTTTAGTGCACAAACATAATGGAGTACAGTTTGCACAGCTGATAAAAAAAAAACAGTTTAAACAGCTTTACCAAAATCTTAAATCCTCGATAAACTGTTATGTTGTTGATGCAGAAGACCATATAAAGCAAATAAAAATGTGATATTATACGTTGTGCACTAAAATACAAAGCTCTCAGAGAGAGTTAACTGTAGCTCATTTAATTAAAATTATATATATATCATTTGGTCTGCTAGCAGTCATGTGTCACACAACTCCAATACAAAAGAAAATGAAAGAATGATGCAGGAAAGCTTGTACGCGTTTCCAAGAAAATGATAACTGCTAATAACCCAAGATCAACTGACTTGGTTGATCTTATTAACATACACTGTCGGTTAAAGCCATCCCCCGACATAGGCAAAAATACTGTCTTGGCATAGGAAGAATTTTGACCAAAAATTGCTACACATAATCACTTCTAAAAGCTTCATAGAATAAGGGTAGTGTAATACACATTCAGAAACTCACTGATTACCACTGGCTACAGTAAACATATTATTCATAAAGCGTTGATAAAAAAAAAGCATATATATGTTACATAAAATGATCAAAATACCTTGAGTAGATCAAACACCTTCTCTGCAACATATTTCTGCTGTAGATTGGCACCCTTCTGCTGCACCTTATCAGGATGGATACACAACGTAGCTTTCCTGTAGGCCTTCTTAACGGCCGCAGCTGTAATCAAATCAGTCAAAGAAACTGGCTGCCAACCACATTCAGGCCACAGTACCTGATCATCATTCATGAAGGCCAAAGTTAATATAATTGATACAGACCCCATAACAAAAACAATAACACCAAAAATATTAAAGGACTGCTTCAAAATTCAAATGCATGGACTGTTTGGTGTGTATAAATAATAATGAAAACAAGTCCCTTTCACTCTCCTTTCCTCGGGAATCTGGATTGTTTGCAATTGAACAATGAGTACATCCTAACAATCTTTTCAAAACCAAACTTGTTTCCTAGGACATGTCTTCTAGCAAATATCTGATCAAAAATTGCTACTATTTATCTATTGTATGTATTGTGGTTGAACCCAATGAATAGAAATTCAAACCCATCAAGCAGTAGTACTACAGTGCTAGAATCAGTACTCCAATTCACATCTAGCCCTAGGGTCATAGATTGATGATCGGAGAAAATATATGCCAAAGCACAAATCCTACCACGCAATACATAAAATTTGAACCTAATAATTCGAAGAGAAGACGTCATGATGTAATTTAATGCATATTTCCAAGCACCACATGAATATGGACAGAAAAATCAGAGATACTATCCAAAGTGTGTGCACTAGATGTGCATACATATTGTAAGGTGGATAGCAAAGCTCGTAAATTCCCCTCTTTTCCTGCAGCCCAGCGCTTAATCTCAAAATCCAGTGTTTCGCCAAGCCTCTGAAATCAGAGTACAGAAATTAGACAACAAAATTAAAGGATATTAGAGAAATGTAAGCTTTTATTAGCAGTTTTCACAAAACAGATTTTTGGCCAGAACAAGGGTGAAGGGGGATGAATAGAATCTGTAGATGCAGCTTTTGCAAGAATACAAAGAAACCCATTCACGAACAAAATCAAAAGAATAAAAAAGACAACTTACATTTCTCTCAGCTTGTTCTCTTTGAGTTTGCATGTCCCTCTGATTCTTCTCAGCCAATGCTTTTGCCTAGAATAAAATGGAGAAAGTATAAACAAAACAAGTTCAAACAATTTTGTACAGAGAGATACACTCAAGACTTCACATAAATCTAATTTCAAGTTGGTTCGAAAAGAAAACGAAGTAATCAAATTAAGTAGACAAATACAGAAATGCAATAATACATACAGCACGCTCCTGAGTCCTCTGGTGGCGCTCCAACCTGGCTCGTCGCCTGTCTTCACTTTCCCCTTCAACTTCCTGGAACTCTCCAGATGATGGAGCAGCTTCAAACCATAAAAGGGAAAAGAAAAAAGAAAACAAACAAGTAAGCAATGAAACAAACGTGCAAACCACTACTGAAATAAATATATTGAAAATGCTGACCTACCTCCAAAAATTGAGGAAAGATCATCAACAATATTAGTGGATGATGATGCTTTTTTCATACTTGTAGATGCACTAGTAGATTTCCTTGTTGCATCTGACTGAAATTGGGATTCAAATACAGAGTCCTGAAAAAACCCAGGTTCAGAAAATTAGCAATAAACTTTCAAATAAAATCAATCTAGTCTTAACATGCATGTCATGCTTGCCTTTTTAATTTAGTTTTAAAATAGTTTAAAATTTATAAAAGACTGCATAACAAACCACTTTTCATTTTAAAAAATGATATTTGTTTAGAATTAAAAAGGAAAGAGTGAAATAAATAACTAACTACCCACTAACTATAACTTCTTGCTTTTTTAACAGTAAATTTTGCAAGATGGGAATACACAAAAGCCAAGTTTTGGCCATTATATGCTAGTATGGAATAATAGATTAAAGAGAGGGTCCTCACTGAAGAGTTAGCCCTGGGAGGCCTTGGAGCACTGCTAGCTCGACCCATGCCAAAGAAGGATTCAAGATCATTATCATTCTTTTGTTGGCTCATCCTTGCAGCAGCTGCAGCCCTTTCCCGTGCCTCAGCAGCAGCCCTTTCACGTGCCTCAGCAGCAGCCCTTTCTACACTTGCACGTTCTGCTTTAACTCGTGCTTCCGCTTCTGCTCTTGCAGCTGTAGCTCTTTCCTGTGCTTCCCTCTCCTTTGCTTCAGCAGCAGCCTTTTCGGCTTTTTCTTTTGCCCATGCAGCAGCCCTTTCTCGAGCTTCTGCTTGTGCCCTTTGCACTGCAGCCCTTTCAGCACGTCCTCGAGCTTCAGCATTAGCTTTCTCAACAGCAGCCCTCTCAGCTCTTTGGCGAGCTTCAGCAGCTGCTCTTTCTCGTGCTTCTCTAGTAGCTCGTTCTACAGCTTGTCTTGCCTTTTCCCTCTCCAATCGTTGTTGTTCTCTTTCTTTCTCCTCTCTTTCTTTAATAACTCTTCTTTGCTCCTTTTCCTCCCTCTCCTTTTGCTGCCGTTCACGGTCTAACCTTTCCTGTTTTTCTCTCTCCTCGTGCACAGTTCTCTCATCTATTTCCATTTGCACAGCTTCTTTGCTTCTAGCAGCCTTTGAATACTCTCTCTCCCTAACTTCCTTTGCATGCTTAAACTTAGCTTCTGCTCTATCCATTGCCTCCTTCATAGCTGCAGCAGCAGAGTTCATCTCTAATTCTTCATCAGGAAGACCATTTCCACCCTCATTATCATTACCACGACTTCTGCCCATGGCAAAATCATCAAGTTCATCAAACTGAGGTGAAGTGGGTACCCTTCCAGCTGCTGGAGCAGACTTAGGACCCTGAGAGAATCGTGTGGAACTAGGAAAAGAAGAAAAATCATTATCCTTCTTTCTAGCATTGGCAGATACTGATGAAGTTGATCCTGACTTGGGAATATGCACTGGCCGTGGAGGAGGAGGTCTTGAAGGTGGTGGAGCAGTAGTTGGTTGTGTAAAAAGAGGAATCTCTGATACCGTCAGCCATATATCTTCACTTGGTTCCAATTTATCTTCATATTTCGGAGACATATCTGCCTGAATATTGGCTTGTCTAAAATCAACATTATTATATGGAGGGGAAGTAGACCTTTTGCCAACTGGTTTATCAGAATCAGATGAATAGGTAGGCATATGAAATGGGGCCTGTGGAAATTCCCTGTCATTTTCCGCAGGAGTCTTGCTTTTTGTGTCTCTTTCAGGACTCCTGCCAGATATCTTGTCGAATGGTTCTTTATCTCCGTTCCAACTTGAGTTTGTATTCAACCTTGGGGAACTGCTACCCTTCTTGCTACTTCTCTCTGATGAGAAAGCCGGTACAGATTTTCCAAGACCATCAAAGGGATCAATATCTTCATACACTTTGCCATTTGAAGTTGAAGAACTATCATTTTTTGTGCTTCCAGAACTACTAAATTTACTAATTTCTTCCAATGGGTCCACAAAGTGGCCTCTGGATGAATCCCCTGGGGCTGAAGCTGATTCAAATACTTTGAAAGGGTCCTCTGCCATGGTGGAGGTTGTTTTAGATGCGCTAGCAGTAGGTTCTGAGGAGAAACTGGTATCAGGAGTGTGCCTGTTAATGATAATAATAATATATAGAAAAGATTATGATACATCAACCATTGACCAAATAAACAATATCAATGACTCAGACATCAAAGATAAGTATAGACAAGCACAAGCTGTTCATTCCACTAACAAAAAATAAGTACAGATAAGATTATGACACTAATTCATTTAATTGGGGATTCACAGAAATTATAAAACACAACCTTTATAGACCACATTTTAGAATTTCATATAGACTTATTTCAGAACTGAACAAATAACTTTTAACACTCTCCTCAAAAGAGATTATAAACGTATCTTTGACATTTGATGACATTTATTCTCATTCATTTTACTTGGTTTATCCATGTTACTCACATTCATATTCACTACCACTTTTAAAAACACATTTATCATTGATAAAATAAAATACAAGACAGAAAGACATGACAAGATTTAGTTCCTAGCTGCATACACCTTGTGTCCTTTCCAATTCAAAATTTCAATCATAGTGTATTTTCATAGCAGTGTTATCAATTGCAGGTTGCAGAAAAGGCCAAAAGTCAATAATTAGAAACACCATACAGAAGATAAAACTGTGGGCAAAAAGCAGAAGTTGCACAACAATTATATATATATGAAAAATTAAGCTGTATGCAAATAAAAGTAAAATGCATAAGTTAACATAATATATAACTCAGTTCAATTGGATGGAGACTCATCAAAGATGATAAAGATGTGGGAAGGGCGTTGAAGTAACAACAGGCATGCCAAGGGACAGAGTTACAATTGCAGATCCAAGAAATTCCACAATGCAATAGTGCCACTATAGCAGCTATTTAACAACACTAATTCATCACACGGGGTATTTTATGCGAAAACTACAGACAGAAATTAAAACAAATACAAATTTATCTTCAACAAAACAATATGATGCATGAACCAGCATATAAAATAATAGTTAGTCTGGACAGCTACAAGGAAAAGGAACAATAATGAGCAAGTAGTTGAACCTAACAAATAGAAAAGGATGAAAAGAACAACAGAAATCATTTAGTTGATATGCAGTTTGTCCATAAAAAATAATCGAATAAAAGAATATGCACAAATGTCTATCCAATTTCACAGGGACCAAGGTGTCATCGTAAAATTGGTTTTGTCAAATCCATATGGGTCTACCACATCAAATCCATATAATTATAACAGTGGCTAAAAGCTTTTGTCAGTTATAGTAGTATTAAATAGTAATAATTGTACTGGAATTGGATTTTTCCTTCCACTATTCACATTCATGGTACTTGAATCAAGATGCAAATCATGAATTAATGCACATTTTCTGAATTGCAAACCAAATTGTAAGATTCACGATAACATTTATATATGTATACATAAAAACCATACAAAGGCACAAATTCACTATCGATAACTAAGAACGTTTTATTTTAATTTCTAAAACATCTATTCAAATTTGATTAAAATAAAAAAAACTTGAATATGAATAAGGGTCCAATCATTAAAACTAACCCTCCAAACAGCAATGCTTAAACTAACTGTCCAAATCCAAACAAGATTTGTCTTTGTCATGGAACTAATAGACAAAACAAAAGGGAAAAAAAAACATTATGATTTCATTTAGATTTAGGGTTGTAAATGCATCGTGCTTCTCTGGCCCACTAGCAACAAGCACAACCATGAGGGCGGAACAATCAACACAGGCTGTAGATTTACAATAAGGCATGATTTCCACAATTTTGGCCACAAGAAGGCTTGGCCAGGTGCGAAGCGATGACCCTTGGAGTGGGCAGGATGCCGCAAGGCAATGATTTGCATTAGTGCCACTATTGTGTGCAATTAACTACTATGAGTGCAGCATGTTTTGCCAGCTCTGGCAGTCATTTTTGCATTTCTGGTATTTTATATACCCACAACTGCCAGCTACGACCCGAAAAGTCCTTGGAAAACAAGGGTTTGTAACCTGCATTGCAAGAATCATGCAATTCAACATCAATTCTTACAATTCTAGACCGATTCATGTGATTCCCGCTACGATTCAGGCACAAAAACGATTTGTATCACCAACCTCATGTCTGATATTGTATACCAAACATACTATATTAACTACCTTGCTCACATCCTCTTCCTTTCAATTCTGTCTAACCAGATGAGATGCTTAGCAACAACAAAATTTTTAAGATTTTCAACTCCTAGCTCCTGGTAGACAAAGCATCCTCAGGACAAGAGTAACTTAATTTTCTTTCATCATGGTAGAACTGCTACACATCAGCAACCAGATAAAATGAAAAGCCCACTTTGTAGGAACAAAAATGAACAACAAATATCAACTGGAACTCCAGAAGTTATTCCTAATGGAAGGATAACCCTTGATCTACAAACAAAATGCTAAACTTAAACTTCACAGGATGCATGAAATTCTCAAACTCTAAAGCAATTTGGGTTTAAGATTTGATAATTTCTCAAACTCTCATATTACAAAGTGCATGTGTAACTTAGGTTGACCCAGTTTGAGAGTTTCATCCTGCCAATACACAAATAAATAAATAATCCCTTAAGTTTGTTCAGTCGCAAAACTAAAGAAAAGTACAACAAAAGTTACTAATCTTTTCCTTCAAATTGTACATGAATGCTTAAAAGTCAATCAGACAGATTACCTAATAGACTGATATCACATTAACAACAAATAAATTAAGATTGTGCTTACGACATGAAAGGAATCTTCATTTCCAAGAACAGTTTGCAATAAATCAAAACATGAAATACTTAGAGGAAGACAGTAGAGAGAGCAAAAGGCACCCTACCCCCTAACTAAAACAGCACCACCACCTCCATCTTCAAGTCAGTTCTGTAGAGAATAGATCTAATGCGGGAATAGCTCCCTTCAAGTTCCAAAGAACTAAATTTTGAGAAGGACCAAAAAGTTCAAAATTCAAACAACAAACCATTGATGACTTTAGAGGATAAAGGGGGACTGATTCTTTGTTTAATTTCAACAATATTCTGTGGATAGATAATACTTCCCAGCATGTTCACCATACAGTGGAAATGAACTTGTATATTCTATAGGACTAAGAACAACGCTATGAAGATCTCCAAGGAGAAATTTAGTCACTACATGATCTTATGCAGACCCAGACTGTTCAAATTTCAGAAAGCTTATTGCCAATTATTTGTTTTTTCAATGCAAATTTAAACCCAGTTATTAAACTATTTACAGCTCTAGAATCATCCCATTCTTTGATGAAATAGTCTCTAATTAATATTTATAATAAACTATATTATCTTCTAAACAAAATGTAAGATAAGACATCCAAAATTCAAACCTATATCTGATTACAGAGTTCCTACGTATTAGATGGACCTTAAAGCTTTATAGTTTCCAACCCATACTAGCCTGCGGAATTTTTTTTCAGTTCAACACAATCATTTTCACATTTCTCACCGATGTTCCCAGATTAGAAACCCGAATAACTTTTCCAATAGAACACTAATTCCAGCTCTCTGACAACTGCACATGGTAAAGAGCAATAAAAGCACACTTCCTTGCGCATTAAGTAAAAGTTCAAAACCATGAATACCACACTGAGCACTGCCAATAGCAAAAGAACCCTAGTTACCAACACACAGACACACATTTACATATACCTTCCACTGGACGGTGTCCTACTGTGTCCAAATCCAGCAAGCAAATCATCGAAATCGGAAGCACCTTTAGCATCCTTCTCCGATCTCCTCCCACCGGAACTCTTGGGTTCCCTCCCAAACCCGCCCAAAAGATCGTCAAAGGCGGCAGCCGAGCCCGCAGAGCCACCACCACTCTCTGTAGTGGCAAAAACATCGTCGAATTTAACCTTAGAAGTGGTCCTCATCCCCGGCACGCCGTCAAAAATGTCGTCGTCATAGACAGGCTTGTCATAGACGGGCGGTGGCGAGCTGGACGACCGGGCGGGAGGTCCGCCGTACATGGAATCCAAATCGAAGGGGGAATCGGCGCGGCGAGTGTCGGATCCGGCTCCGGCGAGGAGATCGTCGAAGGCGGCGGATCGCGATCCGAAATCGAAGTTGAGAGACGCAGGGTTAGAAGATCCCTTGGAGGGAGGAGCCATTGGCGCGGATTTGCCCTGGGGTTTGAGGCCGAACTCGGAGGTGAAGAGGCCATCGAAATCGTTCATGGTTGTTGGGATTGGAGAAAGGGGAAGGAGCAGCGATCTGGTGCGTGCGGGTGCAGCGGAAGGATGCGATGCAGGGAGCACAGAGGGAAATGAAGGTCACGCCTTTGATTCCTCCCTCCCTTTGTGAAATTGGAGCATTTGGCAAAACGGATCCACCTTGTTTAAACTCCTTTCTCCCTTTCTTTTCTTTTCTTTTCTTTCTCTGTTGAATCAATCATGTAAGACAATCATGTTTAACTATTAACCCATCAATTGCCATCTTATTCTTTTTCTCCATTTTTCTTAACCTCCTCCTTTTCCTTTTTCTTTATTCACTTCTTCTACTTTTGCATCCTTATTTTGCCCTATTCAAGCCTCAATTGGTGAAGTAGGGACACATTTTAAATATAAATACTTCCTTTTCTTCTTCTAACTATATTTTTTTATTTATTGACTTCCTTCAATTCTTCAACAATTTGGTTCATTTTTGTTCATCAAATTTCTCCTCTAATTAAATGTTTTTATTTATAAAACCAAAATTAAGATATGGTTTAAAATATTTAAATTTTGTTTCACCTAGTAATGTTGTTCTAACTATTCACATATTTGATTTGCAAAATTTAATTTTTCTCAATACTATTATTTTATATTTTTTAAATAAAAACCATAATTTTATATTAATACTGGATTCACTTCTCAAGCTATTAATACTTTAAAGAAGACAAATTATTTTTTTATGGTGATAATACACTCAATCCTGAGAAGTTTATGGAATATGTATTTAAGAAATTATTGTATAAAATGAACAGGTATGTAAAAAGTAGTTTATGGTATGTGAAGAGAGACCTATAAATTGGTCTAATTATTTCTTTTAATGATAATGAGTGGAAAAAGCTGTCTTAATCATGAATAAAATCTTTAATTGTGAAGTTGTTAGAAAAAAAAGTTGTCATTTATCTCATTTTGATGCACAATGTTAGCTAGTTATTTTATCTTCTTATTTTGAATAATAGAGAATTAATTGCTGAATTTTTTTTTCTTTATTTATTAAAAATTACAGATAGAGAGGCATCCCTAATAGGAAATGAAGTCTAATGGAAGATTGGTTTCTGAAATCTATTGCTCTCAAAATCAAAATCATAATGAAACAAAAACATAGAGATGTTTGGCCGCATAAGCAAAGACGTTCAGAGACGTGTCAACAACCTCCACATTACATACCTTATACATTTTTTTTTGTCTTAACTTAATTCATATGGACACGTACAAATATGAAATTTATTGTTATGATTATACCTTTTACTTATGGATAAATAAAAATCTAAGTTAGGAAGAGTTTCACCGTGGATAAATTAGATTTATTATAAATTAGATTTATTATGTGAATCAAATTTAAAAAATATTATTGATTTTTAATTTCCACTACCAAAATTTATTTCTTCTTAAATTCAAATTCAAATCCTTTGATAAAAATATATAGTTACAACGAGTTTTCTTTGTAAAGACTAATATGATAATAAATAAAATCATAACACTACTATAAAAAAATATTCATACCAACTACTATTATCATTAAAAAAAATGGGAATTAATAAATAAAAACATTAACCCGAAACCTTTAATTTTTTTTTCTCAGCAAAAGCAAAAGAGAAATAATGTGTTATTATTATTATTATTTTTTATTATTATTATTATTATTATTATTAATCCTGTAACATTAAAAAGATCTATTTAATTTTCCTAACAGAAAAATAAATTTGAAAATGTTCCCTCATATTAGTTATTATGGACCAGTTAATTTTAGTGAAGGAGTCATTTTGTGTTACTACATTTATGCAAAATATATTGTAGTTTTTTAATATTACAGATAAAACAAAAAAAAAGTTAACTATATGCACTAAAGGACTATATTTATACATTATTTTAAATTTTGTTACCATTGTATTACTTATCGTATCACTTAATATGTTCCAATTTTTTAAGGCTTGATTTTTATTAACCTGTTAATGTATGAAAAATAAAATTAACATTGGAAACTCTTCTTTCATAAGCTTTTGAAAAAAAAAATGATTTTGTATTTTGTTAAGGTATCTTCAATTAAATAGTTCACCTTAATTGTTCCCTAAATTAAAACATAAATATATTTTCTGATTATGTCACATTAATACTAAGTAACTACAATTTCAACAAGAAATCTCTTTAAAAAATAGCAGTTTTATAATTTTTAATTTAAACATAATCATAAATTTAAGCAAAATATTATTTTGGATTCTTATATAACACTTGCTTGCAAGATAATCAAAATTTATGTTAAACAACCTCAAGTGTCATATAAAACAACCATCATTCTTACTTATCATAACAAAATGCACTAAATCCTACTGAACACTCACATAACTCCCTCTCATGCACATATTCTTCCTTTTCCACAAATCTTTATGCAGGTTGCTCTTTCTAATTGAAACATCATTCTCTTCAACTCATTAACATTGGAACATCACTTTCAGGGACACTGGTTTCATATCCATCATCTCCCCTTCCTGAACCCGAGGCCTGCCAAATCATATTCTGTCACTGCATCAACTTGTGTTTGAAAGAGTTTATATTCAACCAAAAGTTTTAAGCAATATACTTACACTTTCATCTGGAACAATTGCATATCTGTCTGATATGGAAGAGGATGATTTCCCTAATTAAGGCAAAAAAATAAAATCATATGCTAATTATTTTAAAAGAAAAAAAAAACATTGATCCTAAATTAAGAGTCTATGCACCTGATGATGGACAAGGTTTTGAGGTTTCTATGTACTGTCCAGAACATGCATCAACACTGAAAGCCTCAATAATTGTTGGAACATTCCTAATCCCAAAAAGAAAACATATTGAAGCCTTGTAAGAAAATGCACTCATTACCAAAGATTTCTTCTGCTTGGTGAAATATTATTTTGCATGAAACTTCACATAAATATATTATTTAATAAAAAAATATTTAATTATTTTTAAACATTACATTATGCATTAAGATTAAATTTATATACCGGTCTTTGGTTTCTCCATTCCCAAGTTGTCCATTTGCTCCTCTTCCCCATGAATATACATTTCCATGTTCAGTAACAGCAATTGTGTGTCTCCACCCACATGATACCTGATCTACTTTCTACCATTCCAGATAAAAGTTTGCAGAGTTATAAAAAGAGTATCATTTTTATCACACCCTCAAAAGTTTTCCAAAAAATGAAGAAGTGTATTGCACTTCCAAGTACCTGATCACAGGGAAAGTTCACTTGCACAGGAGACCAACAATCCAAACTGTTACCAACTCCAATCTGTCCGAACTACATACAATTCAAGGAGAATCATGCTATCAGATCCTACCTTCACCACCCCTCAAATTGTTTTGTTTTCTTTCACCGTACACAAAATGAGTACATAATTTTATTATTGTTTTACTTTTGACTTCTTTTGAAAAAAATATAAAGAGAGATATATATTTAACCAACCATATAAATTTCTATCCACTGTTTCTGTTAAAGTGTATCTCATGATGTGAGTTGATATGATTATGGTAAAAAAAGTTTGATGAAAATAGGAGAAGAATAAAAAATAGTGACAACCTTATTCCATCCCCAGCCCAAAAGTTGTCCACTAGATGTGAGTGCCATACTATGCCTCCACCCACCTGATACCTGAGACAAGTCCAAACAAACATAGGAGACAAAGATGTCAAACACATCTCATTCTCTTGCATGTCATAGGGTGTAGGACAAGATTCAATGCTTTGTCACCAACTTTTTTACTTTAAACAAGTTGAATATGTAGAAAGCTTATAAACAATAAAACGACAAAACATGTAAACCAATAATGAAATTAAAGGAGCACCTGCAAAATGAACTTATGACTCAAGGTTTCAACCTTGCGAGGTACGAGATAATCCTCAAAATTTCCATGTCCTAGCTGACCATATTTGCCCCATCCATATGAGTATACTCCACCAGAAGATGAAACACATATTGTATGCCGCCAGCCACAAGCAACCAGGGTTATTTTGTAACCCTGTCAAATTTACAGTTATGATCACGTCAGAAGTTAACACCAGCAAATGATGTCTTCTACCAAAGTTTTGAACAAAATTTAGATGCTCAACATCAGAATTTCATTTCATGTCAATAACAAGCGTATTAAGAAACTCAGATTCGAAAGTGGAGAACAACACTAAAAATAAAATACCTGAGTATCTATATCTAACTTTTGTTCTTATAGTTTAATAGCAAGTTTAACTTCCAGGAATGAAATACTAATAATAAATTCTCATAATATATTTTCTCCAGACTATAGAATCATAATCATATTGTACAAGTTGAGAAGAATTTACATCAATAGTCACTTTCTCAGGGAGCAAACGATCATTTCTGTCACCCAAACCCAAGTTTCCATAACGGCCCCAACCCCATCCATACAAATTTCCGTCTTCAGTGACTGCTACACTATGTTCAGCACCAGTAGCAACCATTTTCACAGGTATTCCCTACAACAATACAAAAGTTTACTGTGTGTCCAAGTAGTCAAGGGAATAATCTTGTTTGATGCATATACTTCTTTATTGTCCTATTAATTTATACAATGTCATGCCTCCAGAAGTTAACCCTTTCTTCACAAGAGAGCAATTCCTGCTATTGGTTTTATTGATTTTAGCTTCCCTTTCTCATAATGTGTTCAAATTGAAGGATATTTATTTGTCACGCTTTATTTTAATGAATATCAGATGATGGGTTGGTTAATTATCATGGCATCTACTAAAAGCTAAAACATAATCTTATATACCACTGACCTCATGGTTTCTGAAATTTCTTACACACCAAGGTGAAAGCACCTTAAATTTTCATTTGAAAAATAGTCATGATATTTGAAAGGCTGATACTTCTTCTAGTTTTTTTTTTTTTTTTTTTTTTTTTTGCACTAATCAGTTAGTAGAACGGTTTTGTCAGCAGCAATTATGAGAACTGTTCAATGCTTTCTAGCTTCATTGAGTATTATTAAAAACAATTTTATAAAGAGTACCAAATACATCTTATTTGAGTGCTGAAAATAGCCAGGCCATGAAGTATTATTCATCGTAGAATTGGTACCTCAAACTTTTTAACTTTTTGTGGCAGAAGAGAGTCCTCTGTGGTACCAAGTCCCAGTTCACCATTTTTATTATGTCCCCAACTTCAATTGTGACAGAAAAATAATACAGCAATATGTTATGTTAAAGAAACACCAAAGAACATGCAATAAACACTAAGCATTGAGAAATTATTTGATATAGTCCTACTAATGTAGGACATGTGAAAAAAATAATGGAGATAAGTAGAAGTTCTCTGTCATGTAAAGAAGAGACATATATAATGCAATAGGTCACCCAAAAAACAAGAATAAAACATTTTTTTCTTTTACTGAAACAAAAGGTCTTGTAACTAGAACCTACATCAAGGATTATGTTGCAAAGAAAAAATATATATAACAGCATTTTAGCCTTCCAGAAAAAGCCAAGAATATCTATATTGCTATACCAAGAGTTCAAACTAAACAAAAGGAGAATTTGGGTAGGAAACACTTTTAACAGTTGCACGAGTAAGAAAAATACAACTCAACAAGAGTGTGTCCCAAAAATAAAAGAAAATGATATAAGATGGAATGGAATGAAGATGTGTCAAAGAATCAGCACATGAAAAGAACAGGTCAGAATAGACAAAAGACTGGTTAACTGCAAACCTCAGCACCAACTTGTCCATGGTAACTGTCAAACAATGACTGTCCCCACAAGCAATTTGTTGTATCATTAGACCTTCTAATGCTCTAATGGGATGAGGAATGAGCATGTCATTGTGATCACCATGACCCAACCTACCAAAGTCACCCCTGGAAACCCATAGAACGATATACTTTAGAACTCAAGATATTCCAGACATGCACATTTCAAAAGGTACACAACACAAGATAATATGGTCAACAAATTAGTTGTTCAATTTTCAAGTTAACAAATTATTGAGTCCCAAATCAACCTTGTTCTATAAGTCACTAACAGTTTTGTAGGTATCATTGATTAATGCATACTAAAATTATACTAGCTATTACTTACCTGAAGCTGAATCCAACACTAAATGAGAGCAACCATTCTAAATCAACAGCCAAAGTGACTAGGTTTTAATTATTGAGAAACACAGTAGCCAAAAGATGGTTAAGATGGAGAGCATAGTACCATCCCCAACTATATACAGTCCTGCCAGACTCAGAACGTGCCATGGTATGATCAGCTCCACAAGTAACACTTATTATGTCTTGGCCATCCAATGCACTCAGTTTTGTTGGTAATAGTCGATCATCAGTGTCACCATGGCCTAACTGTCCATCCTCTCCTCGCCCCCACGTGCAAACAACATTTCCACCTTTTAAAAGAATCAAAATTGAGAAGAAAAAACATGAAACAAGTCACAAGACATATGTACATGAAAACCAAATAAGAGAAGGGTCGTCAAAAACTGCATAAAAGAAACATTCTATAGATTGGGACCACATAAATGAACTGATGATTAAGTGGGGACCTTCAGCTTGAGGCAGAGAAATGTATATATGAATAACAACACAGAATCTAAAAAGCTTGCAAAACATAAATCCATCACTCTTTCTGAAAACTGAATATAAAACTTCATTCAGAACAATAACAACAATAAGTAAACAAAAAGACAAGTGAGCACTGATTAATGCTTGCTTACTCAGAAGTGCTACACTGTGGCTGGCACCAGCCGATATAAGAAGAACACGACGAGGTGGAGCAGCCACTTCATTCGTCCCTTCATCTTCCATCTGCATGATCGCTGCAGTCTACAAAACTTGCCGTGCGCAGTATCTCGGTGAAAGAAGTTTTGCTTCTTATATACCCTCACAAGCAGAGCAGCATCAAAGAAAACGAAAAACATGTGGTTAAAAGAGTCAAAATTATTGTATAATAAACAAGTCTCTTCATAAAAAACAAAATGGTAGGTGAAAGTTTAACCTTTTCATTTAGATCATTTAAGAAACTTCCTGTTGGTAACTTTTATTTTTTTCACCAAACTATCTGTCAGATACCCGTTCCAAGTCCTGATCTCTAAAGAAATTAATGCAGCTACGAAATTACCATTGCTCTAGGCAAATCTCTTTACTTTAGAACATAAATAAATCCAAAAGTTAAAAACGTACTTCACGTTGGTTTGATGGATACATGAGCACTGTATGAGAAAAATGATAGTGATGTTTGCATAGCTGAGGGATAAATGGAGAGAAAAAACACATACGTCGAGGACCGGTAATATAGAGACGATGGAATTCAATGATGAGGGCCCAAATGTTGGATGCCACCACTCCATCTTTCTCTTGATTTTTGTTGGGGCAAGCTCTGTCATACATCTGCCATGAATCTGACATGTGATGTGGTCTACACTATAGGACTAGAGTTGTAGACTTTTGGGGTCATCATGCATATCGATATCTAAGTTTTGCATCATTAGTTATCAAAAGTTCACGTGATGTTACTGTTTTTAACTTTGAATTATTATGATTCTACATATTTCAAACATAGAGGCTGGGGTTGATATTGTAACATGGTTTTTTTTTTTTTTCTGCACTGCCATCATAGTTTTATGTGCTGCCATGAAGTTTTTCCTTCTGCAATAGGTGGTTCAACTATCTCTTGTTTTCTCTATTATCCTCCATTGTGCATTATTCACAGCATACCATTTTCCAACTCAACATGATTAATTTGACTAACTCTTGATACTTTTATTATATGTAGTTGAAATTTTCTTCATTACTGTACTCTAACAATCATGATTTAAGTAGTTGGTCTCGTAAATTAGATACTATGAGGTAGCTGGTCTAGTAAATTACCACACTGTAAAAGTGCTCTTAATATTATTAATGAATTTATTAAAAATATACTTATTTCGTATTTATTATGAATTTTCTTTTGTTATACTCATTTAATGTCTACTATGAATTTTCTTTTGTTATCCCTAATGACTACATTGATTCTTGATATGAAACTATGAAAATCCTCTTTTTAGACATTTTCTTTGTGAAAGCAAAACAAAGAGTAATATTTTGAAGTATTAGGCGAAACAATACTTTCACACCATACTGTTTAAAACCGAAATTAAAAAAAAAAATCACAATAATCTAAAATTAATAATTGCACTGAATATAGCTCGCTCAGTAAAGCCTAACGATAAAAGAAAATGAAAACAATTTTAATTCAACTAAATATCCTTAAAGACTGCTAAATGGAAAGGTGCAGTAGCTCCTTCAACATTTATAGGATAATAATATTGCATATTAAAGTTTTAGGTGCTGTTGTTATTATTTCCTTCCACATTTGACTCACGTTTGCACAGTTTGTTTGATTAAATATAAAAGGACAATTTAGTTTTACAAGAAATGAAAAAAAAAATAATAACGTAATATGCAAGCAGCTACCTTCTTGTCTTTTTGTGTTGGTAATTATGTGCTTTACTTTTTTAAAATTAATAAAATATTTTATGTAAAATTTTCTGTTCTCGAATTTTCAACTGTCTCATAATAGGATGTTCTACACCATAATATCAGTGATTGTTGTTTCTCTTCAAAGAGATCAACAATAAATTAATGATGCTAAAATACAGATGCACATTGTTCTACATCAAAGATTGAAAGAGATGTTGGTTATAGATTTTTTTTGGGTCAAATAAAAGAATAAGGGGAGGGATTTAGGCTTTTACTTCCTCCACCCCACTTTTGAACCTACACCCTCATAATTTTTAAAATAACTATTTTATCCTTCTTTAAAGTGATTTTCAGCTTACATGTTCCATAAATCTTTGTGCATCGCACTTTCCATAACTTATGAAATATAAGTTTTTTGAAATAAAATACTCTGAAATAAAATTTCCAAAATATATGAAATATATTATGAAATAAGATTTTCAAATCATATAATATCTTTCAAAATACGTTTTTTATAATGAGTTTTCTAAAACAATATTTTTTTGCTCTTCTTTTAATTCTAACTGTAACTTTCTTCATCTCTTCTTCTTAACATTGATGATGCAGTAACGGCAACAATAATAGTAGGGTGCACCGCGAGAAAAATGAACGAAACAACTCAATTATTTCATCCAATTTTTAAAGTTTATTGATTTTATACCCGAGTTAAATTTTACATCAATATAGTTTACAAAAAAATTAACTTAATTTGTTTAAATTACTTTCTTAATTTATTTTCGTTTTGAAAAACTAATTTTACACTTCAATTCAGATTTTGTATAATCTAATTTAACTCTTTGCAACATAGTATTATAAGTTTTATTATTACTACTTTCCTCATTGTTATTTAAATTCGTAACCACCATAACATCCTTCAACCCCCATAATTTCTTCCAGCAGCACGCATTATAATAGAATGAAGAAAGTCATTGTTTAAAATTTTATATTTTTTTGAAAATACACTTAAAAAATTTCAAATTATATGTTCCGAAAACATTATAAAAGAATATATTTTGAAATGATCTAGAATTGCCCTTTTAATTATTTTAAATTGATTGAATATCCTACCGTAAAATTTATCATTATAGATTAATAATTTCAAATATATTTCAGAATTTCTTTCATGAAAGTAAAATCTAAAATTTTACAAATTTGTTTTCCAAATGTTTAAAAATGGAATTGACACAGAGATTATAGCACCTGACCTGCGATTAGGGGATAGTTACGAGGAAGAAGAAAAAGAGAATCCAAATTTTAATTTAATAACACAAATATATGTCATTTACACATTTGTTTCAAAGCTTTCACTAAACTTTTATAGATTTCACTAAACTTTTATAGATTTAGCTCTCCAAAAATAATACTTTGAGATATATTTTAGATTATTCCAGAAGTATTATTTTATAATGAAAAATTTTATTGTAGTATATTTGTAACAAGCGTATTAGGCTCAAAGGATGATTTCAGAAGAATTGGAATTGCAGGCACAAGTACAACAAGCTCAAATGAGGAAACAATAGAAAATGAGGGAAAAAGGCTTGGTAGAGGTGCGAGAATCAAGATAACTAATTCTAGGCTAGCTGATTTTGATTGGTGCATTAGCTAGTATAAATAGCAAAATGTAAGAAAGAGAAAGGAAGCTGTGTGTAACCTTCTTCTTCTCTCTGTTATTTTCTGCAATCATCCTTCGTTGTTGTTTTTTTTCTCTGCCATTATTGCTTTCTTAGCTACACTTGCCTCTGTTGAAGCTGCATTGTAAGAAAGATTCTCTTGAATTCAATCAAGAGTCGTTGAGCTCATTTCCTCATTTTTTTAATTTGGTCACTGTTATATTGGTGCTTTCATCAATGGCAGACAACATACGCCTTACTGAAATCTCTAGAGAAATCGGTCGTTTAAAGGATCTTCCTAAACAGGTTAAGAAGTTGTCTGATGCCTTAGATCTGAAAGACCAACAGATAAAAAAAAAAACTTATGGAGAGTATTGTTGTGAAAACACAGGACCAGGAAACACGTTTTCAGACCATAGAAACTGAGCTGCAGAAAATAATCAGGCCACCAGAAACCTCAGGGAGTAACCAGCCCTTCCAGGTCCGAAACATTAAACTCGACTTCCCTCGATTTGATGGTAGTAATGTTCTTCACTGGATTTTCAGAGCAGAACAATTTTTCAACTACTACAACACCCCAGATGAGCAGAGATTGACAATAGCTTCCATTCACTTGGACAAAGATGTAGTCCCCTGGTATCAAATGCAGGTAAGAACCAATCCATTTCACTCTTGGATTGATTTTACTCGAGCTCTGGAAACTGAATTTGGCCCTTCCCCTTATGAGTGCCCTCGATCAGATTTATTTAAGCTTCAGCAAGTTCATTATGTACATGAGTACTATACTCAATTTACTGCACTTGCAAACCGTGTACAAGGGATAACCTCTGAAGCATTACTAGACTGCTTTGTTGGAGGTTTGCAACATGATATCAAAAGAGATGTTATAGCCTAAAACCCTTCCACATTGTTAAGAAGTGTATCCCTGGCCAAACTGTATGAAGAAAAATACACTACCAAACCTAAAACCTACACTACCAGCTTCTTCCCGAAAACACAAACCTCAAACACAAGCCACGTCACTTCTCAAACCTTGAAATCCACTAGCCTACCACCACTTTTATCCAACCCTAAAAACAATTTTAATTCCTCAACAAAACCACCCTATGTCAAGAAGATGACCACAGCTGAAATGCAATTAAGGAGAGAAAAGAACTTGTGTTTCACATGTGATGAAAAGTTCTCACCAACTCATAGATGTCCCAATAGACAATATTTTATCTTACAATATGAGGAGGATGCAAATTTTGACAAGTTACCTGACCCACCAGATGATACCTCATTGGCAGACAATCCTCAAATACTTGACCATCATCTCTCTTATAATGCTTTAAATGGTTCCTTTTGGGCTTGGAACAATGAAGTTTACGGGTACTATCAATGGATTGGAAGTGCAAGTGCTACTAGACAGTGGTAGCTCCGATAATTTCCTTCAACCAAGGCTAGCACATTGTCTTAAGCTTCCTATAGAACCCGTGCCCAACTTTCAAGTTCTGGTTGGTAATGGAAATTCATTAATTGCTGAAGGAATGGTGAAAGCATTGCAAGTCCAAATTCAAGGAAACTTGCTGAACTTACCGGTGTATTTACTGCCTGTTTCTGGAGCAGATCTTGTACTGGGAGCAGCTTGGTTAGCTACTCTAGGGCCTCACATCTCTGACTACAGCAACTTAACTCTTAAGTTTTATTTAGATGGTAAATTCATTACATTGCATGGTGCCAACGATCCTCTAACCAGAGAAGCTCAATTCCACCACCTTAAAAGATTTAGTCACACACAATCTATTGCTCAACTGTTTACATTACAGGTTGAAAAACCTGTCGTACCTCAGGATCATTGGATGGACTTACATGACAATATGGAACCTGAATTGGTACTGTTACTGCACACTTACAAGGAGGTTTTTGACGTACCAACTGGCCTACCTCCTGAACGGGTTCATAACCATGCAATTCCATTGATTGAAGGAGCCCCTCCTGTCAAGGTCAGACCTTATAGGTATCCACATAGCCAGAAACACCAAATTGAGCTGATGATTAGTGATATGCTGAATGAAGGAATCATAGCCCCAAGTACTAGTCCATTCTCCTCCCCTGTGATCTTGGTGAAAAAGAAAGATGACTCATGAAGATTTTGCACTGACTATAGAGCCCTTAATGCTATTACGATGAAGGATAGTTTTCCCATACCAACGGTTGACGAGTTGATTGATGAACTATTTGGAGCACAATTTTTCTCTAAGCAGGACCTTAAATCCGGATACCACCAAATCTTGGTCAAGGATGAAGATAGATATAAGACAACATTCAGAACTCACCAGGGGCACTATGAATGGCTTGTTATGCCATTTGGACTGACAAATGCACTAGCCACCTTCCAGTCTCTAATGAATGACATTTTCCAAGGAATTCTAAGAAAATTTGTTTTTGTTTTCTTTGATGACATCCTTGTGTATAGTCCCTCTTGGACTGAGCACTTACAACACTTGGAAGTGGTTTTACAAGTCCTGAAACAGCATCAATTGTATGCTAAATTATCCAAATGTTCATTTGGACTACAACAAGTAGATTACTTGGGACACACAGTTTCAGGACAAGGAGTTGCTATGGAGGCAGATAAGGTTCAGGCTGTTTTACAGTGGCCATGCCCTGCTAGCGTCAAACAATTGAGGGGATTTCTTGGCTTAACAGGTTATTACAGAAGATTTATCAAAGGTTATGCTAGCATTGCAAGTCCCTTGACTGACTTGTTGAAGAAAGACCAGTTCCAATGGTCCTCTCAAGCCACTGAGACATTCCAAACTCTCAAACTGGCTATTACTCAAGCACCTGTTTTGGCTCTTCCAGATTTCACAAAGCCCTTTGTGCTGGAAACTGATGCATCAGGGACCGGAATTGGAGCCATTTTAAGCCAAAACAACCACCCTATAGTTTTCTTTTCTAAGAAACTCACACCTAGGATGCAGAAACAATCAGCATATGCAAGAGAATTCTATGCTATCACTGAGGCTATTGGGAAGTTTAGACACTACTTACTTGGTCACAAGTTTATCATCAGAACTGATCAAAAGAGTCTAAGATCCCTCACTGACCAAGCCATTCAAACTTCGGAGCAACAGAAATGGTTGCATAAGTTGCTTGGCTATGATTTCTCCATAGAATATAAACCTGGAAAAGATAATGTTGGGGCTGATGCTCTTTCCAGATCCTTTCTTGTAGCTTGGTCACAACCACAGTTGAACATTACTAACTTGGTGAGAAAAGCAGTTAACGAAGATACTAAGTTGAGGGCAATAATGGAGGCATGCATTGAAGATAAACCACCTCATCCTAACTATTCTGTTCAGGAAGGAATATTGTTTTGGAAATCCAGAATAGTTTTACCTCCAAATCATTCAATTGTCAAAATGGTGCTGCATGAATTTCATGATACTCCTCTTGGTGGTCATGCGGGTGTGACTAGAACATTGTCCAGACTTGCTGCTCAATTTTATTGGGAAGGTATGCAAAAAGATGTTAAGAATCATGTTCAATGTTGCCTAATTTGCCAACAAGCCAAGGTTGATAATACACTTCCAGCAGGGCTCTTGCAACCTTTACCAATTCCCAAGCAAATATGGGAGGATGTAGCCATGGATTTCATAACTGCATTGCCTCCATCCCAAGGATTTACTGTGATCATGGTGGTGATTGACAGACTTTCAAAGTATGCACACTTTGCGACTTTAAGGTCTGATTACAACAGCAAACAAGTGGCAGAAATTTTTGTGAAAAACATCATTAGGTTACATGGTTTTCCAAAAACCATAGTCTCTGATAGAGATAAGGTTTTCACAAGCCAGTTTTGGCAACATCTATTCAAGCTCAGTGGCACTACATTGAATTTATCTACTGCATATCACCCCCAATCGGATGGTCAATCCGAGATTCTCAACAAGTGTTTGGAGCTGTACTTGAGATGTTTTACTCATGGAAATCCTAAAGATTGGGTTAAGTTCCTTCCTTGGGTAGAATACTGGTATAACACATCATATCATCACAACAGTGACATGACTCCTTTTAAGGTAGTTTATGGCCGTGATCCTCCCACATTGATCAAATACTCTCTTGACAGCAAGGACCCCCCTTCAATACAAGAACAACTAATTATGAGAGACTTGATGATTGAAAAGTTGAAACAAAACTTAAACAGAGCTCAACAGTACATGAAGAAATATGCAGATCAGAAGAGGAGACAAATGGAATTACAGGTTGGTGACATGGTGCTAGTCAAGCTGCAACCATACAGACAGAACTCTGTGGCATTGAGAAAAAACCAAAAACTGGGTCTAAAATACTTTGGACCATTTCCTGTGATTCACAAAGTTGGTGCAGTGGCTTACAAGTTACTTCTTCCACAAGAAGCAAAGATTCATCCAGTGTTCCATATATCTCAACTCAAAGTTTGCAAAGGTGATCATAGCAAGCCTTACATTCCTTTACCACTGTCATCTACTGCTCAGCCAGCAGCAACCCTTTCCACAAGAACTATACTGAGAGGACACCAACAAGTCAAGCAATTTCTTATTCAATGGGAAGGGAATGATGAAGATCATGCCACTTGGGAAGATGAAGCTTTAATGCAGCAAGCTTTTCCATCATTTAACCTTGAGGACAAGGTTAGTTTCAAATGGGGAGGTAATGTAACAAGCGTATTAGGCTCAAATGATGATTTCAGAGGAATTGGAATTGCAGGCCCAAGTACAACAGGCCCAAATGAGGGAAAAAGGCTTGGTAGAGGTGCGAGAACCAAGATAACTAATTCTAGGCTAGCTGATTTTGATTGGTGCATTAGCTAGTATAAATAGCAAAATGTAAGAAAGAGAGAGGGAGCTGTGTGTAACCTTCTTCTTCTCTCTGTTATTTTCTGCAATCATCCTTCGTTGTTGTTTTTTTTCTCTGCCATTATTGTTTTCTTAGCTACACTTGCCTCTGTTGAAACTGCATTGTAAGAAAGATTCTCTTGAATTCAATCAAGAGCCGTTGAGCTCATTTCCTCATTTTTTTAATTTGGTCACTGTTATAATATTCCAAAATAATTAATCCAAATACTTCAAAATTAATTTGCATTTTAGAGTCTCCTTTCAAAATATATTTTTCTAAAATGTTTCTAATATGTGTAATTTATAAGCTTTTTAAAATATTTTGGAGGTGCAAGGAGCAATTTATAATATTAGACACTTCGTGTAACAATTCGAAAATGCCCATATCAAAATGAATGAGATAATGACAAAAGTAAAAGGCCCAATTGAAAACGCCTCTTCGAGTATATGAATACTTTTGAATTAAAACTTATGTATAAATATACGAGAAAACATACAAAATGAGAATTCAACTTTATCTTATAAAACTTTAATTACATTTTTAATCTGGATTGGGTTTGATTTTAATCTCCCGACTTTTTTTTGTAGTTAATTAATCCTCTGTTCCTAAAATTTCAACAAATTATTCCCTTCTTAACTTTCATCTACCAAAACTTTTTGTCAGATTTTTCTAAATTTTATACTTCTAATTAATTGTTGATTGCTAATTCATTATGTGACTTTTTTTTCCTTCTTTTAACACTTCTTCTTATTGTTACAAACATATCTGTCTAACTTTTTTCTTAACATTTTTTCTTTATTTTTTTAGTCTAATTCTTATTTTTTTATTATCAATCATATATAAAATTCTTATATTTTTAAACTTGTTGAAACGATTGCACTTAACGGTTTGAAATTGAAACTAATATGGGGAATATTCTGCATAGTTTCATATTCTACGTTTAGAGAACCGTGCTTTCTTTAAGACTTGATTTGGTTCAGAAAATTTTGATATGCTCATTTATATTGGGTAAATTCGCTCAGCAAATAAGATTTTGTCCAATAAATATCAACTTAAGAACCATTAGAATGCTTTTTCTAACTAAATTTTCATCGAATTTTATTACGCTTAACAACCATGTTCTAATTAGTATGATTTAAAAAAATAGAAAAAAAAAACTTAAGCAGCTCCGGAAAACTAAAGTTATACACAGTCCAAGATAAGCATATTAATTAAACTAATTGTATATTGTAAATTTGTCTATCCATTCTTGAACCAAATTTTTTAAAGAATCTATAAACTTTGTGGTTAAATTATTTTAACTATTCTTCTGTGTCAAACATGTTAGTTTTGTTTATATTCTTCTAATCCGTCGCATTATTATTATTATTATTTTGTTATTTAAACTGATTAAATATTAAGTTAAAATTAGATTAATTATATAAAATAAAAGGCGATAAATAAATTTTTAAAATTTAGTTGTAAAATAACTTAATCTTTCATTTTTCTCCATATTATGTAATGGGATCTTCAGAAAATTATAATTAAATATTATCTTAAAATATATCTTCAATGTAACTTACTAATGTTACTCCTATCATACCTCTACACAAATTGCACATTAAAACTATTATATTACAAGAAATGAATGCTAAAGATATGCATATGTCTCTTAAATTTATTTCTAAAATAAATTTAATATTAATGAAATGCATGATTATATGATGTATATTATAAAATAAAATTAAATCAGTTATACATATACATACATTGAGTATAAAAGTGTATTTGATTGAGTGTAAAAGTGTACTTGAAAACCAAATGCCGCGTGTATTTGTATTTATTGAAAAAGTGTACTTCAAAACCGCGTGAAGGTTTGACTGGATTTTTTGTGTTGACCGAGGAATCTAAACGCGTTTCACTTGGGGAGACATAATTTATGTCCTTATTTATTACCCAAATCTGAAAATGAAAGTTAAACAATCATAACTTATGACAAGGTCAAATAAATAAAAATAGATGTGGATGACTTCAAAATTTAATTTTACACCTTTTTAATTTAAGTAGTCCATAATCTTATAAATTTTATTATTTTTCACTTACTTTAATTTCGGAAAATCAAAGAAATTAAGACTCACGGTTTAAAGAATTAAAATCTTGATTTTAAGAAACAGAGTACATCCATGAAGTAATATAGCCTTGGTTGCTGTGATTAATATACGACCAAGATTTTTTAATTGATTTGTGAATATGGACAATCTAAAAGTTAAAGAAAGTTAACATTTTAACAAAATTAATTTTATATAAAGTGAATATTTTTTTAATATAACTTTTGTATTCAAAGTGATTTTATCACAATTCAAATTTTATAAAACTTTGAAAAATAAATAAATACGGTAGTATAGAAGATGAAACAGAAAATGATTTTAAACATCAATTATATAAGAACTAATGTTAAAAATTAAACATTATATTTTTGACAAATTTTTAATGTTGGTTATATAATACTTGATATTAATTACTATTCAATATTGATTCCAAAAACAATGTTAAATGGTATTTGTTTTTAAGTCATTTTGGCTAAAAACTTGGTACAAATTCACACGGTTTGAGATTTTGACGTGAAATCAAAACTACAACTTTGTTTTAGTGTTCTATAAATATGTTTTTGAGTTCCATATAAATAACCATAATAATTAAAATGAGTCAACTTATATATTGCATAATCTAATGTACTTGAATTTTGACATATAACTCTTTTTCATAATTTTTTATAACCAAAGTCTAGTTGTCTACAAAATTTCATAACCATCATAGTTGTATAACTCAACTTAGGTAATTAGGTTAATTTTGACTCACAAGTAAACACAACCAACTCTGTTTTAGCATTACAGAAACTAGGAAAAAATTGTATTTGATTTAATTCTCTGTAAATAATTTTAATTTATGTGTACAAAGCTTTTTATTCTTCTATTTCATTATCTCTGACAACATCGTTATTTCATATATCTTATTCATGCTGATTCAAGTAAGTTCTTAACACATTATTTATGTTTATTGTTGTTGATTTATTTTTTTAATATAATAATATGAGATAATTATTAACATTCTTTTCTCTCTCAATATATAATATCAAAATATTATGTGTTAGGTAAGTCGATTTTAATTTTGATTACATCAAAACTTAAGAGAATGAAAAAATAAACTAATAAAAAATAAAAGTGTTTCTAGTCTCAAAAATATAAAAATACAAAATATATATTTATCTTATTCGAAAAATCCAGAAGAATTTAAACTTGTTTTTATGTGTGAAAAAACTCTTAAAGTTTATTATTATTATTACTATTAGAGATATAGGTTTGATTGTCTATGTGATATTATAGTTTCTTATAATTATATATATATATATATATATATATATATATATATATATATATTATGATTTTTTTCATATATGAAGATAAAATAATTAAATTTAATATTTATTATATATTGTATTGAAGTTATATTTAATAAAAAAAACTTAATAATATAAAATCAAATATTTTAAACACTTGCAAATTTAGTGTACATAACTTGTGAGTAGTTGCTTTATTTTAATCTATTTAGAAGGATGAAAGTCTAAAGTAACCTAACATTTTAAAAAAACGTTATTCTCATTCTCTTTGATTTCTATAAAACAAATGAATTGCATTACTTGTCATATGTCTCTAGCTCTCCTCTGTTTGACTTTATTTTTATTTTTTTTTTATCTTCTTGATGATTAGATCACACTAAATTTTAAATAGATTAATTTGTTTTCTATAAAGTAAATTAATTGTACTGTTTGTCATATATCTTTAGCTCCTCTCTTTTCTATCCAAATTTGACTTTATTATTTTTTATCTTTTTGATGATAGATCACACTTTATACACAATAATACCACTCGATTGAAATTTCAAAGTGAATTAAATTTGTTTTTATTCTACAATCTCTTTAATTTTAAAGTTTTTCTTAAGTTGTAAAATTCAAAATTGTGATTATTTTCAGCTAATCTTTAAATCCTTTGCAATACTTATTTGTTTTTGAGTTAAAAGCTTGTGGGTGTTTAGTTTAAGTAAATAGGAATTGATTTATCTCCTTACTATAATTTTAATGAAATGTTGATTTAATATAGGATCAAAATTAGAATAACTACTTGTAAGTTTTCCTTTTGGTGTTTTAATAATGAGGTTTGTGAGTTTGGTATACAATTGACTTAATTTGCTTAGTAGATTTAGAATGATTAATTTTAGTAGGTTTGATTTTGAATTCGAAAATGGTTATGATGTTTTGAATGGAAATTATTATTTTAAGTCATAAGTATCATTTTGAGTTAGAAATGTTATATGAATATTATGATTTGAAAAATAGGTAGATTATCTCGTTGAATGATGTTGAATTGGTTTAGAATATATGACAATACATAAATTGAACTTGGTTTTAGATGTTGAGAAGTTTAAGTTTTATTTGTATTTATACTTAAGTAAAGGATGAGAATATTGTGTTGTTCAAGTGAGAACTTTTCTAATTAATGTGAGGTAACAATTAAAGTTTGACCACTCAAACAACACTTTTTGTTCAAGTGATAATTTGAGAGTCTATGATGATTTATTAAATTAAATTTCTAAAATGATTCTATAATTAACTAAGTTATGTATGACTGTAAATAATAAATGTTGTGATGAAATAATAATATACGTATAGATATATATGTGATGATTTGTTAAGTTTTATGATGATTTGTTAAGTTTCAAATATATGGATGATCACATAATATTAGTTAATATTATATAAAAGTGTAAATAATGAATATTGTGGTGAAATGATAATATACATGTAAATATATATTTGAGATGCTTTGTTAAGTTTACAATGATTTGTTAAGCTCCATATATTTGTGATGATTTTATAACTGACTAAATATTATGTATAAATGTAGATGATGAATACTGTGGTAAAATGATAATATATGTATAATTATATGTAGATGTAAATATAAAATTTATTTGGATGTGAATGAATTATGTTTAATTTAGCCTTACTTGGACATAATGTGTTGACTCTGTATACATCTGTAATTATTGAACAAATGAACATATGGCACATCAACAAAGTTACATCAACAAAGTTACATAAACTAAGATACTGTTGAAGTTAGTATTGTGTTTTGTATACATGAATTCATTGCATATTTATGTGTTTGAATATAAAATAAATATGACTATTGTTTAATTTTAGAATTATTTTAATTTAATCACATCACTATATTTTGTGTTTTGTTGTGTTCTCCACTGGGATTGTATGTATTCAATACATGAGTAAAGGGCGATGCATGTTTTAATGGAAATCCTCCTCAGCGTTAGTTTTATTTAAGGACAGTGTTTGGTGCTCTCTCTCTCTACTTACTCATCATAAATACAAACATAATGCATCCGAACTTTTGGATTGAGACACATTTTTCTGGCTATCAGTTAGGCTCTGATACCACTCGTGGGGTATCTCTCCAGTTATGTATAACAACCTCACCAGTCATGTATAACCACTCCTAACAATCATGCATACTTTCACGGCTTACCGGTACTTCTTCGGCCTCTTGCCTACTCCTTTCCCAGCCTAACCATAACCAGTATGCATAACAGTAGGAACAACCATACATAAAAGGAAAGAACTGAAATTCAT
>Ga0209700_102689_pt1 | contig 35498 bp, 18 predicted proteins | sample SiratroredBW_FD_187528 | JGI IMG/M metagenome (GOLD analysis project Ga0209700, IMG submission 187528) | Root nodule microbial communities of legume samples collected from California, USA - Siratro red BW (SPAdes) (version 2) | ecosystem: Host-associated > Plants > Roots > Nodule | place: USA...
ATTGAATATAATAGGACCAAAGTCTCTCTTTTTTTATTATTTAAATGATAATAATATAACAAAACTAGATATCAACCCTTTTATTTTAATTTTTGTATTTATTTTATAATCTGAATTAATTTACTTGTCCGGACGAAATTGGGTGTTGACACACTTATAAGGATATTTCCTAATTTCTACCTTATTTACAAGGACTATTTTGTAATTTTCAGTTTCATCCCTTCAAATCCCTTCAAATCCCTTCCCATGAAGTAATATCTCATCTTGCAAATATCTCCTGATTCGTCATCCAAATTAGATCAACCAAACAACCTTTATCTACTCAAATCCATCCTCTTGAACAGTAAATCCTTCCAAATTAATCCAACCAAACACACCCTTGCATAATTGAAGAGGATGGATGAGGAGGGATTTGCAGGATGGTATCTCTCATAATGTAAAGAGATTTGAAGGGATGTAACTTGAAATTACAAAATAGCTCTCATAAATGAGGTGAAAATTACAAAATACCCTTATAAGTGGGTCATAACTTTGGAAATTATAAAATACCCCTTTAAATGGGTTTAGGGTTTTCATTGTCCACAAGGGTCAATTAAACAATTTCAAAAATATATCAATTAAAAAAAGAAAAACAAATCTATAACATCTATAAAATCATTCTCAAAATTTCATAATCAATTCCCTCAAATTCCTCGTTCAAACCTTACCATCTATCTATTAATCCAAACAATCCTACCATTCACTCACAATCCACTCAAATCCACTTCTCCAACCAAACAAAGTTTTAAAATATGAGTTAAAGCTCTAAATGACTATCATAACACAAGTAGTTCAAAGCTAACTCAATTGTTTTTATATGTCTTTACACATATATGTGTTTATATATATTTAATTATTTACTTATATTCATAAAATTTTTGTAATAAACGAATTAAATTGTTAGTTAAGTCAAATCTTGTGATATGAGGATTTAATTGTTGATCATATTAAAAATAAGTTTTCAAGATTGAAAATCACTTTAACAAGATATAAATTTATTAAATATAAAAATCATTAAGAAAATGAAATATTCTAATTTCATTAATTTTTCCAAATAATGTAGATGTCTAACATCTATAAATTTATAGTATAATATTTTTTAGATAAAATATATTGAAATTATATTATTTATAAACATTTATTTTCTTATATTTATAAAAAATTAGATTAATTATATTATGAATGTAATATATTTATGAATAATGAAATAATAATAATAATAATATTAATAATAAAATAATTTAAAAAATTAGAAAAAATGAGATAAGGCTACTGTGGTCCACCTTATCCCTTCCCTCTACTCATTTCTCACAAATATATATATCCACAACAAATTCGAACGAACAAATTAGATTACACAACTAATAAAAGAATTAGTTGCATCTAAAATTTGCAATCATTTACTGAATATATATATATATATATATATATATATATATATATATATATGACTTAGCTTAGAAATTTAAATGAGAAAAAATAGATAAAATAAAATGATTTATATGGATATAATTTCTTTTATTTCAATTAATCATTATAAAAATAATTTATATTTATTTATCTAAAATATAATGAAAATTTTATAAAGTATAATATCTAGTTTCACATTATTTAATCTATTTTTATGATATTTTTTCTTACTTTCTTTATGTTCATATTTTTCTTTTCATGTAAATGGTAAAATAAATATACAAGAGAATAAATAATCTCTCCATATGTATGTTGAACAATTCAATGTTGTGATTTAGTTGTATTTTGGGATATTCAAAACAAAACAAAACAATATGATAACTCTTAAGAGTAAATGATTAACACTCCTGGAGCGTGGACATTAAAAACAAAACAATATGGTAACTCTTAGGAGTAAATGATTAACACTCCCTAATCCTCTAGATTCGGCTACAATCCACCTACATGCTATCACAGTTATTTCCACCATTCCTATCAGGTCTATTAATTTGAATTAGTTAAAATCCTCATAAATATGTTTATATATATATATATATATATATATATTTCTAAAAATATATTAATGTATAACTATAGTTAGGACTCTTGTAAAATACAATCCTATAACATAATTATAATTGGGACGTTGATAGAAGACTACATGTATAAATAAAAGTGTTACATGTATAAATAAAAGTGTGTAAGATGTTTAATAATAAATAAAGTATTATGTTTTATATAAGTAAAAGAAAAGTTTAATATTTATTAAATCAATAAAATTAAAGACATTAAAAGATGAGATACCATAGATAAAAGGTCGATAGATATTTTTACACTGATATTAATGAGTTACTTTGTGAGTAGATAAATTTTGATCTTAAGTCAAGTATTATTCTTTAATCTATGTACTCATGAGCTATAAGTCAACTCGAAATCTAATAAAAACTAATGATTATTTTGATGATTTTATAAGTCTATAATTATTTAAGAGATCTCCTTTTTTATTTTTTTTATATATTAAATGTGATTATTGAAATTTTATGTTGCTAATTTGCAAATGCGAAATTTTTGTAACATAAATATGATAATTATACCATCCAACTCCAAGATATTTGAATATGATACTTATACCATCCAATTCCAAGATATTTAGAGATATAATTATTTGCTTCTAAGAATTGTAAATAAAACTACCTACCAATTCGAAATAATATAAAAACTCATTTTGTTTTAACAAATTAATATTGTTAACCTAGACTCAAAATTCTATAAGTATAGTTTGACTCTCGAAACTACTTACTCAATTTTTTTTATTACTTGTTAAATATTTATAAAAGTTCTTTTAGCTCTTATTAACTTTTTTTTTATTACTCATTAAATTCTTATAAAAGGTTTTCTAGCTGATTTGAGCCTAAGATAATATAATATTTCCTGTAAGTAAATTTCTACTTGCTATTCTCTCAACAAGAACCACTACTCAAATAATTCAGCTCCACCATAACTCAGACTCATTGAAACTTAATCCACCTAAGATAATTTTCCCTCAGTCCCAGTAAGATAATACTATATAAATATTAGACCTTCAAATAGATCTATATGATCCTTTAGTTATATACAGTCATCTTATGCCTTATAAATAAAGAACTAGTGATATATATTTCTAAAATTTGTGTTCTAAGTTATATTTTAAATTATAAGTTTGTCTATTTGAAATATTATATATACATAGACATATGTGTGTGTTGTGTGTGCGCGTGCAGAGAAATATTGGGAGAAATTAGTTCATTTCATTCTCAATACTATTAGTTGCTAAAATTGTATCTTATATAATGTCATACTTCTTTATAATGTCACATTTTAAAAATTCTCTTAAGCAATTCAATCAAATCCAATAATTTAAAATAAAACTCTTGAATGAATCCTATACCCTGACTTACAATTCAATAATTAAAAAAATTTAAATAAATCCAATAATCTATCTTACACTTTCATATTTGTAACTTAATGTTTTTCGCTTTTAATAAATAATAAACTCAACCAATTGGCCTATCTTATGTATCAAAAAATAAAATATTTTCTAATTATAACATTTATACAACTCAAAATGTTTGTTATTAAATTTTAAACTGCTGCGAAGTGTTACTGGAGTTATTCATCAACTACTGGTTTTCTCATTTTATCTACAGAGACTTGACAAGCAGAATAAACATTCATGCAACATACTTTTGAAAGCTACCATACCTTGATCACTGTATTTTTGAAAACCAAGCGCTAGGAAAAGATGATATACAATCAGACGGCCAAGGCTAACAATAAAAGGACATGAAGAAAAACCTGGATATTGATGTTATTCCTGCAGCTCGAGATTCTTTAATGACATAAAGATACAATGTTCCTATTTCGTATTTCCAGTTAAAAGCTGCCTTGTAGATCAAACAAAATGAAGAAAGAATAATACCGTTCCTCTTGAGCCATGGCAGCCACCTAGATCCACAATAAACAGTAGCGCCAAAGCAAGAAGTAACATCTCAATTTCTAATTCCACTGCGAGAGGAAATTGGCGCCAATTTCTGGAAGCAAAAAGCATAATATGTCACAACCTCCTTCCCATTTTCGCAAACCTTCGGGCTACTCCAAATATAACTGCCTTAGTTAATAGTCCTTGATCAAGAGTGCAGGCAAGAGCAATGGCTCCACCAACAATTAAAAGCTTAGGTATGTTCCTCCCAACTGGTTTGTCAGAAGAATCTTGATTTTCAGTCTCCAACAAATCGGTGGTTGTGTTTTCCAGAGACCTCAGGTAGTCCATACTGATTTTAGTGTTGATGTTAGCAGCACGAGCACAGGGTGACAATGGTACACCAGAAGCCCTTTGTTTCTCATATGTTCGTAGTCCAGGATCAAACTTCTTGACGGCTCCCCACATACCTTGTCGAACTCCAAGCTTAGCGATTTCCCAGGGTATGCCCATATCTTCGTGATGAAACAACAGTACTTCACATGAAGTCAGCTGGCCATCTTTTCTTGATTTAACTGGATCCAGATAAGAAACAGATGCACATAAGTATGTATTGTCTATAAAACAGATATTAATGAACATAATACAAAATTTATAGATGGTTTTTCTGTATTATGTTATGTTCCCATTGGCACATGATGAGAAGTCAAGAATAAAAACTTCTTACTCAAAGAAAAGTATGTATTATATCAAAAATACAAAAGTCATTTAATATTTATGTAAGTAATATAAAGCATTTAATAGGGTGTATTTAATGTTTTCAGACCCAGACCAATAAACACAAAATAGAATAAAACACCGTTATGGATCTCTTGGCATCCCGTTGATAAAAATCTACTTTAAGGAAAATAAAGAGTATGGTCATGTTCCATCATTTATATGAACCAAAACCCGTTCAATCCAAACCCAGTTGGATTTGAAATTTTAAGAGAACTTTTGTAAGGAGTAAACTCAAAAAATGAGCTCAAGTAGGAGTAGACAGCACGAACGCAGGTTCAGTCAGATGCAAGTTGGTAATATTACAGAGACTGAAATTTATATTAAAATAGAAAAATAGGTATAGGATTAATTCCCTTGTGTCAAAATACACACAAAGGGTTGTTTATTTATAGATAATAAAAGTAACAGAAATAGTAACAAAATAACAGAGAACATGGGCTAAGCCCATTATATTCAACGGGGATCATAACACAAATTACATTTTAAGTATAGTTTGAGAATAGCAAGCTAAAATGCTAAAACGTCTGTAAGACCAACATGATGCATGGTAGAAAAATTTAGCCAGCGAAGTGTCAAGAGAATGGGATGCTGACTGCAGAGGTAGATGAACAAAATACAAGGGAAAATCAAATGAAATATGAATGTAAACGAGAGAAAGTTTATAGGATGGAAAACTAACCTAACGAAGTTTGGTCATTAAAGAAGACCAAAAAGACTCTCCGTGTAACAAAATGGTAACCAGCCCAATTAAAAGGAATGGAACAAGACCCCAGAAAATACCGGGAGACAATTAAAATAATGTTGCTCAAAGTGGTTTCACATAAATTGTATTTTTTTTTAACAGGGTTCGATGACATTGAGTAGTCCATTTAAGGTGAAACATCCCTTGGCAGTTGACAAAATCACCAAGATAGAAAAGGGTAAACCATATATGTAAAAGGTTGAATGTGAGCATTAAAGTACAACTATACTACGTATCTTAAGACAAGAGAACCATTCCAAATAAAATATCTGAAAGCCTTCACTGATTATGTTCTCAAAACTATTAAGATAGATAAGGAGAAACTTCCACACCCAGTTTCCAAACTGCATACCAGTAAGCTTTCCTATAATCATAGCTTATAATATTGACATGCACAAACAAGAACTAATAAAAATTTCTAAACAAGTGAAATGCCAGTTAAATAAAGAGTACTTTCACGAATAAAGCTCTAAACTGCCTGCTACCTGCACGTATACACCAGCTTGAATAAAATAAATCAACTCGTTTAGGTTTGTTATGCCTTGGCATGGATGGGCAAGGTACTCCCTGAAGAAGCAAAACAAGCCACAAGTCAATATCACAAACCAAAAATGAAAACATTATCATAATTACCAAACAGCCACTGTTTCAAATTGAAAACGGCTTATTTAATTCCAATAAGTTAAATTTGATTAATCTTCCAAAAAGACTCAAGTCAAATAAGTGCAAGACGACTATGCAGTGCACAAAAACCTCTACTAGTTTAACATTTAGTTTCCCCCATTATAACAAGGCTGCGGAAAACGTCAGTAAAAACTAGCTCTATAACTCTTCACACACAAGCCAAAATAAATAAACAATTATCAACTACGGACTCAAAAAAAAAAAAAAAAAAAAAAAAAAAAAAAAAAAAAAAAAAAAAAAAAAAAAAAAAAAAAAAAAAAAAAAAACAAGCCAAATGAAGCAGTACATAATGTAAGTTTACCCACCCAACCATAATTTCATAATGGCGATAATTCCAACAGTAAAATTAAACTCTAATTAGATAAACTTCTTCATAAACTATTATAGAAGAAAAAGTTTTCTCTAATAGATAAAATTAGTTTATACATAATAGATTAGAACAAGGGTTTGTATGGACAAAATTCTCCACAAGCACTTTTATAGGGGGAAAAAACGAGAAAAACGGAATGAACTTCTCCACAGGCTAAAACTAACTTATGCTGAAGACAAAAATGAAAATGTAGAGAACTACAAATGAGCTAGGGAGAAACTAATTTCAATTTTTCCTCTTATTTTTTTCTTTTAGAAGTATTTATGAAAAAACTCATTCAAACGTACGCTAAGAGGTTCAACAGATTAAATAAGAACTTCTATGAATTAGCCAGCGCGTAAATTTATTCTAGAATTTAATTTAAATATTAGTTCAGAGAGAAGTTTATTTATTAAAAATTTAGGGAGGATGAGGCTTATGAAAAATTACCAAGCACACAAAAGAGAAGGCATTTCAATTTGCAATTAATAATATGATAGGAAGGAACCTTGGTGACACAGTAGTAAATTTGGCCAGCGTCCCAAATTCGCCTCCCTATGATATACTCTCTGTCACTGCAAAAAAAGGGAAACTGAAGCCACAATTGCTCAACATCAACAACAAACAACTTGAGCACTTCTCTCGGTTGCATTACTAAGAGAGTAGAAGAAGCTAACCTTGCGCACCCAGTGCACCATCATGGCTCCAGTTAGCGCACACTCTTGTAAAGTCTTAGCATGTATAAGCATGTCATCCCACGTCAACCGAAACTCGTCGTCCCAAAAGAAATCCCTCACCAGCTCAGGACTCGCGTCCTCGAACACCGTCCTGCTCCGGTACTGCGGCGGTCCACTCTACCACACATGCACCCTCAATCATCACACCGTTCAATTAATCATCAATCAATTAAGCAATCCAGAACAGTAAGGCGTACCTCGGTATCCCTGCGCCAGGCTTGGTAGCTCATGGTGGGGGTAGAACGGTCCATCATCTGAATCCACGCGGGGCCTCCGTCTTTCTCCTCAACCAACTTCCACAAATGCAGCAAATCATGTTCCGTCACGAGCGCGTTCCCGCCGGCGTCTTTCTCAGGAGCGGAGGAGCTCCCGGCACTGCACGCGAGGAAGTGAAATTAGAAAGAAATGAAATGGAAATTAGGAATTGGTTGGAAATTGGGAGAAGTAGGGACCTGGTGGTGGAGTAGGTGAATGCGGTGGGGTTTGGGGGATTGGGGGAGCGAGGGGGTAGAAGCTTCTGGAGAGCGTGTTTTGGGTCGAAGGCCCATTTGGGCTTCCAGGCCCAGCCCAGGATGACGCCGACGATAACGGCAATCCAGAGGGGAGTGATAAAGACGGCGAGGTCAGTGATTATGGGAATGATGATGGTGGGTGTGGGGAAGAGAGGGAGAGGCATGGTGGGTGGGTGGGTGGATAGAAGGGTTTGGGTGTGGGAAATGGAGGTAGAGAAGAATGAATGCCCACCAGAATAAGGGGCAGAGAGAGAGAAAAATAAAAAAAGGGAGAAGAGTGAGAAAAATATTTGGGCTCACTCAATTGGCTTTGGCTTGCTCAACGATACATTACGGATAAGGATTACCAAATAAGCGGTCACCACGCCTCCCTCCGGGATTATTGTAGGCCCCAACTACCCTTAGTACAAACGAACATTATCATTTTCTTAATTAATATCACTATTAATTATTTTACTATTTTGTTTCGTAATGTCAACCGTTCATATAAGTTTAATGGTTGGGGCGACCAACCAATAAATATACTAGTCTTTTAAAATTACTTAATGGAAACTCCATTTATCCGGAGTTTCAAGTAATCATCCAGGAATCTTGTAGGTGTAAATTATTTTTCTATTAAATTGTGCTTGTAGTTTCTTTTTTCTGTTTAGTGTTCACACCAATTATTGATGTCAAAGGTATGAATATTGTATATGGGATGGAATTTTCAATTATCTCGTCATAGATATTTCTTTACAGTGAGAAGATTAGTTTAATGATTTGAAAATTGGTTAATGAGTTATTTACAATTGTATAATTGTATATTTGTGTATTCTCATATTTCACTAATATCAAAATAATTAAAATAATTAAAATAAAAGAATTATGAGAACATTTTATTCTCTCTTTCTACCTTATATGAGTATTAGTGTTTTTTATACAATATATAATTCTTTTTATATTATTTATTTTATTTCATAAGATTTCAAAGTGTCCAAAGAATTTTTTTTTTCAAAAGAGCAATTAATATATACGTGAACTCGTTTCTTATAATTGATGAAGAGGCCGATTTGAGGTAAAAACTTGAATTTATTATTGAAAAAGTAAGATTTTAGGTAAAATAGATAATAGGGATAAGTAATGAAGACAAGTCCTAGATACGTCACAAGAGAATAGAAGTTGCACAGATGATTTTTTTAAGTAGTGAAGAGGATTAATGATAATGTTTATTAGTTTATGGAATAAGTTCATGGAAGAACCAACAGATTCACTCTCACCAATTTACAAAATTTATCATATGCCCTTCTCAATTCCCAAAAATATTTAAATACATATGTAAGTTATGAGTTTGCCTCATTTGGAACAATTAAATAAAATAAAATAAAATAAAATCCTTACTAGTCATTTTCTTAGTTCTCTAAGCCTATTAAATATGTAATCAACCTAGTCTTCTTCATATGCTTGTCTTTTAATAGTTGGACTTTTAGCAGATAGGTCATCTTGTACTGTAAAGCTTCTTAAGTCTTCCTAAGTTTTTCTCTAGTCATGGGCCCACCTAAGTCTTAAATTGGATCTTGGACTTCATTTTTTGCTTTGTGGGCTTGGACTTTCTCGTCATGGGTATTGTGGAGTGGAGCTTAGATGTCCATATCATTGTCCCCTTCTTGGAAAACATTTGTCCTCAAATGTTGAAAATCATTACCTACATCAAAAAGAGATAGATCGTGGCACTTATTCCGTACTCACCAACTGGATAAACTTTATAAATGTTATCATTAATCCTCTTCAACACTTCAAAAGGATCATCTCTTCTTGCCTGGAGTTTGGGCTTTCTTTGCTTATGAATCTTTCCTTCCTCATATTAACCCAAATCCAATTACCAGGTTCAAAAACAATTTTCTTTCTTCTTTTATTAGCTTGCTTAACATAGTTTTCATTTTTCTTTTCAATTCGTGCCTTCACATGCTCATGTAGCTTCTTCACATAATCAACTTTAGCATGTACATCCTTATGCTTAAAAATAGAAATATTAGACACAGACAAGCAATATTAAAGGATTAAATCCATACACAATTTTAAATGGTGAGCAGTTAGTTGTGCTATGGACAATCTTATTATAAGCAAATTATACATAAGGTAAACATTCTTCCCAAGACTTAAGATTCTTCTTTAAAACAGTCCTAAGCAAAGTGCCTAATGTTCTATTCACTCCCTCAATTTATCCATCAGTTTGTGGATGACTAGTAAAGAAAAGTAATTTAGTACTAAGCTTATCCCACAATGTACTCCAAAAGTGACTTAGAAACTTAGTGTCCCTATCACTTATAATACTTCTAGGCACTCTGTGAAGTCTCACAACATTCTTAAAAAATAAGTCAGCTACATGACAATCATCATTTATCTTCTTGCAAGGTATGAAATGTGTCATTTTTGAAAATCTGTCAACAAAAACAAAAACAAAATCTTTGTCATTTCTTATTCGTGGCAATCCTAAGACAAAGTCCATAGAAATATCAATCCAAGGATAGCCAGGTATAGGCAAGGGTGTATATAAACCATGTGGCATCACTTTCGATTTTGTCTTTCTAAAAGCAATGTAATGCTCATAAAATTTATGCACGTCATGTTTCATACAGGGCCAAATAGAAATACTCTTCAATGTTTCTGAAGTGTATTGTATCCCAAAATGTCTCATCAAACCACCTTCATTTGCTTATCTTTTCAGTAAATCCCTTATGCAACACTTAGGCACACTTAATCTTTTCTCTATAAACAAGTAACCATTGTGCCTATAGTATCCTTTTTGAGACACCTTTTCAAAAGCAGTATACATTTCAGAAAATTCAGTATCATGCAAGTACACCTCTCTCAAAGTTTCAAGTCCAAAAATTTTAGTTTCAATAGTAGAAAGTAATGCATGTCTTCTAAATAATGCATCAACAACAATATTCTTGTTTCCCTTTTTATGTTTAATGACATAAAGAAAATTGTCAAAGGTGTAGATATTGTATATAGAGATGAAATATTCAATTGTCTTCTCATAGATATTTCTTTATGTGAATAAATTAGTTTAATGATTAGAAATTTAGTTAATTAGTTATTCACAATTTTATATTTTTATATTCTCATATTTCACTAATATAAAAAAAATTAAAATAAAAGAATTACGAGAACATTTTATACTCTCTTTTTACCTTAGATGAGTATTAGTGTTTTTTATACTGCATATAATTTTTTTATATTATTTATTTTATTCTATAAGATTTCAAAGTGTTGAAGGAAATATTTTCTTCAGAACACCAATTAAAATAATTAAAATAGTTAATAAATAATATGAATTCATGTGTTGGGATTTAAAAACAAACTGGTTTAAGATAGAAATTTGAATTTATTGAAAAAGTAAACTTTCAGGTAAAATAAGTAATAAGGATAAACAACGTCACTCTCATAGGGGAAGATAAGCCACAGAGACACCACAAAGGAATGGAAGCCACAAAGACGCCACAAGGGAATGAAAGCCGCATATACGTCAAAAGGGAATGAAAAACTTTTTATAAGTCCAAGAGTTGGTTCAATCAATAACCTAAGAGATTCATTCTCACCAATTTGCAAATTGTATCTCAATTTTCAAAAATGTTTAAACATAGATGTAAGTTATGAGTTTGCCTCATTTGGAATAATTAAATAAAAATAAAATAAAATCTTTATTAGCCTTCTCTTAGTTTTCTAAGCCCTTTATGTAATCAGTCTGGTCTTCTTTATAAGGTTGTCATTCAATAATAGGGCCTTCAGCAGATAAGTCACCTTGTACTGCAAAACTTCTTTGGTCTTTCTAAATCTTCCTCTAGTCATGGACCCACATAAGTCTTGAATTGGATCCTAAACTTCATTTTTCGCTTTGTGAACTTGGACTTTCTCATCATGGGTCTTGTGGAGTTGAGCTTGGAAGTCCACATCATTGTCCCTTTTTGGAAAGCATTTTTCCTCAAATGTTAAAAATCATTCCCTACATCAAAAAGAGATAAATTGTGACACTTACTCAATACTCATTAGTTAGATAAACTTTATAAGCATTATCATTAATCCTCTCCAACACTTTAAAAGGATCATCTCCTCTTGGCTGGATTTTGGACTTCCTTTGCTCAGGGAATCTTTCCTTCCTCATATGAACCCAAATCCAATCACCGAGTTCAAAAACAATTTTCTTTCTTCCTTTATTATCTTGGTTGACATAGTTTTCATTTTTTTTCAATTCATGCCTTCACAGGCTCATGCAGCTTCTTCACATAATCAGCTTTAACCTGTACATCCTTATGCTTAAAAACAAAAATATTAGACATAGACAATAAATCAAGCAATATTAACGGATTAAATCCATACATAATTTCAAATGGTGAGCAATTAGTTGTGCTATGGACAATCCTATTATAAGCGAATTCTACATGATTAAAACATTATTCCCAAAACATAAGATTCATTTTTAAAACAGTCCTAAGCAAAGTGCCTAATATTCTATTCACTACCTCAGTTTGTCCATCAATTTGTGGATGACAAGTAATAGGGAAAAGTAATTTAATACCAAGCTTACCCCACAATGTCCTACAAAAGTGACTTAGAAACTTAATGTCCCTGTCACCTATAAATACCTGGGCACTCCATGAAGTCTCACAACTTTCCCAAAAAATAAGTCAGCTACATGACAAACATCATTTGTCTTCTTACAAGGTATGAAATGTATCATTTTTGAAAATCTGTCAACAACAACAAAAGCAAAATCTGTCATTTTTTGTTCGTGGCAATCCTAAGACAAAATCCATAGAAATGTTAATCCAGTTATAGTCAGGTATAGGCAAGGGTGAATATAAACCACGTGGCGTCACTTTTGATTTTGCCTTGTTACAAACAATGGAATGCTCACAAAATGTATGGATGTCATGTTTCGTACGGGGCCAATAGAAATACTCATGCAATGTTTCTAAAGTCTATGGTATCCCAAAATGTCTCATCAAACCACCTTCATGTGTCTCTCTTAGTAATAAATCCCTTATGGAACACTTATGCATACATAATATTTTTCTTTAAACAAGTAACCATTGTGCCTATAGTATCCATTTTGAGACACATTTTCACAAACAATATACATTTCATAAAATTCAACATCATGCAAGTATATCTCTCTCAAAGTTTCAAGTCCAAGATTTTAGTTTCAAGAATAGAAAGTAATGCATGTCTTCTAAATAATGCATCAACAACAATATTTCCTTTTCCCTTTTTATGTTTAATGACATATGAAAATTGTTCAAGGAACTCAACCCACTTGACATGCCTTGTATTCGACTTACCTTGTCCTTTCAAATATTTAAGAGATTCATGGTCATTGTGAATTACAAATTCTCTGGACAAAAGATAATATTGTCAAGTTTGTAATGCAAGCACTAAAGCATAGAATTCCTTGTCATAAGTGAGATATTTTAGGGCAACCCCATTCAATTTCTCCCTAAAATAAGCAATTTAGTATCCTTCCTGAGTTAAAACATCCCTAATGCCCACATTAAATGTGTCACATTCAATTTCAAAAGATTTTGTAAAATTTGGTAATGTAAGAATGAGAGCATTAGTTAGCCTATGCTTAAGGACAATAAAGGCTTGCTCTTGTTTCTCTTCCCACTTAAATCTCACATGTTTTTTAACTATCTCATTAAGAGAAGCAGCCAAGGTACTAAAATCCCTAACAAACCTCCTATAAAAAGTAATTATATCATGGAAACTTCTCACTTCACTCACAGTTTTAGGTGTAGGCCACTCTTGAATGGCCTCAATATTTTCCTCATCCACTCGTACCTATTTAGCATCACAACAAATTCCAAAAATACAAATAGTCAATGCAAAAGGTACATTTTTTAATATTAACAAATAATTATTCTTTTCTAAGCACATTCGTTACAACACTCAAATGTTCAACATGCAAATCAATATTACTGCTATAAATCATAATGTTATAAAAAAAATATCATAACAAACTTGTCTAAAAATTCACTTAAGACATGGTTCATTAATCTCATAAAAGTGCTTGAGGCATTAGTTAGCCCAAAGGGCATCACCCGCCACTCATACAAACCATACCTAGTCTTAAATGCAGTTTTCCACTCATCCCCTTCTCTTATCCTAATTTGATGATACCCGCTTTTCAAATCAATCTTAGAAAACACAAAAGCACCATGTAACTCATCAAGGAGATAATCTAACCTGGGAATAAGATGTTTGTACTTTCATTGTGATATTATTGAGAGCCCTGTAACCTATGCACATCCTCCAAGTCCATCCTTTTTAGACACCAATATGACGGGAACAACACACAGTCATATACTCTCTTGCACCCACCCTTTGCTCATTAATTCATCAACTCACCTTTGAATTTTTTGAGTCTTTTGGAGATTGCTTTTATAAGCTGGTCGATTGGGTAAAGAAGCTCCAGGAATGAGATCAATGTGATGCTCAATTCTTCTTAATGATGGTAGTCAATTTGAGATTTCTATTGAGAACACATCCTTATATTCCTGCAAAAGAAACTCAACACCAGTAGGAACAATAGGTTCATTAGAGTTGTTAGCAATCAAAATATTTATTTTTTCAATACAACAATTAAAGTGGCTTATTGGCCAACAACACCTTCTTCACCTTACTCTTTCTCACCAAAAAACTTGTTTTGCTCTCAAGTGTTTCACCCTTGTTTCCCTAATGATGTGTTGCACTTTTTTTCTTTCCATTCTTTTTATGTGTTTCACTATTTTCTCCTTTCTCTTGAATTTTTATTTCTCTCAATTTTCTATGATCCTCACAAACCTCTTTAGGAGATAATGGTTTAAGAATAATTTTTTTATCATTATGTATGAATGAAATTTTATTTGTGAACCCATCATGGATTGCCCTTGTATCATATTGTCACGGTCTCCCTAATAAGATATGACTTGCCTCCATTGGAACCACATCACATAACACCTTGTCAGTATATTGTCCCATGGAAAGACACATCTCACTTGGTTATTCACAACCAACTCTCCATCTTCATTAAGTCATTGAAGTTTGTATGGCCTAAGATATGGCTTAGTCTCCAAATTTAATTTGGACACCAATCTAGAGTTATCCACATTGGTACAACTTGCACTATCAACAATTAAAGAGCATATTTTTCTATTAATATAACATCTAGTATGAAAAATGTTATCTCTTTAGATTGGTCTAAAGCTTGTAGTTGACTTCCCAACAACCTCCTAATCAAATAGATCATATTACTTCCATCTCTATTGCTTCATCCTTATTTTCTTCACTAGTTGAAGACTTACTGGTATATTCTCTATTACCATTAAAGATGACAATGCTCTTAGTTGGACATTCAAAAGCAATATGCCCCCTTTCCAAGCACCTAAAACACTTTACATCCCTAGTTTTAGTGGTTATCTAGTTGGAACTCTTTGGAACTTTTCCATGTGGAACCACCTTAGTAAGTTTGGAGGATGAGGATCTCTCTTTCCTAGACTTGTCCTTCCAACTTGGGTTAAAGTTGGAAGAGCTACTTCTTGCGATACTTTCTCTTGAGCTGTTGTTTAACCTGAGTGGCCTTATGCAATAAATCCTTCATCTCAACATATTCTTGTAGCTCTACAATATCTTTTATGTCATCGTTCAAACCACTCAAAAATCGAGACATAATCACCTCATTGTCTTTTTCGATTTTAGCTCTAATCATGGCTCCATGTCTTTGAAATACTCTTCTACACTCCTGATAAAGGCTATATTTCAGTATTTTCAATTTCAAATTCTGGATGATTTAATGTCTTTAATGTTAAGAACAAGGATTTAATGTTCATATTTTGCCTTGAACTTAATGAAGAATGCATTGTGACCCCAGATTGATAAAGAAAAGGACTTCAAGAAGAATTGAGAGGAATCAAAGAAGATGAGTTGGAAAAGAAAGACAATACAGTTGTGAAAGAAATACAAAAGAGAAGAAGAGTACTGTTAGTGACAAATTGCTTAAGCGTCAAATTCAGATTGAGCTAGAAGCCACTACAGTCTTAATTGGCACAAAAACCTAAAATTGGCAGAGGTATAAAAGAGGAAAGAATCTTCATTGAAAAGGGAGCTGGTTGGTGGCTACAATGAAGAACAATGCCCTGCAGAAGAATGTCTCTTGTATTCATAACTGCCATGTGTAACTAACTTTCATCTATTTTGGGATTGAATGTAATTTTCTCACACTTTGTATTCTTGTTGTTCATCTTGATAATGCATGAGTTATTCAGACTGTATTGTCTATGTGTGCTTAACGCTTGAAGCATTTGCACAATTGTTTCTTGAACTAAGAATCTTGAAATTAACTGGAAAGTAGTTTTGAGGTTTGGAAATCATTGAGAGTACCCATTACAATGCAACACCAGGAATGAGTTACATTGTAATGGTTGCGTGAAACAACTGCACTTAACACGGGTTCACCCTCCATGAAAGCTGGGAAGAACAGTATCATGCAAGAGAACCTATGAATTTCAATACACGAGGAATCGAGTTGAATGAATCTTGTTTGTGCAAAGTCATTGGATAAACATACGTTATTAATGATTTATGGTTAAGAATACAAATAGTTGAGTTAATGAGTTCAATCCCAAAATAGTTTCCCTATTACTGCATTTATATTCTGTTTACTATTCATTTTTATACAACTCATTACTGTTTACAATCTATTCTACATCAAATCCTTAAACGCTTTTCGCTTAAGCTACTCCACTAGCTGAGGCTCGATTAATACCATTCCATGTGGATTCGACACTTGTACTTATTTCTCTATATCACTTCTTGACTTGCTATACTTGCCAAAAAGAGTCATCAACTCCTATTATCTTGAGTCAATTTTTGGAGTTTAAGCTACAAATCTCTATTGTAACTAGCTAGAACATATATTTTCCTCTTGATACTTCTCATCTCACCCCAAGTGTCTATCATTGGTTCTTTATTTCTCCGCCTCTCTTTTTGATACTTGTTCTATCAAATGAGTGCATAATCAAAAAATTAAGTTGCTACCATCCTAACTCTCTACTCCTAAGTATAATTGTAACAGGAAAACAAATGCTCAATTTTGAGCTCCCACTCCAAATATGCTCCTGGGTCCTTTTTTTTTTCCTTAAATGGTGGGATTTTAAGCTTTACTCCTTCCATTCTATTTTGATGTGGTTCACCGTCATTGTCTCTTCTCCTCGTATTTCCTTCATAATTGTCTCTATTTGCCATTTGGTCCAACCTCTCGTGGAGCTCATCATTTTGTTGTCTCACTAATATCTCCAAATATTGAGTTAAAACTTGCATTTGTGGTGCTGAAAAGGTGGTTTCTGAAGAGGAAGGAGTAACACCTACACCTGACATACTTCAATTAAAATAAAATTGATTAGAACAAGTAATATATCCTTACTACCTCTTCCACGCGTGTTTAAACTCAAGACTCAAGTGTATGCACTTAGTGTTGACTTTTTTTTCTTTTATAATATAACTCTTTTGCCTTTTCCACTCTTGTGTTCTCCTTGAGTTCTTAACCAAATCAACAAGACATTTTCAAGAATAATCCACCTAATAAGAGTAATTTTAACGAAAAATATATAAGGGCAGCAAACACAATGATGGCTAAACAGGAACACTTTGATGACAATTTTAATGACCTAACAAGTATAATAACAATCCTCTATAATTGCAGTCAATATATCACTTCATAGATACTTGAGTTTATATTGTAATGACATGAATCATTCAGCCACAAAAACTTTTTTTTGGTTTGTTTTTACAGGTTTAACTTTTGCAATGGTTCAACCACTAACTTACAATGATATTGATAGTAAAATTAAAGGAAGGATTTTACCAATTTCTCCAAGCTATCTCAATTTTTGTCCTATAACTGAGCTCTAATACCAAATGATGTGGAAACTCCAAGCCCGAGGTGCAAAACAGAAGTCGGAATGTCTATGATAATGGAGGAAAGGCTTGGGTTGTAGGATCGTTTCAGTCAAGCTTCAAGGAGATGACTCTTGGATGAATTCTTGGATGAACGTAATCTTTAAAAGTTTGCAAAAAACTCAAAAACAAAAACAATTAAAGAAAATACAAGAAACAAAGATAATTCTAGGAATTAAAACAACACCTTGTGTTACCCAAATCCATGAGGTAAGCAAGATGACGATTCGCCACTTGGGACCTAGCCATAAGATAAGATCAATACTAGAAATTAGGAAGAACCTTGCACCACTTAAATCTATGAGATAAGCAAAATGGTGAATTGCCACTTGTGACCTAGCTCACAAGATAAGAAACCTCAAACGAAAAACCCTTCACTTCCCTTTCATGAAACCCCTATGCGCTACCAAGAAATAAGCTATGAAGCACCACTCTAGGATAAGCAGAGGGAAACATCTCTTGAGATATGACACACTTAGGATTTTCAAAAATTTCTATTCATCATTCAAATCTTTCAAAATAAGTACAATAGGTGTCTTTATATAGAACCCATAGTAGAAGAGGAATAAACAAACTCATTCCTTCTATAGGTCTAAACTAAAGACAAAAAATAAGAGAAAAAAATTAAATTTATTTGTTTTTTTCAGATTACATCATGTTCCTCTCCTTCAAGAAAATTTGTCTCGAATTTCAATTGAGGTAATCTCCAAAAGCCAAGTTGTCCTCCACATGTTTAATGAGCTACCTGAACCACTCCCAAAAGCTTTGAATGTATCAAAACTTTAATACCTAATTATGTGAACTTGTCTGTTGGGATTCAAAAACGGACCATTCTAGGGTAGGAACTTGAATTTATTGGAAAGTAAGGTTTCAGGTAAAATAGATGATGGGATAAGAAACCCCACTTCCATGAAAGAAGATAAGCCACAAAGACATCACAAGGGAATGGAAAACCCTTGATAAGTCTAAGAGTTGGTTCAACCAAGAACCCACCAGATTCACTCTCACCAATTTACAAAATATACCATATGCCCTTCTCAATTCTCAAAAATTTTTAAATACAAATGCAGGTTATGAATTTCCCTCATTTGAAAGTAATTAAATAAAAACAAAATAAAATAACTTAAAATCCTTATTAACCACTCTTTTAGTTCTTTAAGCTCATTAGATAGGTCAATAGTTCAACAATTAGGCTTTTAGCATATAGGTCACCTTGTATTACAAAACTTCTTGGGTCTTCTTAAGTCTTCCTCTAGTCATGGGCCACCTAAGTCTTGAATTTGGATCCTGGACTTCATTTTTTGTTTCGTGGGCTTGGGCTTTCTCATCATGGATCTTGTGGACTTGAGCTTGGATGTTAACATCAATAAAATACATAGATTTCAACTTTAATGATGTGCTTGTTTTAAGGTGCTTAATGTGTAAGAGGATGGATTTGTAGGACTCGCATGTTTGCTTTTGCTGATATGCAAGGATTTGCAAACATGTATATGTGGGAGATGATCTTTGAGATTCTCCTCCGAGAAGAAAGTTAAGGATAGACAGTTGTACCAAAATGAAAATATAACATTGTCTTTGCGTTTGTTGCTTTTTCTTGTGTATAATTAATGATTTTTCTCGTGTGAGTTGTGATGTGTAGTGTGGTGATGGGTCCATTTGTTTCGTGCTTGGTTCGTGGTGATTAGGTTGTTTCGTCATCGAACGATGCAAGTTTGGTGGTGGTTTCGAGGAAATTGCTAGTAGCATCACTATTAATAATTACCTTACTTTTATTGATAACGAAGTTCGGTGGAGGAAAGAGGCCATAACAAGGCTATTCATGTTTCTACAAAATGTATGAGTTATGTCATAGTATGAGTTCTTATAGATAATGGGTCATCCTTGAATGTCATGCCAAAAGCCATACTAGATAAGCTACTTTATAACGAAGTCCACACGAGACTAAGTGTTATGGTTGTAAGAACTTTTGATGGAAGTAAAAGAGAGGTAATAGCAGAGATTGAATTGCCAATCCAAGTTGGACCCTACATTTTTCAAATATTATTCCAAGTGATAGATATCTTACTTGTATATAGTTGCTTACTGGGACGACCTTGAATTCATTCCGTCAGACTAATTACTTTTACTTTACATCAAAAACTGAACTTTGTGGTGGAGAACAAGCTAATTGTAGTATTTGGGGAATAAGACTTGTTGGTGAATGGACCTCCGTCCAATTGCTACATTGAAGTTGTTGAGAAGGCACTTGAGATCTTTCCAAGCCTTGAAGATTGTGAGTACTTCTGTGTTGAACCCTTTTCAATGAATTTGTATTTGTCATGAGCATCCTTAATGATGACTAGAGTTATGTTATAGGAAGAATACAAATATAGCTACGGACTGGGCACGAATACTAGGGATTTAGTGTCTCCTTTAGAAATTCCAGAAAACAAAAGCATATATGGTTTGTGGTACAGACCCACCAAAGTAAACAAAAGAAAGGTGCTAGATGAAAGAAGAAAGAAAAATCTAACTCCTTTAGAGGGGAATGAATCGAGACTAGGAACGGTTCTCACATGTGACATAGGACAGAGTTTTCAAAGTGTAAGATGGGTAAATATTGACCAAGTGACAACTGTTGAAGATGTTAATGTCAAGAACCTGAATTTTGTGCATCCATATCACCCAAACATGAAGCTTAATGGCGTTTAGTTATGATAAAAATGAATTATTGTTTTTTCTTTCTTTCACTCTCTTTCTCTCTTTACAAATCCTTTTACTCTACTCAAGGCTTTATGATTCATGTTTGTGTGAGCTAAATTTTGGTTTTGATGTTAACAGTAGTAAATGTTGTTCATCAAAACTTTTGGTCCCATTCTAATCCTTTCTCCAACTTTTCTAGCCTATTTGTTTTCTTTCCTAACCTTAAATAATGCAAATTTGACAATTAATCATTTTAAAATAAAATGTCAATATTTTGTGCCCTGACTTTGTTTATCTTGACGATAACATGAAAGATGATTATGAGGAAGACTAAAATCATCTCTTAAGTTGTTGAGATTAATGGAACAAGAGACTAAAGAGATAATATAACATCAAGAAGTCATAGAGGTGATTAATTTGGGAGAGGCAGATGAGGAAAAGGTTAAGATTGGCACCAATATGACAAAAGAAACACAAAGGAAGTTGCATGTTTTGTTGAAAGTGTTTAAAGATATTTTCACTTAATCCTACAGAACATGTCTAAATTAGATTTTCAATATAGTGTAACATAAACTTCCATCGAAGCCACCCTCCAATCGAATAGAAGTTAGGAAGAATGGAACTTGAGATGTCTTTGAAAATAAAAGAAAAGTTGAAGTAGTTTGATGTTGGGTTTTTAACAATGGTAAAATATCCTCAATAGGTGGTAAATATTGTCCTAATATCAAAAAAGAATGGAAAAGTTTGAACGAGTATTGACTTCTGAAATTTAAATTAGATTAGCCCTCAAATAATTTTTCATTGGCTTATATTAATACTCTAGTTGACAACACAACTAATTTGTTATTCTCTTTTATGAGTGGATTCTCAAATTATAATCAAATTAAGATGACTCTCAAAAATAAGACCAAGTGAAAGAATATTAGTATGACTTATCAAAGGACTAATGACTCTTTATCATAATATGATGCATAAAGAAATTAAAGTTTATATAAATGATATGATTGACAAGTCCATATCCAAAAAACACATTACACTTGAGAATGTTGTTTGAAAGGTTGAGAAAGTTTAAACTTAGATTAAATCCAACTAAGTCCACTTTCAACATAAAATCTAAAAAGTTGTTGGAACTCATTGTTAATCAAAAAGAGATAGAAAATGATCTTGAGATGGTCCGGCCAATCCAAAGAAAGTAAAATCAAGATTAAGCCTTATTGTTTAAATGACGCCTTCTTCCTATACCTCCATAATCTCATCTTGCACATCTATAGTTTTTTAAATGGCACAAATATTCTTCGTGAAATAACATAAATACATATGAATAAAATTAAATCGAATAACAATATACATACTGGATTGTACAACTAGATATGTATTAATAACATATAGGATTGTAAAATCTAATATATGAAATGTATACCAAATTGAAAAGAGAAAATTCTAATCTCAATATACAAATCTTCACTATATGTTAATTGTATACCAAATTGTATACCGAATTCTCCAATCTGGTATGTTAATTGTATAATAGATTTATCCAGTATACATTTTATATACCGGATTATGTAATCCGATATATAATTAACATAGGATATTGTAAAATGCTGTATATAATAATTGTATCCTGAATTAAACCCCTCATCTCAATTTGGTATTCATTTTATATACAAATTATACAGTCCAGTATAAATTGGGCTTTCAGGGGTCAACGCTCCCCGCAACCACCTTCATAACCAAACTTCAACCAACTTCACCATCAACAACACACGTTCAGGAAGAGAGGCATACAATGATAATGTTCCAAAATTACCAAAATATAAGATAAAGAGGTGAAGAAATAGACGAGGGTGTACAACTATGACTTCTGCAGAACCAAAATAGTGGGTAGAGAGTACAACTAGATATAAAATTTATCCTAAGGACATTTTTTACCATTTTAGCATACTATGGAGGTGCAGGAAGAAGACGTCTCAGCTGTAAGAGGTTCTTTCATAACTGAACTACCTTTTACATTTGTGTTAACTCTTAATCAATTTTAAGACAATCTGGCTAATTATATAAAAAAAAAATTACTTCGATAAATTACATTTAATTAATAAAAAATAATTTGGTTGAGGACGATAGGATAACTCTCAACTTTTGAAATCATCTACATTCTAAAGACGATAATAAACTTCTATAAGATATGTACTTTTTCGGAGAAAACAGCTTAGTACGAGTAAAAAGCTATTTTCTAAAATAATTAATCAAATCTAAACATGAACCTACATGTTTCAAACTGCGTGTACAACATATGAATCAAAATGAATTATAAAGGCCTGGTAGCCTCGCCCCTCAGAGTTTCAGATCAGACAGCCATAGTGACACATGATCTCTCAACATCTCCCAGCTGCCACTAGTAAAGAGCAAAATTTTGAAGGGCAAAATAGGCTTCCCCCACCCACACTTTTTCTAATTTTATTTTCGTTTTTTTCTTTCTCTTTCTCTATAACCTCCATTCAGGTGGGAAAAAAAAATCAAAAGATTAAGGTTGCATGAAATTGCATGTGCAACCTCGGAGGAACTACAATATACAAGTGAGAAGGTTAGGCGTATGAACAATTCCGTCCAAATAATGAATTACCTAGGGCGGTTGTGATTTGTGAATCTCTTCTTTAAGAACTTGCGCAATTTGGCTCCGGTCAGCCTGTGGCCTACTTTCACTAAGAATGCTGTACAACGAGTTCAACTCTTCTGCATTAGCCTTTTTAGATAGGCTCCTTAATACTGCAACAACGTCAACGGGAATGTGCTTATTCAAGAGAACCCCTTGACCATTTCCACCACTCACATTGCTTTGGCATGATTGTGAAATTTGTCCTAGAGGACGGGAGTACGGCCGTGAGTCCCAATATTCATTACACACTCGACTTCGATCCAGCGCCTCAATAGCCTGTTCAAAGAAAGTAGGTACCTTTAACTTCTAGCTCCATAGTATCAAAATTCAAAACTATGCCCAAGGGAAACAAAATCAAATGTGCATTACAGATGATAACGATATGGGTGGAAAACCAGAAAGAAGCTTACAAGCCTAAAACACGGCTTTAAGAATGAGACTATTTTTAAAATTCAGACGTAAAACATGTGACAAGATTGCTATCATAACCAAGGGAGATCAAATATTCGTTAAAAAAGACTGAAGCTAGATACACTCCTAGAGCTCCATTGGCCCTAAAGGAAGCTAAGAGTGCTCGGTTTGTGCATCAATAAATCAGAAAACTGGTTAAAAAAATGCTTGGTTGCATTTTAATGAAAACGCTTCTTGTTATTTCCTTAACATAAATACCTACTGCAAAGGTATAATTCAACCCTGAATCAAATCATGTCAATCTAAAAGAAGCTATAAAATTTGTTATTTGCATAATTTACATATTAGTCTGTGGAAGGTGACGAAGAAATAGAATAGAATTCCCTTTCAGCTCATGTTATACATAAATAAAGTCCTTGGAATCATAAATGGGTTTTAGGCCCTATTTGGATAAAGAAAAAAAGTCATATACTAACAGGAGAATATTTGCTTCGAATATAAATAGGCTAAAATCAACCGTCATACTTCCATAAAATCTTTCATTTAACTTATCCAAAACTTGAAATGCACGAGTTCACTTTTGCTTATGCTTATAAGACACGTTCAATTCATTTAACCTTTTTATTTTATTTTCCTACAAGTGTTTATCAGTAAAATTACCTGCACTATTGCTGGTGAAGAAAACCCAAACATTTCTAAGCCATCAAGGCTACCAGGGGGCTGTAAAGGAGGAAGGCCCTTTCTCCCCAGCTTATGTTGCTTTGCAATTTCTTGATTCACTTTCTCTCTGACGAGCTCCCAGCATCTAGCAGCTGACATATGGATGAAGACCTCACTTGGACAATTTTCCAAGGAAACCTGAGGGGTAAACAAGATTTTAGTTAGTTCAAACACCAGCTCTTCCCAGTTTCTGTCAACTAATTACTCATACCAACCTATTTCGATATCCAAAGAAAATTGTAACCAAATCCGTCCAAAACCTAAAAAGATTTTAGGATATCAATGTTGATCTAACTTGATAAGGAAATAAGTTGCTTATTAGGTTAACACATGATTGCTCCCATTAAAGATTACACCATAATACCAAACACCTTGTTTGCATTTTCTTTACATGACTCCATTCTTAAAATTAGACGCTCAGTAGCTAGAATAGTCCGTAATCAAATTCCTGAGATGAAGGGGCAACCAATTCTCACAACATTACAAGTTAAAAGGAGCAACTTCTGAAAAAACAAACATACGTGGCTCTAAACCTACAACATGTCCATGAAGTGCAAAGTAGAGGATGCAGGAATCTTCCATTAAACTTTTGCCAGCTTAATAAGGGGTAGCAAAATATTTAACAACAAAGGATTTAAATTATAAGCACATCAAATTTACATGAGAAATATTCCAGACATAATTAAAATAAAAAATATATATAAGGCCAAATTGCATGACAAAAGCCAGCAATTGAAAAGGTGAACGTACCATAAATAGAGGCCAACCACGTCCAGCATCCAGTATTTCTGAAATATAGTAACACATACTGGATGGATCTGAGACATTTATGTATCTAACACGGCTTCTAAATCCTGCATCAATTAATTCAATTTGCATAAATACACAGCTTACGGACTCAATTAAAGACTGCCATAGAAGTTGTAATTCATTACAACCAAGCATACAGACCCTTTGGAAATATAGCCTGACTGCTACACCAAGACTTTCCAGAAAGCACAACTCCAAATTCTAACGGTTCAACATTGCAGTTGATGCGCCGGACAACCTTAGCTATCCGAGGACCTTTCTGTCGGAAATTGTTTGGACCGCAAGAAAAGTTCCCATTAACAGATTTTGCATGGTCTGCTACATTAGAAGTGGCACATCCTCCAAACTTTTCGTGATTATCTTCAGTCTTAACCTTAGTGGCAGAATGTTGTGGGTTCAGAGGAGAAATCCCCAAACTTTCCAAACAATGATCACTTGCTTCAACTTTTGAAGGAGCTGAAATATTTTTAGTACATTCTGCACTTGTGAGACCCATATGACAAGAAAGATCTAGTGCGGCAGACGCTAAAACTGTTCCTGTGTGCTCATGACATTCTTGTTTTACACGCAAAGGCCAAATTGAATCAGAACTCATATGTTCGTGGGGTAATGTAATAGCATTCTTTTCGCCCATCACAGCAGTGGTCAAGTTTGTATTTTCTATTTTGTTACATGGGCTTGACTTATCTCCAGAACCTACAAGCATAGAAGAAAGTGCCTTCCTTCTATTTGAATTAGACATCTTCTCATCGTCGTCATCATCACTAAGAAGTATAATATTGTTATGCCTGTAAACTGAACTTTTCTCACCTCCTTGTTGAGCTAGAGTAGATAAAGCATATGATGTATCCTCCTGAGACAATTGACAATCAGGTGTTTTCATCTTTGATCTGCAAATAACAGATTCTTCTTTAGCAACACAGACCTTGTGGTTATGTACATCAGACGTAGGTTTTGAGCCTATAAATGTTAGCAATTCCTTCGTTGAACTCAAAGATGAAATAGCTTCAGCTGATTTTATCTGTTGAAAATAGCTCTGATCTTTGCTATTTGCTTGATTCTCTATTGGGACGTCAATCAATTGAGAATCATCAATATATTTATTTGGTGGATGCAAAGCTTCTTTATGCAAAGCCTCTTTATGCAAAGTGGCCCTGGAAAAATGAGACAAATTGGATGAATGTGATTTCAATTCTTTAGGTATTGTTTCCTTGCCTGCTGAGACATAAGATGTTAGCGCCAGCCCAAGATCTGATTTTGCCCATCTGTAGATCGCACTTAATTTTCCTTCCAATGCCTCCACCAGAATACTTAGTTCACTAACATCATACCGATAGAGGAAAAATCTGGAATCCCAAGAGCATGAACAAAACTGCTTTGCATGATCCAAGCAAGCATATCTATCCGGGGAACAGCGACAGCCAGCTGCAGATAGGTGTAAATCAAAAAAGCATATGACGCATTCCCTTTCATCAGTAGCATCAAAAGTACTCTCCATTTTTAATGCCTGTGAAGAAGTGCAGAGAAATTCTCTTCTTGCTCGTTCCATCTCAACACGCATCTATATAGGAAATCACAAGTAACACAAGAAAATAGATTATTAATATTAAAATTCAATAGAAGGTACTGGTGATGTATTTTCACAGAATTTGGATTCACAAGCTTACTTATCACAATTTAGCATTTAACTTTGATTAATATTTTTAATATTTTACTTTTATTCTTGGGGGGGATAACATTTGCTCTCCCGTAAGAAGTTTCATACTAAAACAAGATCCTCAAATGTTCATCAAATAGAATAAAAGTTCCAGAATTTAGTTACATATTGGGGAATTAGAACAAAAATTCCAGTGTTCAGGAGCTTCATCCTTGGCAACCCCATTTTTCTATAATAATTCAACCTCACAAGAAGGAAAGAAGGCCTATGCATTACTTAGACTTCAAGCCTAAGAGCATCTTGAGTAAAGGGGTGTATAACATATAAAACCATTGATGAGATTGTGTGTTCAACTAAAAATTTAGACTTTTACGATAACTGGTTAATGACACAGGAATCATTGAATTTTGATTTTTCCTTTTCTTTTTATTCCATTTTTGGATAGCAATCCTTGTCCATCTATATGGAAATCTCTTCGTACCTCTGAAAAGAAACTTGATAAAAGAACATTTAAATTCAATCTAGCACTTTATGCTTTCAGTTTACAGACTCTCCATAATAAACTAACATAATACAGAAGAAAAAAGCCAAGGTGGGGTAGAAGAAAGGGATGAACAGACAAAATATGCAAAAGCACTCATGGTGGGTGAGGTTGTCAAACCAAAACTCAAATTATGAATTGCCAAGCTGATTTTTTTATCGCGAAACATAATTTATATCTAATGGCATGATTCAAATATAATGTAAAAATAATTTCAAACATATCATATTGATGATTTAGAATGTTCAATGTAATAATTTTAAACTCGAAACTGATAAAACAACTTAACCACAAGAATCATACAAAAAAAAGTATCATTTATATGTGAAACCACTATTTTAGAAAATGGAAACTAAACAATGAAATAGCCAAATAGAGTGCATGCATTGATAGAGTGACAAACAAAGTATTGGAATAATAAAATAGGATAAATTTAAAAAGGTCCTTTATTTCCTTTTCATGAACAAATTTAAGCTCATGTCACTTTTCAATTTCTTTCTTGAGATTAGGTGAAAGAAAACTAAAAACACGGAAAAAAAAACTTATGAATCTTGGAATCATATGATTTGTGTAAAGGATACGAAATTGTACCAATTCACTCGTGTGTCATAAGATTCAAAATCATCTGAAATTCATCTTTAGATATGAATCAATAGGTGGCATATTGAAGGAATTACATTGTGAACCATAAGATTCGTACAACTATAAACAAGACTATTTAAACATCAACTCCCTTGTTATGGTCAAGACACAAGTTAAACAAAATCAAAAATATCATCCCTTCATACTGCATTACAGGGATTAGGGAAAAGCATAATTTACCTTAAGTGCTTTTGCCAAAAGGCCTTCCTTTCCACACACATCCTTCCATCGTAGATTATCTAAAGTATTCTTCTTCAGCAAATTAAGCTCCCATTGAGCTCGTACTGCTTCCCTTGCAGCCCCAAGCAACAGTTTATCATGTGATATAGAAGTCTTGCGCCCCTGTTCCTGGTACAGCTCTATAGCAATATGCCCATGGGGCAGCCAGTCAACAGGAGCTACATTAACAGCCTCAGCACAATTGAAACCGCAATTGAACCCAGAGTGGTAGGCTCGAGGAAATGTCAAAACAAAGTCCCCAGGGTTTTGGACACACCTATAAACTGGTACTCCTTTAGACTTAAGGATAGAAGGAGAAAGCTGAGTGACCTGCAACAAGTTAGAAATACAAGCAGCAGATAAATATAAGTTGAAAGAAATAAACAAGACCATCCAACATAACTATTTATCTGCTTAATAATAGAAATATGGACAGGTAGGTAATGGAAACGTAAAATATGGATCTCCACCAAATGAGAACATAATAATTTTAATTTTTTTTTGCCACCTCTCAAGCAGATAAAACAAACAAGAATATCAAAAGTGATAGAAAAACTTTTACTCACCAGCTTATGAAGCAAGTCGGGCTGTTCTTCAAAAAGTTCTGGTAAATGCTTTCTCATAGCCTCTTCTAATTTGCAGGCATCTTTTCCAGGGACTCCATACCACAATTTTGGAGCTCCCCAATGCATGTAGTTCAATGAATATAAATGGTGGTCTTCCACATGCTGCATTCACAATTAAACCAAAAAGAAAATATAAAGTTGTTTTAACTGCAGATCCTATGCTAACTAAGGACTCATTCTCCCACACAAACACACACAACATCAACAAATTGCCACTCAACAGAACAAATGGTTCTAGTATTGTGGTTTAGCAAACAAATCCGGGCAAAAAGATGACACCTATACTTTGCGTTCACTTAGTCTCACACAAATGCACATCCTTACATCCTTTCCATCCTCAAAGAGCATTCGAAGACACAAAAAACACATGTACCACACCATAAAAGCTAGCTATTGTAGATGGAAAGCCCAAGGCCTTATAAACCTCACACAAGAATCTCACATTTCCAATGAGGAATTCAACTCCCATACCTTGCAAATGGATCCTAACAACTATGTAAATAGGATCATATATTTAGATTTAGTTCAATTTATTACTTTTAGCTTCTTTTTTCTATATATATATGTGTGTGTGTGTGTGTGTGTATACATACATAGATACATATATATATAGGTATGTATGTATCTATATATATATTCCATTATCCATGTAACCTTTTGTACAGTTCAATCAAACAGAAATGAAGTACTTTTTTAATCTTTTTCTTTGGTCTCAAGCATTGTAAACACAATTTGTGATGAATTCAATGAAATACACGCTAGAAAATAAGGAAATAAGTAATCCTTACCCAACAAAAGGAGGAAAAGCACATTCCAATGTACAACCATGGCACTAAGACACCAGATATATCACTGCTTTCATAAGAGAGCAGAGATCCAGGAAGCCTTGCAAAGTTATTTAAATTCCAGCCAGACTTTATGTACTGTTCATGTGAAGCAGAACCTAGTTGACTAGATTTACTAGGGAAACCACTCCCAAAAATCCCAGTTTCCAGATCAGCTCCATAAAGCACCTGGAAGGGATAGAAAATTAAATGTAAGCGGAGCAGCATATAATAGTTTCATGCAGCAAAAAATTATTGAGTTTCTACAGAATGTGACCTCAATTTCTTCAGTAGGACTCTCGACCATCCGCCAATATTCACCTTCAATGCTCTCCACAGAAGGCTCTGAGGTACCATTTAAGATTGTTGAATTAGCACCCAAATGAGATACATTCTCATTTTTTCTGAAGTATTGGAGCTGAAAATCTTCTGCATATCTCTGAAATGCTTCCAAGGTAAATTCTGGACCAGGTTCAAACCCAAACCTTTCCACTTCACAAAACCCTGTATTGGGTCCTCTTCTAGTTCCATTATCCACCCCCATTCTTGTGCATCTTCTCCTTTTCCTCTTCATATTACTTTGAACCCTAGACATTTTTCTCATTGAATCACGATTCTGAAGTTTGTCAATCCTCTGTACACGTGTTGAAAATTTAGAACCCTCCCATGTACTTTTTTCCTTGAGTGGACAAGGGGGTTTCCAAGAAGACGGTGGAACAATGCGGCAAATTCCATATGGCTCAGCCCTGGACCGAATGCTTGATATATACTTCAAAGTATCTTGAAACTCCTGGATAAAAACGAAAAGTCAGAGGTATGATTTTCCGATAAAGCAAACTGACTGAACTCAACAGAACAGTCGCATGGACAGAAGTGAATTCAAATGTGCCACCGGAACTGCACAAGACCTCTTCAGTAGGGTAGAAAACAGGAGCATCCTCAATATTTGGCCTACGAGCATCTTCTGGTCGCCATCTGGCAACAACCTGTCAGAAACTTCAATTGTCAATTACTCGTCTCATCACACAAGAGAGATGCCCAATAACACCTATTTTATGATGAAGTAACTCCTATAATATATGAATAGGTAGACCAAGCCACTTCTATTTTAAACATTCAATAAAGGACCACCCCAATTCATAAAACTTGGCAATACAAACGTCATTAATACTACTTTTCTCTCAATAAATTCATATTTCAAAGAAATTAATGTATGTCTATACTAAGGTATTAACATAATAACAAGAACAAAAGAAACAACAGTAATAGAGTAGAATGGAGGCAAATTAGAGTTAATCCATCAATAATGAGGCCAATAATAATTTCTGACAGAAATAATTCATGTATATTTTATAAATAGACCTTTTGGCAATTATTACAGTCTGGACATCCACGGATGACTCCCCGAGGAAGACAAGCTCTTGAGGACAAATTCTGCAATGACAGTCATATGTAAGATACCAACCAGAATTCGGTGTACTAAAATAGTTAGGAAATGTTGAGAATTGTATTCAAAATCAAGATATAAACCAATATGAGACTGACCTGATCAAGCCGCTCACAGTCAGAGTCTTCATCTGAATGGTTCTCGTATTGTCCATAATTAATCCATGGTCTTCGTCGAAGGGATCTAGGAACCTTTGCAGTTTCACGAACTTGAACATCATTTTCCACCTGAGTTGATGGTGATTCAGAAGCACTTGTAGAAGCTGAACAACTGGTCATGTTTTTATCATCTTGTTTTTCATTGTTTTCTACCCTCTTCAGAGAGAAAGATGTATATGACTCAAAACCCGGTGGAACTGATGGAAAATCATCATTATCTTCTTTAACACATATTCTCATAAGCTCAGTCCCCATCATAACCTCATGCAAAAAGGCAATAAGCAATAATGTCTCTGGTTTGTCTTCCCTGTACGAACTAAGGAGTCAGCATAAAACCATAATCTGCAAGCCCACGCTAACACAAAAAAAAACTAATTTGGATTTTATTAAACTTACTTTGAAAAGAAGAGTACTTATGAAGTGAAAGACGTAGAGTTTGTGGGGTTCTCAACGTCCACTCCAAAGTAGCTGGAAATCACATCAACAGAAGCTAATTCAAGGTGCCAGTAACTTTATAAATTGTTAGAACACATCAATCTGAAATAAGTCACAATAAACAAATAGAGTCAGCTCAGATAAGGAATCATCATGCATCATGCAACACAGTATCTTGACTTTCAATACATGATTTGCTATTTAGTCAAAATTGTTATCCTCGCTCATCTCAGACTAAAGCTCTAACTATTTTCAATAACGCTACAGGCATTCGTCCAACAGAATGGTAGATCTGAAAGCAAAGGCATATTGAATCTTCAATATGTTCTTTTTTGTTAATATTCTTGTTGAATCGAATAGTAATAATAGTAATAATTGACAAATGAAGGACCAAGCTTAATGTAGGAGGGTGCATCATCTAAATGCAAGTGACAACCAGCATTCTTGATCTCTTTCTCACTTATCACTCTTTTAATATTTATATTTACTCTTTCTCGGAACCAAATCCCTAGTTCACTACATTTCAACTGCCAGATCATGAGATAAAAATTTTTTGAAAAAAATCAGTGATCACTGACAGGATCCCAAATATAACCTAAAAGATCCTGTAAAATTTGTTCAAAAGAACCTTCACAAACTATGACTACCATTAACTGAACTTAACAATACAGATGCATAACAGAGCAAAGCAAACATCATTATAAACCCACAGCAACAATATTATTTACAAATATTAAATAAATAGACACGAATCAAAAATTAATAACTAATAGTAACTAATAAAAAAAATTAATAAAAAAAACTTAGTCAATTTTACTATAATCAAGCGATTTTATATTGATTAGCTCTAGTCCTCACAGGAAATAAAAGACCACATCCTATCAGGAGTTACCTATACGAAATCTTGGAGGAACTGCGAGTTTCTATTGTACGGTTGAATACGCGGAAAATTGGGGTTAATACAATGGAATATCGATAAAAAAAATGCAAAAATTCGAAGTTCTATTGATGGCCGGTGGTGAGAACGATGAGTGAGGAGAATTGAAGACAAAGTGGAAACTCTACAAACCCTAACAAGATGGGGGAAGAAGACGATGAAGGAAGCAACATAGATAAATCTGTATCCTCTACATTAATGTCTAGATGAAATTTTTTTTTTCCCCTATCTTTTCAGTTTTTTTTTTGGTCAACTTTCTTTAAGGGTAAACTTGCTATAGTGCGTAATTTGTATAAAGTATATTCGAGCCCAAGGACATTTTCGGGTTTTTATATCTCCGTCTTTGCCGTCACCTTTAAGCCTAACCAAATTATCATAATAACTAGCAATACTTTTTTTTTCATATATATCTTTTGAAGCAGTGATTTTATACTACAAATTATACATTTTTTTGTTGCAATATTAAAATTATGAACATTTTAGTGTTTAAATTATAAGTTATTTTTATATTCAGTACTAAATAGTTTTGCATTAGTAGTCAATTACAAGTCAACATGCATAACAAATAACAAATTTAGTTACTTGTATAATAATTATCATAAAAAGTATAACAAAGGTGGTGTATGATTGAATGAGTTAGCAATGTGAGTATATGAATAGTAAAATCTATAAATAACACATTGATACATTTAATTGCGGTTCTAGAATCGCAATAGATTCAACTGTGATAAAAGGTATTAAAGTTATCACTACAGTTGTATAATCGTGAAAAATATAACATATTATCACAGTTCTTAAGAAACTGTAGTAAAAAATATTTAAAATGAACAAAAAATAACAGAAAAAGGACATACCACTGCAGTTGAAACATACCATAGCAGTTTTTTGATTAACCACCGCAGTTGTATTCAATTAAAAAAAAATATATGTCATGGGTCCCACCATTCAACATTCTTTTTCAAAACAAAAATGAGTTAATGATGTGAGTATATAAATAATAAAATCTATTTATAAATAACACTTTTAGAGTATATTACTATAGATTCTTTAACTTAATTTTGTGTGCATGATAATATTACATAGATTAAATATTTTTAAAAAAAATTCACTTCAATGATAAATTTATTAGAATGGATATTTAATCTAATTTTTTAAAATTTTTAGGTGATCTTATATATTAATATTTTTGTTTATATATTTATTATTTTAATTTAAATATTTATTTTATTTAAAATTGTTAATATCGAATTATGATTAAGACAATAAAAAAAATTTAATATCAACTATGAGATCCTTACATGGATTATAAATTTTTCATTTTAGATAAATTGTGTTGTTTTGATGATACCTAAGTCATAAGCTAAGATTTTTTTAATATTTTAAAAAGAATTTGATTTTATTTTAATTAAAACTTATTGATCCAAGAAGATGAAGAGTGCAGCAAAAAAAAAAAAACACTTTAATTTTTTAATTGAGTTTGTGATTTGTTTTAACTACAACTCAAATCATCGATAAGGTGTGATACAAGGTTAATTTTAATTAAATAGTGTTAATTTTAATTAAATAGTGTAAGGCTAAAAACACAAATATCAAAATAAAAATTTCAATTGCAATAATTTTATATTAAAATAATTTGTTGGAACTCAATTAATACATTTGCAATGATCATATATAAGATCTGAATCACAGATAATTTTGACTATCTTGATCCCAACAATTTCTAAACAATGCTGCTCGTAGCTGTAATGATGTTTGAATAACCCATGAAAACTCGTTATGATTTTCTTTAAACAAAATACTATCTTAATCATTCTCATTACATATTAAACAATGGTTGATATTTATTTTTAAACTCTAATATAAATCAATTTTAATCATTTTCACTGAATATGGTCTTATCTAATATTTTTTTTACTTTTAGTTTAAATTAAAAACAATTAAACACAAATAAATAGTTGAGGTTATTTTAATAAACAAAAATCATTACGAAGCATGATAAAAAAACACTTAGTTTCGAAATTTAATAATGTTATCACTTAATTCTTTGTGATTTATTTGTAGTCATATTTAAATTACTTTTTCTATGCTTTAAAAAAGTATTTGCATTTTTATATGTAATGAAAATTGATGAGGTAAATATTAATCACTATCAATAAAACAAAAGAAAAAAACATGGTAAACAGATTTCCATGGCATTGGTATGAAAGGTGAGGTACATTATAATTTTTATGGTAAAACAAAAATCAAATATAGTAAATAGATTTCCATAACATTAGTATAAAAACAAGTGACAATTTTACAATTGTTTATTTCACATATTATTAAAAATCTCAATCACTTTATTGAGAAACATAAATTACTGCCATTTATTAATAGATATTAAAATACATGCAATTTCAAAATGGATATTACAATAATCTTTACTAATAGCAAAAACATTGATAGAAACAATTATATATGAAATTATTAGTAATAAGAATTTTGTTCTCTTGGATGATATTTTAGTAATATCAAGGACTGTAATTAAATCTGAGATTTGAGAGAATGAGAGGGTGTATAATATAATTGGAGAAATTTATTTGGTGGATGTTTGAAATTTTGACTTTAGATGATTTTGGTACTGATAACTTTTTTTTAAAAAGCAACTTAAAAGGATGATTTGACAAAAAAAAATGCAATTGTATCTCAAATACTACAAAACGAATATAGCTAATACAAATGGAAGAAAACAAAACAAAAAAGTTATGAAAAAAAGTAGATGTGTTAAACAGTAACAATGATGTGTGTTAAGAAGAAAAAAAAGGTTATTCTTTTAAAAAATGACACAATTTTGCTAATAATTTTAAGTAAACCATATCATTTTAACATCATTTTATTATCTAATGTTTTTAACATGTTACCATATTGTTAAACATTTAACATATAAGATAAAATGTATACAAGATAATATATATATATATATATATATATATATATATATATATATATTATTAAAATATATAATTTAAATA
>Ga0209700_102691_pt1 | contig 35486 bp, 18 predicted proteins | sample SiratroredBW_FD_187528 | JGI IMG/M metagenome (GOLD analysis project Ga0209700, IMG submission 187528) | Root nodule microbial communities of legume samples collected from California, USA - Siratro red BW (SPAdes) (version 2) | ecosystem: Host-associated > Plants > Roots > Nodule | place: USA...
TTGTTTGTTTTGTTTTTTTATATATTTGTTTGTTTTGTCTTTAGTCTCATTATTATTGTTATTATTTGGGAAAAATGATATTTTTTAAAACCACACTTATTTGTATTCATTTGATTAAGGATACCGTCTTAGGACGGACGTTGTGGGGTGCTAATACCTTCCCCATATGTAATCGACTCCCGAATCTTTGAATATGGTTCGTAAGCATTTTATTTTTTGGTTTTTCTATGATTTTTCATAATAAATTATAGTGGCGACTCCAATCTCTAAATAAATATTTTTTAAATTAATTTTTTGATCGCCCCGTCGTGATCCCGGTTGCGACACACCTTGCAATTGTTTCTCATAACTATTGGAATTAATTGATTTGAGAACTCATAAATTGGTTCAAGAATCTTATTTTTGCTTTTTCAAGGGCTTTTTTTAGATTTGATTTTCTCACACCTTTGATTTGACTTGAAATTAATAAATTAGATGTTGAATAAATTTAAATAAATTAAAATAAGATGGAAACTAGCTTACAACTATTTTATCTCGGTAAAGATTTAATGTACTTAAGGTATGATGTTTGGGTAGGAAAAATATTAAGATTATAAGATATGATTTCCCAAAATCTACCTTCCCGAGGCCATCTCCAAAAATCTAACTTCCTAAACTATCTCATGAAATATGAGTTCCTAAGGCATCTCTCAAAATCCGACTTCTTAAGGACATCTCCCGAAATTTGACTTCTTGAGGCCATTCCCAAAATTTGACTTTTTGAGGCCAACTCCTAAAATCCTACTTCTTGAGATCATCTCCCAAAATCTGACTTCCTGTACATCTCTCAAAATTTGACTTCCTTGAAGGCATCTACCAAACATTTGGCTTCCTGAGAGAATCTCCCAAAATCTAACTTCCTAAGAACATCTCCCAAAATCTAACTTCCTGATGCCATCTCCCAAAATTCAATTTTCCAAATACGATTTCCTAAGGCCATCTCCCAAAAATCGACAAAACTAAATATTCACATTCGTGTTTCTATACACACACATATATTCATAATATTTATATTTCTATAACTTTATATTTTCTTTAAAACAAAAATTATGACAAAAATAATATTACATTTGTAAATTTCAGAATGTTACATTTAAGCTTTCCAAGCAAATTGTCATAGACTTTATTAACTTCATCCAACCTATACATATGATTGATGTACATGTTAGAATCGTGGTGGGCATGTTTGCATGTTATAAGCATATGAGAACATGGGAGGTCAAGTTTCTGGAGCTTCCCACTATAACATCAGCTTTCATTTAGTCCAATGACAAATTTTTCAACTGATCGAAGCTTTCTTAGGTGATCATTTCCTCCACCCCAAAATATTGTGCTACTTTTGTCAAATTCAAGCACCTGTGAGTGTTTGATTTTGAAAGAGCATCTTTTAGTGTTTTTGATGCAACTCTAGAATAAACATGACCAACATTAATCATTGTGGCCACTTTTCTCTTCATGTGAAAATTTGTTACACATGGTATATGTAGCAATGGACCATGGAAGGTTTCAAAAGGTTTTTGCTTTTTCAGGATTAAATTGATGGATTCATCTAAGTTATTTGTCAAGTGACCCATCTTCTACCTTTATCCCATATAAGTGCCCACTTATTTTTAAAATTTTCTTCAATCCAATTTGCTTCTTTTGGATTGACTTCCCTTATACATTGTAATAATGGTTTGTGTGAGGATCAATCATTGTATATGCTACATATGTAATGAAACAAGTTAAATTAGAAAGTGGTATGTTTAACTATTATTTTGAATTTATAAAGTCCTTCTTAAGTATTTCATTCTTGAACCACTTCATGAAGTTCTATGCAATGTGTTGAACATAAAAACACATTTATAGAGTTACCTTCACTCAATCCACTCCCATCTCTTGCTTATGCGTTATGAATAGAGTTTTAACGGTTCAAAATTAAGAACAATTTGTTTTGAGGTGTGATGTAGGTTTTTTAGGAAATAAAACAAGCATCACTCATCTCACCTTCAACTACAACAAAGACGACCGGGAGTATGTTGTTCCTCTCGTGCAACTACAACTAGGAGGATGCCTCTCTATTTACAAAAGAGAAATGTGTGATCAACTTGTACCAATGGTTTGCATAATTGAAACTCATCAATGCATGACTTGAAGGTCCATAATAGTCTTTTGAAGTAGGCTTTGTCTTGTAGCAACTCTTCATTATAATATGTTGATTATGTCGTTATTTGATACTTAAAGTTTGGAGTAAAGTCTGACATGACATGCAATTGGTTGGGTAATTAGTGGAATGATTCTTTCCAATTATCATGCACATTCTCAATAACTTGTTGCTTTACTAGTCAAACCTTTTTGTGTGTGACAATGTACCTCATAGAGGACTTGATATGTCCAATTAGGGCCTATTGGTCAACATCCACATTTTTACAAAATATGTTATGAAATTATGTGTGACTCTAACCTATGGTGATCATGTGAAATAAGAGGAGTTGCACAAGTATGGACCTTTTTCAACTTTCAAATCTTCCAATATTGCTCCCTGACAAGCAAGACTGCTTAACACTTCCAATTTCAATGTCGATGAACACACTACACTCTTGATCTTGTTTGGTTGGAATGTGTGACTATAAAAGTGCATTGGTTCATTATGTGGAACCTATTGAGTGTTTCCAATGGTTTTTTTTTTTGTAGAATCACATTCCCTAAAAAATATTCCCAGTGAATGTTCAAGGACTCGTGATCAAATGAATGACCAAACTCAACATGTTGTTCCTGAATAAGGGTGGTATATATTTGAAAGTATTGGGGAGAGATGTAAAGTTAGAGTAAATGATCGTGAGGCTGTTGTTGTTGTATGGAGATGTCTGTGTTGTTGTCGTTATCATTTGCACGTTGGGTAAGGATATCATCCTCATCATCACTAAAAGGTTCTAAGGGTGCAGATGAAATTCCAACAACTTTATCTTTCTATGGTGGTGGTGGTTAAGGTATTTGATGATGTGTTTGCTTGGGTATGACCATGATGATTAGAAATGTAAGAGGGATAATAATTTGATGTGGATGGACCAGTCAGAAATTAATTATAAGACTGTATATGAGCCTCTCAATGGTTGAACATATGTGATTCAAATCAAACAATGGTGGGATGCTTTCTGGTTGTTAGAGTTGTGTTGGTGACAAATAACTTCTTCATGATAGGATTATTAAGGTTGAGAGTAAGGATTTGAGAAAAATTATACATAATTATGTTCTAGACAAAGATGGATTTGCTTTTTGGATGTCAATGACGTCATCCAAAACTTCCTCATCTTGTTGCTAAGTTGTGGTGTAATAAGAATTTTGTTATTGTAAAGTCCAACAACCCTAGTTTTGATTAAGTGTTTTTCACAAAAGTATAAACTATAAAAATGTTTCACCTAAAAGATGACATGTTTTATAGACATGACAAATCATGTAAGACCCAAATGTTTCGTCTGACAAACGATACAACATCTTGTAGTTTTTACTTCGTTTGATAAGTGAAGTCTTGATTACACGATAAACATACAATTTTAAGGTAATGTTGTACTTAACGAAAATGTTCTTCAAGCTTATTCTATGTTGTAGGGAATGTTTCCATCTTTAGCCTACCAAGATAATTCACTAAAACATATGTCAACAACGTGGTCTTAGGATAAAAGCTAAAGCTATTTTGCATCAACAACCATCCTAACACAAGATTTTGTCAACCCTGATGAAGCTATTTGGCACATATGATCTCTGCTTTACTCCTATTTGGGTAAAAATGTATCTGACTTATACTTGATAAGTATCGTTAGTTATTGGGATGTTTCTTGAAGAGGAGATAAGAATTTATTGCCGAATGGAGCAAATTTAATGCATCTTCATGTTCTCACTCGTTCAAACGTAAGAAGATGGGTATATGAGCTTGAGATTCTCAACAATCAGAAGAGGATTTGCAACAACTCTTTTTTCTACACTCTATATAAAACTTCCTTTCAATAAAGAGAACAAGAAGTTGTGAATTTGAAGTATCGAAACACTCTAAATCTGAGCTCAAAATCCTTATGTACTTTAAAAGCTTTGTAAGAACATTGTTGTGTCCAATAGAAACCTAAAAGAGAGTTTAATCTTTGTATATGTCGAAAGATGCTAATCCTCTTTCCAACAAGCAAAACATGTGATCATTTAGATCAAATCGAATGTTGTCAAACTCGTAACTCGTAATAGGATCGAAAAGGGAGATCAAAACTCGTAACTCGACTCGTAAGAGTTACTAGTATATGAAATGTTATATCATAGACATGTGTATCCATGAAAAATAATAAAAATAACTCATACATAACTAAAAATAGTTTCATAATTCATTCATAAAATGTTCATGCATAAAATAATAAATCCATAATTATTCAATACAAACAAACTATCCAAGGAAATCCTTCATATTAAACTCAGGATAATCATCTTCCTCTCCCATATGATCCTCATTTTCATTTAGGTCATCTCCATGGTCTTCATCATTTTCAACAATTGGAGGAACCTCCAAATCATCTATAGGTGTAGTAACACCACCCCTACTACAAGCTTCTTCAACTTCATTTTCTTCAACTTCAATTAAGATGTCTTCATCTAAAGCATTTAAATTTGGATTTGGTTCAATCTCTTCGACAGTCCATTCATCATCAGAAGCAAGATCATCAATGTTATAATCTTTTGTTTCCTAACTTCCTTTTGCTTTTGCAATCTTGAATTAGCCATCACAAATACCACATCATTCATGGTATTTTGCAGTAAGCGATTTCTTTTCTTGGTGTGGACCTAAATAATTATAAAATTAATTAACACATCTAAAAAATAATTATAAAATCAAGTTCATATCATAAATTAAAAGTCTTACCCTCTCAAAAGCGCTCCAGTTACGCTCACAATCGGATGAACTACAAGTCAAACTCAATATTCTAATTGCAAACCTTTGTAAATTTGGATGTTCATCACCATATGATTCCTACCATTGTGCTGGAGTTTTGGTTTTGAGTGCCTGTTGAGCTATTGGACTACCAAAAATTCCAGATTTGCTCTTGAAACTCTCAATCTGCTCATCAATCTTACTCATGTCATCAATGTCTCCCACCAACCTCTCTAAGCAGTCATACATTCCACGTTGCACCTCATAATCAACTTTATACTCGGGATCATAGTGCAACATGGGATTAAAGTAATGGCCTGCAGCATGTAACGACCTATGCAATTGATTGTCCCATCTTATATCAATGATTTCCCAAAGAGGAGTGTAGCTAAATAATATAAAAACAAATAAATTAATCTCTAAACAAAGTACATGTTTCTAAGAAAAAAACAAATTAGGAAACCAAATATAAGTGTAAGGTAATTAATTATTATTACATTTTACTAACTCCATTGAAAAGACTTTGTATTTTTTTCTTTTGCAAGATCCATTTCTTCATATATAAATCCCATGGCTGGTTTCTCATCTGAATCGACCATGCGCAACACCTTAATTAGGGGCATAACACCCCTCAAGCAATTCAAGATATTTTTCCAAAATCCCTTATCCAATATCAAACTCTCCACAAACCTTCTATCTCTAGTCTTGACAAATTGACTAGATTGCCACTCCTTGGATGTGAACATCCTAATAAGTGATCCTTTGTTATCATTCAAGCATCCCAAAGTCAAATAAGAAGTGACAAAGCGAGTAAGTGTTGGTCTAATCAAATCTGTCCCTTTAGTATATTTGTGCAACAATGAAATAAAACCAGTTCTTGAATAGATGTAAGTTGTGATTTTCTTACCATTGGCTATTGTGTCATGGTGAAGTGGTATTTTCTTCTCAATCTTCCAACATTAAATCAATAAAGTGGGCTGCACAAGGTGTTCAGTATAATTTTTGTCTCTTTTGCATCAACAATTCTCCAGCTACCTTGTAATTTGTAGCATTATCAGTTACAACTTGGATGACATTATCATCAATCATCCTGAAATTTTTTTCAGCTGTCTTGCATATGTCAGAAGCATCAATAGACTTCAAAAAAACAATTACCTTTGGACTATTCACTAGAAAATTAAGTATGTCGCAACCGAGATCATGACGGGGGACGACGATCCCAAAAGATAAATAAATTTTGAAACAATGGAGTCGCTACCATAGTTTTTATAAAAAAAATTATGGAAAAACCAAAAAGCAAGGATAAGACTAGTTTGCAAAACCGGATCCAGGTCCGGGAGTCGGTTACGTGTGGGGAAGGTATTAACACCCCCACAACGTCCGTCCTAAGACGGTATCTTTAATTAAATAAATAAACTAAGTGTGATTTTTCAAAACATTTATTTTCCAAAGAAAGTGACAGAGATTAAGATAAAACAAACAAAATATTTTTTTTAGTTTTTGGGGCCCAACAAGGGTTTGACCTTGTGCTCCTACGTATTTCCATCAACGATGGAAAATCAGGATTACGTAGTTCTTTGATTTTGAAAATTGTTCATTTGAAAATTTGATATTTTTTTAATTTTGAAGCTTTATTATATATTTTTAATTTTAGAAAAATTTAGTGTTTTCAGAAATTTAACTTCATTTTGGATATCGCTTGACGCGCATGGTCCTTTGATATTTCAAACGGGATCAAAAGCTTTCGAGTTAAACTCCGCATGACGTGTGCGGTCATTTAGATATTTAATTGATTTTTATTAAAAGAAAATCCTGCATGACGCGTATGGTCATTTGGAGATCTAATTGAAAATAATTGAAATTTTATTAGAAATATTTATTTTTAAAGAAAATAAAATAAATACTAACCACTTCACTCTAATTTCATGGTATGATGGTGGTTTAAATCCAAGACCATGTTTAGCCACCAACTCAAGCATCTTTACGAACTCTTCACTCTTTGCTACATTAAATGGTATAACATTATTGTAGAAAAACAGAGCAATTTCTTGGCATGCTTCCTCCCTTTCATTTTTCTTGAAGATGGAATTAATAGTAGTTTGAGTGCCCCTCCTCTTGAAAATACTTGACGATCTCTCACTTTCTTCTTGACATAATCTTTTTCTAGAATTCTTTGCTGAATCACCTATACTACTCTCCCATAAAGATTCTTTAGCTATTGATTTTTAATCAAATTTTGTTACAGCACAGAAACCATATCCAACATAATTTTTTTAACATCTTCAGGAACTGCTATGCATGCTCCAACATCTTTTGAAGTTCCTGCTAGATGATGTTTCAATCTATAGATTCCTCCTGTTAATACCTTCTCACAGTATTTACACTTGACATTTCTTACTTTTCCATCAATAGAAATACAATGATTCCATGTTACATCAGTTCTTCCACTTCCTTTTGCAGTTGACGCCATTTTTCCTTTAAATATAAATATAATTATATGTTAAATATGGCCTAACAAAAACTATCCGAAAAAATAAAATTTAAGGTATTGGACACACCGGTAAGAAACACAACGGCGACGGCAGCAGTGAACAACGGTGGCCGCAACGAATAGTGAAGTGCCAACAAGCAGCGTTGGGCAGCGAGCAACAACAAGTAATGGTAGACGAAATAGAGAGAGTGAGAAGATTTGGTAATGGAGGAGACGGAAATGAGAGAATGGGTTCAGTTTTAAAAACTAATAATGAAGGAAACGAAGGAAGATAATAGAAATAAAAGAATTGGCGGGAATAGTGCAGTTTTTTTAATAAGTTACTTGAAAATTTGAGAGGGCATGAAAGTTATTTTTACCATTGTCTTAGCTGAAAATTTGAGAGGGGATGAAAGTTATTTTTACCGCTGTTTATTTAGCTAAAATGCTGAAAGTTTAAGAGGGAATGAAAGTAAATTTGGCACTGTTTATTTGATAACCCTAGAAAGGGTTTTACCTTTTGGACTGGGCCTTCAGAAAAGAAGTCCTATTAAATAACCCTAATAGTTTCTTAAAGAGAAACCCTAATTTTTATAATAGTACAGCCGCCACAAAGCAAACGACCAAAGCACAGCCGCAAGCAGAGAAGAAGATGCTCGCACCCACGAACGACCGACGACAGCCGCGAACGAGCATTGATGGCGAGGATTGCGAGCGGTGACGGCGACGACGAGTGAGCGGTGACCTCGAGCGACCGACGATAGCTAAGACGGGAACGAACAGTGACCGCGACCGACGCGGGCGCGGTGACTCGGGAAAGGTACCGATCTTCCCTTGCAATGACCTGGCGCGGTGACTCGTTCCGATCCGCATTATGAACGAGTTTTCTTCTGCATCACCTCGTTCTTCTCTCAAAACTCGTTGAATCGTACGAATTCGCGAGTTTACTCGCAATTTTAACAACATTGATCACATCCTTTTGCCAACCCTAATTGTTTAGCCAGAAGTGGTTGTTATCCCAAGAATATATGGTCTTGGCCAATATAGTTGATGCATTCCAAATAATACTTTGAGAGTTTTAGCCAAGAGTGATTGTGTTCCAAAAACTACTCAAGTTACTAGACAAGAGTGACTGAGTTTCAAATAAAACTCATGTTGTAACTTGTAGTGATAGTCTGTATAGTGGAACTTGATTAGTTGATAAAAAAGTGAACGTATTCTAGGTTTTCAAATGAACCAGTATAAAACTCTAAACATAAATCCTTCTTTCCTTTTATCTCCTGTTCATTGCATATTAATGATTTGCAGTAACAAAAGGAAAGATTTTACTAACTAAGTTTTTGAGAAGCTTTTAACAAATCATCTATTAGATTAAATTATAGTCTAATTATACATCATCAGAAGATACTTTGCAAAAATTGTAAAAATTTTAAGTACACGGTTCAACTCTCCCTTCTTATGAATTTGACTTGTTTTCACAGTTGGTATCAGAGTTAATTCTCTAAAAGATTAAACACTTAACAGTGTCTAGAGGAAAAGGTCCAAAAATCATAGCAAGAGTAAAACAACAACTGGTTGCAGAAGAAGCGTTTCACACAGGACCCCCAAAGTGAAAAGAAAGTCAAGATGGAGATGTATGTAAAGTTCACACATTACTAGTTGTGGAAAATTATCATTAGAGGAGACATTGAGATCGAGTCTCTAGAAGAAGAAGACATTCAATGCTCTAACCCAAACATCAGATCGTCTTGCTTCCCCAACATGCTAATATCCAATAATCAACTCGACAACACTCTCTTTCTAGTAAAGAGAACATCTTTACCTTTATGACATCTATTTGGATATATTTTACCTATAACAGATCATAGTTGTCTTAGGTTGAGAGACATTTGTACACACCCTACGGTCGAGAACCAAAAAATCTTGATTAAGAGCTCGTAGGGAACTAATTCATCCCACACATCTTATCCATGAATATCATTCAATAAAAGAAAACTTAACCATATAATAAGTAATTAATGTATAAATACAATTTACTCCCCTTCATAACGAGTTAACGTGACACTATTCATCATCACCGTCGAGACCCATCTCGAAAAATAGAAATAGGAGTCAACCGACGAAGCATATATGATCTCCTCATTTGATTATGAGTATAGGAATATCATAGTAGCTAAACCTTCCTCACTTTGTTAAAGTTGAAGTTACAAAGATAAGATATCTTAACCGAGCACAAAGGTAACTATACCTTCCCAAACTAATCAACCTTCATCTGTTATTTTACTAATTTATAAATTAAAGAGTGAAAAAAGAAAAATAAAAAATTAAATACTTTTAATTATAATTTTATCGCATTGAGGGATTGTAGTTGTCGGCCTTGAATCTATCACTACGAGATCTCACATTAATAAGACTTGAGCTAAACCCACATAAGAAATTGACACCACCTCATCTTAAAACCTTAAGGCAATGAGTTTGTGAATCTTCTTTCTTATATCTTTATGAACTTTCTCACTTCTATTCAATATGAAACTTAGACTCACACTTAGATTCTTAACACATCACAATACCTATATTTGTTATTACTTTTCTATTCAACTAACTTAGTACATACATAACATAAAACAAAAACACATTTAGTTGGATCGAAGAACTCAATTCTCTGCTGACTTGTATTCTTGGATTAATGGTTAAGGAATTAAAAGAGATTTTTTTTTTTTTTGTTGAAAATTACATAGGAACATATTAAAAAATCATAAGAGAATATATATATGTCCACATCTTAATAGAAGATTTATTTATTTTATTTCTTAACTAGTACTCTTAAATCGTTTTGTTTTCTTTATATACATACTGAAATATGACAGAACTAACTACAATGATTAATTCATAACTAATTTATTTTAGGTTCCAATAATAGAATAGACATCCTCAAATCACTTTAATATCCAAAAACATTAAGACTGCAAGCAATTGTTCACGAGATCACAACTTGAAGTGCAATAGTGCAGAGGTTCCACTGCCACTTGTATAACGATGTGCCATGTAATCTCTTAAGGAAATTTCTCTGTACACTGGTGGATTATCTTCGCAAACCAATTCCTTTAATGGACCAAAGACTTTTGATATACCTGTTCTGAAAAAGGATGCAACGGAAATTCTAGGGCCTTGATCATTTGCTAAAACTCTATGTTGAACACTGATGAATTTGTCATTAGTCATAAGCTGCACAAAAAAACAGTGAAACTGATAATTACTGTTCAATTCTTATTTGACATGTATGACCACTGGTGCATTTTTGACATTGAGTCTACAAAGAAGTATAACACTAAATATCATAAATGAAATGGAGATTATGTATTCCTCGCTAATTCTGAGATTTTGAAGCGAAATTCCTACAAACTTTGTTCTGTTTAAATCACAGTATGTAACATAAAACAGCAACATTAATTTAAGCAACTTTTAGTTTAGTATTAATATTCGGGCTTGCCTCATCATTTATATGTCAAACACCATAAAATTTGATCTTTTCCACATACCTATAATGCAGATTAATATTATTTTCGCTCATTTTTTTACAACAGCTTTGTATAACAAGAGAGAAATAGGAAAGGAAAAGCAGAAAAATGTGAATCCACGACTGAGATTGACAGAAAAGTAAGTTAAAAAAATGTTGTCATTTTTTAGTGAAAATAAAATTAACATTCAAATATACAATTATTATCATAACGTTGAATGAGAATGTTATTTTTTGAAGGATGAACCAAAACTCCCTTACAACGTACCACTTCAAACTATATTCACTCAAGAAAATTACTGTTTTAACTACTCCTTTATTCTATGTACATGACAAACTTTTTGTTATTAAACTCTAAGCATATAGTTTTTAGTCTATTCTAATCACTGCCTTTTAAAACTAAAGAAACTAAAACGGATTAAAAGTGTATTAGTAAAACAGAAACAAGTAAAACTAGTGTATCTATTGAACTAAGATGCGTAGTTTTTTAATGTAGCGATTAAAATGTAAGGATTATTATACAAGATATCAAACAAGTAATCAAACCAAAATTATTAATGGAGTTGAATGCCAATGCCATTTTATGCATGAAAAAACCCACCTGCAGGAGATCCCCAATGTTCACTACAAGAGCCCCATGCATGGGAGGTACATAAATCCATTGACTGTCATGAAGAACTTGAAGGCCACCCATCTGATCTTGCAGAAGTATTGTCATGATGTCACCATCTGAGTGCTCTCTGTTTCCCATAGTTAATGCAGGCTCAGGACATGCAGGGTAATAGTTGCATAGAAGAAGTAGCCCTTCAGCACAACCCTTTTCTTTTAGGTGAAAATGATCAAGGCCTAGAGCCTCTGACAGTAACTCAAACAAAGCATAAGCAAGAACCATTATTTTCTTTGAGTATTCAATCACAATATCTCTGCAAGTGTGTCAATCAACTCATCAAACTCAAAAGAAATATTAGTTAAGAGAGTCTTTGTCTGCAAGAGAACTAAATTTGGAAATGAATACATTATTACAGTTACATCTAAAAGAGTAAATCTAATGTGTTACATACTCCATCCTAAAATCAATAGGCTTAGAATTGAGGTAAGAATAGGCCATACACAGGATGAACTAGAAGCTCTAACATCATGTTCCCTTTCATCTTAAAGTTGCCTATCAGTAGAAGATTTGGGGAAAATAATAATAGATGTACTATGTTCCCTTAACAAGAAATTCAGTGTAATGATATCATATCACCACCAATTGGATACTGTCCAAAGAAATTCTAGCACATGCAAGTGTAAATAATGTTAAAAGTAGTATTACTATTATCACAAACCTACAAACTGCAGGAAACTCTTCGGCTTTGGGGTGATCAGGTGCCAAGGAAAATGCAATAGTATCCCTCCAATCAGCAGAAGGGTCTTCATAAAGAGTATAATTGGAAAGATAAGCAACTTTTCTGCTGGCATCCCGAGTGTAGTACTCTTTCCTCACCTCTGAATCTTGTTGGTGAAACATGCGAGTTCCTTTGATCATTTCATCCAAAACTTGTGTTGGAATTCCATGATTTATTACCTGAAAAAAGCCCCACTTCTCACATGCATATCTAACTTTTCCCACAACGCTGTCTCTCAAATTTGGATCATCATGGATACCAGCGAGATCAATTATGGGGATACTGATCTTTGAATTCGATGCACTGACTAAACCATAACTGAGATCACTAGAGTGCTCATAATAGAACATACGTGGAACTTTTTCTACACCGTTTTCGACCAGTCCTTGAACACCAGCCTTTGAATCATCAAATGCCATGAGTTCACTTTTCCTGTCATAACTTGAAACTGTTTCTGCCTCCGACTCATGCGTGCTTGTGACTACCATTTTCAGAGACTATCTATGCATCAAATATGAGTAAGAATGTAACTATCAAGTGTTCAAAACATCAGGATCGAACAGTAAGTAACAGAGAATGAAGAATCTTTTCTTTGGAATTTTCCGTGGAAAGTGAATAAATTAGTGACATCCTTGTTTGTTTGCCAAAATTCCGTGCATAAAGGATAACTAAACTATTGAAGCAACGCTATTCAAATATCATAAGAATTTATTTGATTATAGATTGAATCATTGTTAAGTGGAATTATTGCTGTAATTTTGATTATGAAAACTGATATTTGTACCCTTTTTACTTATAAGCCATATGATATGTTGTAAGCGGTAAAGCAAATTAAAAGTACAAAGTTAATTCAATTAGCTTTGAGGGTGTTTCAAATCATACATAATTGTTCTAGTCTGTGACCAATAAAGTTTGACTGCGTGTACTGAAGAGAGAGGACAGAAAAAAGCTTGATACGCGTTTATCAATCTTTAGTGGTTTTACACGTAAGGTCGCAATTGGAAGGTATCTTATCCTTTTATCTGGTGTTTGCACTTTATTTTATTGAAATTTTGCATGACAGATGGGTGTGAAAAACCAAAGTGCTGCATTGAAAAAAAACAAAGAGAAAAAAAAAAAAAAATCGCCCACCGTGGGGCTCGAACCCACGACCACAAGGTTAAGAGCCTTGCGCTCTACCAACTGAGCTAGACGGGCTTACACAGCTAATATGTGCAAAAGAGAAATAGAAATAATACTTTGATCTTGGATACTGTTTTTTTCAAAGCATGCAATATAACTTATTTTTCAGTTCTTGAAGCCAGCCACAACCTTGTACCGAAGTCTAGTAGAATGATATGAGGCACAACAATCTTAAAATATTAAGTGTTGCATCAATTTGCACATGATCACAACTTTAAGAATGATATTGAGGAAGCTCCAATGCTTTTTGAGTATTGATGAGCCAGGTAGTCTTTTAAAGAAGTTCCTCTGTATACTGCTGGATTGTTTTCAGATAACAGTTCTTTGATTGGACCAAAGACTTTTGAGAGACCCTGTGGTGACTGATCACCAATTCCAAAAAAGGATGCGATTGATGTTCTTGGGCCCAAATTTTTTGCTAAAACTCTGTGTTGAACACTGATAAATTTGTCATTACTCACCACCTGTACACACAAAGAATACCACAAGACTGTAATTAACCCTTAAACTTTTTTAATATTTAATCATATAAAAACTCAGTTGAAGCATGGCAGTTTGTAATTGTCCTTGAAACCATTTTTCATTTGATTAAATGTGACTTATCTTTCACTCTTATTTCGGTATTTGTATACTTATGTTTAGATTTGATAGTTAGACACAAAGGTTAACAAGACCTAGGGAAGTACACTAACAAAATTATAAAGTAGGATAAATAAGCCAAAGTAAATGGGTAGATAAGAGGTAGTATATATCAGAATCATTCTTGCAAGAATAGTGAGGTACTAAGGTGACAGGAACGTAAATCAAATTCTAAAACCAAAAATATATTCTAGCTATCAAGGACTTTCCTGCACCCATATTCTCTTATAATTTGTAAGCTCGTAGAATAGGTGTAGATTGTCCTAGAGGCATTATTTTGAATCAATAGTCATCTAATTGAAATTCCTAATTTCTTTTACTTGTTTTGTTTTCCAATTCAAATGAAGTTATTAGTAGATTATGTGCAATTAAGACTTGTGCGTATATTAATATAAACAGAAAAAATATGTTAGTATTTTGTATTACATTACATCAGCATGCATCATATCAATATCTAAGGTTATTTTGAGTACTGGTTGTTACACTTTTCCACCTCTCCTATCTAAAGTCTCTCTTTCCAATTCTATATATCTCATGGAGTAAGCATTTCAAACTAACACATTATTTGCTGTAAAATCCACCGTAGTTAATCAGAGTGTTGTACTTTATGCAAAGCTAAAGGAAAGTATTTAAAATGTTGAATGAAAATGTTGTTCATGCATGATCAACCAACCTGCAGAAGATCTCCAATGTTCACTACAAGAGCTCCATGTATTGCAGGCACATCAATCCATTGATTTTCATGAAGAATTTGAAGACCACCCATTTGATCTTGCAAAAGTATTGTCATAAAGTCACCATCCGTGTGCTTGCTAGTTCCCATAGTTAACTCTGGCTCAGGGCATGCTGGGTAATAGTGACCCAGAAGAAGAAGCCCTTCTTCACATTCCATTTCTTTAAGGTGCAAACGATCAAGCCCAAGAGCCTCGGACACCAACTCAAACAAAGTAGAAGCAAGTGCCATTACTTTTGTTGAGTATTCAGGTACAACATCTCTGCAATTGAAGAACATAAGCAGCTTTAAAATATGAAAGAAGTTTGATCTATTTGACTTTTTATTTTCTTCTCCTGCTTACAGAAAAATTTATCGCAACAGTCCAATCTAATGAAATGAAGATTTTCTGCAATAATTTGGAAAATAGCAAGACACTTACTAAGGCAAGGATAGGAGGATTAAGGAATAACCTATTGAAGTACTTATCATATTCCCATCACCAAACTAAAATTGTCGTGAGATATCATCACCAATATGAGACTATCCTAAGAACTTATTCATGAGTTGAAGTCGCGAGTCCAAAGACCAATGTTGAAAACAAGATTATAACAAACCTACAAACTTCAGGCAAGTCTTCAGCTGTGGGTGGATTAGGTGTCCAGAAAAATGCAAGTGTGTCCCTCCAATCAGTTGATGGGTCTTGGTAAAGACTAAAGTTGGAAAGATAAATAACTTTCTTGCTCAAATCACGTGTGTAGTACGTTTTCCTCACCTCAGCATCTTGTTCATGAAACCTGCAAATTCCTTTGATCATCTCATTCAAAACATGAGTTGGAATTCCATGATTTTTAACTTGAAAGAAGCCCCAGTTCTCACATGCATATCTAACTTTTCTCACAACATCATCTCTCAAAGTAGGGTCCTCATGGATCCCTGTGAGGTCAATGGTGGGAATAGTAAATTTTGAGTTTGATTCTGTGGTAAAGTCTTCGCTGAGATTACAGCTTCCGCTATAGAAAATAGGAGGAACCTTTGTCACACCATTTTCTACCAGTCCTTGGACACCAATCTTTGAACCATCAAATGCATTGAGTTCACTTCTTCTGTCATAGCTGCGAACTATTCCTGCCTCCAACTCTTCTGTGCTTGTGGCCACCATATTTTGAAGCTATCACAGTATCAAATTTGTAATGAAAGTAACTACGAAGGGTTCAAAGGGACGAAGGAGGAGCAAACTAGAGACATGGACAATTATATTTCTGAAGCAGCTTCGCTTCAACAGGAAGACTAGAATTGCATTTTTTATGTGTATCTAGTTGAATCATATCACTATGTATCCAAATAAAAGTTGCAAAATGATTATTTTAGTCGGTGACAATTTAATATCTCAAAATAATTATAAATTCTGATTTGGTATCTGAACATGTAAACGTGACCACTACGTCTTGTTAATAAGTTATTCATGTCTACTTTATCATCCTAATGTATAGTAGAAACCAATTTAACACAAGCTTATCTTAATATTAAACATGAATTTCTAGAATTAATAATATTAACTTAATTAACTTTTTTAAGTGAGTAATAAATTTAGTATTTTTAATTGGGTATTTGTTAATTTTTTTATCTATTTAAATACTTAAAAAAAATTATATTTTTTAATTGAATTTGTGTCATTTAATTTTTTTTACCGAATAACGTGACTGTTATCTTACTTATTCAGCTTATTCATATCCTTCACGTATTAAAAAATATGAAATATGTGATGTTTTGTGGTTAATATAAAACGATAAACAATATTATATGTAAATTCCTTTAATTGAAAACTTAATGAATAATAAAATCATCATGCTTACTAAATAATAAAATCATCATGCTTACTAAATAATAAGATCATCATACTTACTAAACTATAAAAAAAATTGTCGTCATCACCACTATTATTATAATAAAATTCTTTGATATCCAATATATTTTCAATGAAAATAATAAAAATCAATTATCATTTTACTTAATATCATTTAAAACTAAAAAATCTTATTGAATCAATAAACAAATAAAAGTTAATATGGATTTAATGAAAAATACTCACATTTATAATAGACTTAACTAAATCTTCCATTATCACACAACAAAATATATTGTTACACTTTTTATATATTTAGAAATTAAAAATCTGAACTTTCGATCATTCAAAGATATATATTGCCAAATTTAAAAACATTAGTACGTATGAAATCAAACATCTTAAGAATTAATTTCATGTATAAATGAAATGTTATAAAATTCAATTTTATGGGGGGTGGTTGGTTGTTGAACCCAAAAGATGACAGACAGTCAATACAAAATTAAAGTTGAAGGACTAACAGCGATTTCGTATTATTGGTGGTCCTTTGTATCCCAATTCCATTTTTCATTTCTTGTTGCGTTCAGAAGAAAATAAAACACCCACATTTTAGTTATATTTTAAGTGGACTGATTTAATTTTGATTTTAGTTGTAGAGTGAAACTTTAAATTTATCTTGAGAAATTTAGGGGGGGACATATTAGTTTCTCACAAAAATTTTCACACTCATGCTTTCAAATGTTGATCATGTTAGTCCTTAAACATAGAACAACAAAGTTATCTATAAAATAACTATGTAACTTTTAAGGGCTGGGGTAGTGTGAACTTTTTACATTCTTGTGAAACTAATGTATCAATCACCTCAAATTTCTCAAAGACAATTTTGACAGTTTTTTTTTTTTTTTTTTAAAAATAATTTTTAAATTTTTTTTTTTTTTTTTTGGTTAAAGTTGATATTTTTACCCCTTTTCACTTAAGTGATTCAATATATTTCAAAAAAGATAAATAATGCAAATTGACCGATACATAATAAAAAAATATTTATTTGTTTGTCCTAATATTTAAATACTATGGTATATATCCAAGCATGCAACTTACATTGTAATAATTTAATCTCCTTTATCAACTTGCGAATATAAAAATTGATTCAGAAACCAAGTGATTAGTTAAAATAAATTAAAAATCATTTTTAATTAACAACGACCTTTAATATTTAAATATATATTCAAGTTTTTGATGCTGACCCGAAATTAAAAATTTCATTATTCATCTTATCATTGGGTGCAATATTCAAATCTAGATTGCATGTTAAGCATTGCATATACCTAAACCGTAACAAGCGGATTCATGGATAAAATGACAAAAAGCATTTATTTGAATAACTATTCCACTTTAGTGGATGAGGCTCATCTTGCAGATTGGAAAGGTTTAAAAAAGGAATTTTTATAAAGTTAGGTATATCGTACCACGTTACTCATATAATTAATTTCAAGTTGCTTTAATTATTAAAAAAAAATAAGTCTTACCAAAATAATAGTAAAAAGTGATTATTCTTTTGATTAATACTTAAGTCTTATCTATTATTTTTTTACATTCTAAATAATACTCAAATTTTAGTCAAAAATAAAATATTATTTTAAATAATATTTAAATTTTAATAAAAAGTGATTTCTAAATAATATTTGATTATAAATATAAAATTGGTTAGGTAAAGTTTTGACACTCCAAGGTTTTGATTAGTGTTTTATGTTAACTAAGTATAAAAATAAGATCATATTTTTTTAAGACAATATAGGTATAACAAGCAACAAATAATGCAAGACATAAGTATTTCCTTTGATAAACAATATAACATTATTCTTAAAGTATGATAAGGTGTACATAAGAATAGATGAAATACATACCAAATGTCAGACAATACATATAAGTTAAGCAAACCTTATAATTAAAATAAATATTTATGTGCTTATTCTATGTTTGTACGAAATATTATCTACCAAAAAGATTCGACCAAAATCAAATATCAAAAATCTCTCAAGACGCCAGCTAAAGTTGTTTCTTTCATCAACTTCCTAAAATAAAGAAATTTTCAACACTCTGTTATGTATGGGATGTACAAGTGTTGTTAGTTTTCAAGGACCTTACCAAAAGAAAAGAAATAATCAATTTTACATTAAATACAAGAAGTATATTAAACCTTGTTAGACATAGGATGCACATACATATAAGCTAAAGATGTTCATTGACTATAAACGATTACTTAAGGCTTACTTTAAAATTTACGTATGCGTTTAAATTTTATATTTTGTTTTTGAATTACTAAGTAACACAACTCCAATATTTTGCAAATTGCGACTTATCTTATTAATTTTAAAAATCATAAACATTAATTTTATACAATTACATTTAGTTTAAAATATAATATCTTTTAATGTGTCAAAACTACATATAATTTTTCAAAAGGTGCTTTATTCAAAATGATAAGTGGCTATTTGTTATAATGGTTAGTGACACAATGCAATTTTTTTTGTAATGGTTATTTGTTTTACACATCTATCTCCGTTACGACCATTACATTAAAATATTCCTCAATTATTTTTCTTTTATGTAATGTGGCATGGACGATTTATATAAATTTCTAGGATTAATACTTGCAAGCAATTTAAAATATGAATAGACGAGCCAACAACCCATCCATTAGAGAATTGACCACACACTTTATAATTTATTCCCTTAAAAAGCAGAAAGCACATTCACAAACTACATACACTTTAGTATCAAAGATTCCATAGTTTCCATCCCATAGATCACATCATCCAATGGAGAATCAACCACACACTTGATAAATTTGTACCACTACAATAGCACTTGTATAACCCACCTACAGTTACTATCAAAGTTTTCCTAGTTCTCATCCAATATTGCTTCCCTAACACATTCACAATCCACCATATATTATGCAACCATATCCTACCAATCATCAATTAATTCACTTGTTCTTGAGAAAGAGCAAGGAAGAAAATGTCATCAAGCCTATCATTACTAGGAGAGTTGCCACCATACACCAACAACCCCTGGCGGTCGCCCTGCCGAGTTCCGGCGAAAGCACACCACCCTCGTGGCCCAGGGTGGCCGTCGGAGTCCACCTTGTCCTCCAATTTCCTCCATGCTAGTGTCTCAGTGTCCAATGCATAAACCTCACCAGAAAATTGACCAGCACCCAAGTGCCCTTGGTCACTAGGATCAATTTCCCCACCATACACAATTATATGTTTCCCATTAGCAAGGGTGCAAAACACACTACGGGCCGTGGGCTTCTGCCCACTTGTTTCAACCTGGGTCCATGTTTTATGGGCCGGATCAAAGCAATGCACATCATCCATCTCCTCCCCCGAGAAGCCGTACACAACCCATATTTTCCCTTGGGCCACGGCCAGGCCCGGCCCACCTCTCCCCTTGCAACTCTCACCCGGAGAGGGAAAGTCCACCCACTTGCCCTCAACAGCATCAAAAGCCCACAAGTCATTAAGTCTCCCGTGAACTCCACAGCCTCCGAATACATACACGTGTCGGTCATCGGCGGTCATGGAATGGTAGCTCCGGTTGGGAGGCCCAATATCCCCGCGTGAAATCAAGGCCCATTTGTTGGCCCTTGTGTCAAAAGAATAGAGTTCATTGAGCTCTTTGTGCTCACTATCTCTTCCACCAAACACATAAATGGTTTCTCCAACTGGGGCCATCGTGACACCGACACGTGGCGGTGGGATATCCCCTGATGCATCGGCCACAGACCACGTTAATGTCTCTAGGTCGAACACGTGTAGCTTGTTATCAACCGGGACACGTGGCACGAATTCGCCGCCGAATGCATACACCTTCTGTGCTACTACGGCTATAGCGTGTGAGCTTCTTGCTCCTTGACCTTCTCCTCTTTGATCAAGCTGAAAAAAAGGGCATTAAATCTTGTTATTTTTTTCAGAATACAATTTTTTTTACTTGCAATTTATGAAAAACTAATTATAACCTTTTCTATTTTTTCATAGATCGGAGAAGTTTGTTAGAAATTTAGTTGGAGGGAAACGTGGATGGAATTAAGTTATTTTCACTAAAAACTTGATTTTGACCTAAAATCTTTGCTCTGTTGTAAGCCTCCATTACCTATCAAAAGAAGAAAACCCCCAAATCCTTATCTAAATTTCCAAATTTTCACTGTCATCAATTTCTCTATCCTTGAAAACAATTGCAACCAGAAATTTATGCTCCATGGGTATGAGAAAATCATTATTATCTCTATATGTGACTATTTTTACAATAATTTACACCAAAAACCATGCTTTTGAGAAAAAAAGACTGCAATTGAAAACATGAAAGAGAAGAAAGTGCATGATGAACTAAAAGGGTACAAGGAACAGGGATTCTTGACATGATTTCATAATTAGGCAAATATAACTTTGAATGACAATGAAGCAGGAAAGGACTCAAAGAGAGAGAAAGAAACCTTGAACCAACTGCCATGAACTACGGCCATTATGTTGCTGGAATCCACCCAAAGGATAGTACCAATTACTCTTCAGTGGGAGGTTTTGGTCAATGTGTGTAGGGCTCTTCTGCCTCTTATATAGATGAAAAAAAAAGTCTGTACTTCACTGTTCATTTTACTGGCACATAATAATCTATCTTTTTTTTAATAAATAAATAGGTTGTGATGGACAAAGATAAAGCAATCATACGTTAGGATGATGACGATGATTTTGTTTGTTTATGTATATATTTTAACCCCCAGTGAATTAGGATATATAATTCAGGATATTCTTGAATCCAGAATAGAAAATTAACCTCTCCGAATATTGAAATGGTTATTTTCTCAGCATGCTTTTTTTATACCTTTTTATATACAGATAAGGAAGATCAAAAGTAATGTAACTGAATTTTTTTTACTTTTAAAATATTTTTTAAAAATAAAACTGTGATAGAAAACATTACCGTTCAGTTAGTAAAATTTAAAGAAACTGTTAATGTATAAATATTAGTAAAATTTAAAGAAACTGTAAAATGTATAAATATTAAAGTGAACTAAGTTATGAAGATGAATAAAATAATTCGGAAACCATATTATCTTAACTTATTTAAGTGTTGAAGAAAGAAAAAGGTATGAACAAGGATCATGATTGCCTTGGTGTTAGGTATAATCGGATTGTCTTAAAGCTCAAACAGACCACTTTAAATTTCAAGACTCAAAGGCCTCAAGACTCAAAAAAAATTCGAAGACTTCAAGACTTAAAAGCTTAAAGACTTCAATGTTTCAAGATCTCAAAAGGCTTCAAAGATCTTAAAATAATATAATATTAACATATTATTATAAAATTTTTAAAAAATAATTTTAAAATTACAGTTAAAAATAATTTTTAATTAAAAATTTAAAATATCTTAACTGAATTTAAATTTACATAAATATTATAAACATATATTTTTTAATAACTTTAAATTTATATTAATATTATAAATATTATTTAATAAATAATATTTTTAGAAACTTTTTTATAATAAATTAATAGTATTTTTTAAAAAGAAATTTAAATAGTCAATGAATTCTTAATATTAAAATTCTTAATATTAAAATTTTTTCATAACATTGACATCATTTATTTATTTATTTATTTATTTATTTTTATGTGTTTTCATTATCTAACTCTTACACTTATCTCCTTCTTTTATTTGACTTCTTTATTTATCTGTTTCCTTTCTCAAACTCTTTCATTAGTTCTTATGTATTATTGTTTCAATTTGAGTGATTCAATTTCAAATTTGTTTTATCATTCTATGTGTATTATGTCTATTATGCGTGTGTCTCTCTGTTTAGAGACTTAGAACAGGTAAAAATAATATCAGATTGATGAATTAATCTCAAAATCATTTTTTTATTTTGATTATTATTTAATTAATTTCAAAATAATTTGTGCAAATTCAAGAAACAACATTACAAATTTAGAATTTACAAATTAGGCTTACCAAAGGACGAGACTGAAAGATAGAAGAAGTTTGACTTCATGACAAGATATTATTATTAAGTTCATTGTTTTGAGAATCAAATTTTATTTTTCTAACTTAGTCTTTTATATACTTATAACTTATATTTAATGTTATATATATCTATGTATATATATATATTATAATTTTTAATTTTATATAAAAATATACAAATATATAAACTAGAAGATATGAATCAGATTATTCAGTTTTTTTTTTAATCACAAAAGCATAATATAGATAAATTTATAAAAATAAAAAAATGAATTAAAAAATACAGATTAGTGTTATTTGAATGTCTAAAACTTGAAAAATATTTAAAACATGATAATTTGTTGGATTTTGATGGCTTAAATTTATTTTAAAATTAAATATTTTTTAAAAAATTATAAGATTGAAAAATGATAAATCATTTAACATTCTTAATTATATATAAATAATAAATTATTTTAAAAATAAATATGTAACATATAAAATAATATTAACACTCTTAATAACAATTATTTTAACTAATTTTTTTTCAACACTTAAATTAATAAAATTAAAATTTAATTATTTTATTAATTTAAAAAAAGACTACACTTTTAGATTCACGTCGTTAAAGCCTTAAATCCATTGAGGTGTAATATAACAGTAGATACTATTTTCTTCTCTTGGTGATGGAAAAGGACAAAATATATAAAAATGTTGGTGAGCTGTAAAATGCAAGTCTGACATTTGCCACGAGAATGACAGCAAGAATAGAAATGCACCTTTGAAAAACTTTTCTATAATAACTTTTAAAAAGATAAATCATTTTTATATGTTAAATTAATTAATTGAAAATGAAAAAAGTTAAATAAGAAACAAAATTTTACATGTGCATAAATAAAGTTTAATTTATTGAAATTTATTTTTGTCTTTTAAAGTTTTTATAGATAACTTTATTTAAACATATATTAAGATAATATGAAAATTAAATTTTAATAAATATTTATAAGAGTTAATAATGGGATTGAGTTTTGTAACCGCTTTTCAGTGAATTCTTTTTCTACATCTTTTAGTCATTTAATATCTTTATATTTATTAACTAACTTGTTAATTTTCATTATTTAAAAAAAGATATATTAAAATTATTTTTATTATATAATTATAAAATTCAAATTATTTTATAAATATTTTATACCTATTTTATTATAATTTTACTTTTTATTCTAATGAAAATTATTCTATTATATAATTTAGAAGAAATATACTTTTACACTGCTGTAGAAAACTTACATAATTTTACTTCTACTTTTTATAATAAAATATAATATTTTAATAAAATAATATTATTTTTTAGGGTCAAAGTAAATTATTGTTTGTAGTGTTTATAACATAATAATAAATAATAAAGTATTTTATTTCTGTAATTGTTTTTTATGCACATATAACTTAAATAGATATTTTAGTAATATATTTTAATTATTTTAATATAATAATTAATTTTTTATCTATATTTTTATTGTTAAAAATGGATACACATGCACATTAGTAATTATAACTCTATTGGATGTTGATTTCTTAGCAGTGTTTGGTACAAAAAATAATTATAAATTTTGAAATAAATTCCGTTTTCCTAATCCTCATATTTGTGTTATATGATATATATGAAATGTTTTTACATTTTTAAAACATTGTCTTTAGAAGATGATAGGATTATTTGATATAACGTTATCATCTTATTTGACTAATATTTAAAAATAATGAGTAAAGTTTAGAATTTCTAGTATAATTAACAATGTTATTATTAAATTATAAAAAAAACTGATTCCTTTAAAGTAAAATTTCAAGTTCATAGTTTTTAAATAAATCCTGAGAGTTTTGTTATCTCAATATACTAAAGGAGAAAATTTTACAAATTACAAAAGTATGTTTTTGTCAAACTTTTTAAAATGAATTTATTCTTACTTTGGTGTGTTTAACCGGGGTGGGTACCAACTGGTTTGGGTGTTTTGCAGTTCAAATATGATTTTTAAAATTTGTTCGAGATAAGGAAAAAAAAAATTAATTCCCTTGAAGGCCTATTTCATGCCTTGGTGATGTAATACCGGGTTGAATGAATGATCATAATTGGCTCAAATACACAATCCACTAATTAATTTAGTTCAACGGTGTTAGGAGATCTATTGATTAAGGTGATGGTTTTACTTAATAAAAAACAAAATGTAGTTCATATTTTTTACTTAATAAGTAATCTCTAATATTTTTAAATATTTTTATAAACCTAATTTCAAACGATATAAATTTACCTACCTACACGACATATTTAAAATATAATTCAAATATTTTATAAATAAATTATTATTAGTAAATAATTTGATAACCAATTAAAAGATGGAGGGATAATTGATTGAATTTCTAAATAAGATTATCTTTGAGAAAAAAGGAGACCACAATATATGCATTGTTTATATATAACTTAAAAGAAGAAATTATTTACTTTTATATGGATATCTAAAACTAAAATAATTTATGTCCAAATGTATTCATTTATAATATATATTTTGATTATCTATATTTTTAATTTTTCTTGTTATTAATAATAAATTGGGTTTGTTTTATATAATTATTTTGATTTAGTATCTTTAGCTAAAATGACGTGTGTTTGTTATTTTACTACAATTTTTTTTCTTACATTATCTTTTAATGATTATGGAACTTATTAATATAGCATTAAAGGTGTTTAAAAAGAAAGAACTAAATATTAAAGTGTTAAAATGTTTAATTAAGAATTGACAGCCTAAAATAATAATAATAATAATTTATGAGTCAAAGAATCCATTAACAATATGAATATCATTTCTATTTGGAACCATTATCAATACGAACATTATTTTTGTTTGGAAGTTAAAGGAACAAAAACTAAAGATGAAAATGCTTAGCAAGCAAAAAGACGTGACAAACATGATTAACTTAAGGTCCAAACGCAATCACTTTATGTCTCAAGGTCTCAAATGCCTCAAAAAATTTAATATTAATATATTATTATAAAATTTAAAAAATATTTAATTTTAAAATTACATAAAAAGTAATTTTTAATTATAAATTTAAAATATTTTAACTGAGATTAAGTTTATATTGATATGTCAACACCCAATTTCATTCGGGCAAATAAAATCATTCCAAAATATAAAACAATATAAAATTAAAATAAGAATGTGTGTTATTATTTAAATAAAAAAAAGAGTTTTGGATCCATTCTATTTTATGAATAAAATTAAAATAAAATTCGTAAAAAAGAAAAAAAGGTAAAGAAAATCAGTCTATTAAAAATTTGTTAAAAAAATAATAATAATAAAAATAAAATTGTCATTAAAGTGTTGCCATATCACATCATCTCTTTTTGCTTGCCTTTTCTGATGCCCATTAATGATACGAAAATTAATTGAAAATAAATTTAAAAAATTTTAGAAAGACTAGAAATTTGAATAGTTGATCTGATTATTATTCTAATTAATTGCAAAAGATTTTCTCTCATCTTTTTTTTTACATGCTCCATTTGGTTAATGTTCTAAACTAGTAATTAGATGATTTGTTTTATTTTTCAAAAAAATAAAAAAAATAATGATAATAAATATATATTTCAAAATAATAATAATAATATTAAAATAAAATAAAAAAGGTTTAAATATCTATTTCTATTGTGTTATTTAGGTTGCTTTCAATAAATGTAAAAATGGAAAAAACAATAAAGAAAAAAGGAATTAAAATAATAATAATACAATGTTTCAGCCACATTACCTCCAATATTCCCCATTTATTCCCCATATTCATTTATTTTTGAATTTGATTATATGTATGGGAGGTTATAATGCCATAACAACAATAATGGTACAATTCTGCCTATTTTTCAGTGTTCATTCGGATTTAACAGTCAGTTGGTGTCATAAGTGGGGATAATTAGGAATTAATAGATTTGAATATGAATTCAAAAAGAATAATCAATTGGCAGTTCACAAATTATAATTAAGTGGGAATAATTAGGAATTAAGGGATTTAAAATTTGAATTAAGAGTGGGCTGATTAGAATTAGTATAAATATGCATAGTGAGCAAGTGATACATACATGAAAAAAAACACGAAAAAACACAAAGAGACAACAAGAATTACAGTAGTGGGCATCTAAAGTCATCGAAGGCAGAAGGAGAAAAAGTCTGAAGTTCTTGAAGTAGTGCTTCAACGAGTAGGTTCAGTTCAATCATTTTTTGTATATGTATATATAATGTGATTATTCTGATTGCTTTGATTCTTTTATTGTCATATTATTCAACCCTTATTGCTTTGATTCGTGTTAAAAGAAAGTATAAGGAAACATAATACACTCTTAAAAGTTATTGATGAAAGAGAAACATGTTGTTTGAGGATCTTCAATTGATATATTTTGATTGCTCACTTGATTTCATTATTTCTTTATGTAATATGATTGTCTTGTTTGAAAGTTACTACAATATCTTGATATTCAGTCCTTATTGTTTTGATTCGTTTAGAAATAAATATAAAAAAATATAACATTTTCTTAATTTCTCAAGCAGAATATAAAATTTTCATAAAAATTTAATGAATTATTAATTTTTTGGGAAAAAGTAAAAAAATAATAATAAAATTATGTTGTTTTTGTTAAACAATTTTCAAAAATCATAAAAAGGTAAAAATTTTCAGAAAAAGAAAAAATGTAAAAGTTTCGAAATAGCTTTAAAAATCTTTGGAAAAAAATAAAAATGTAAACATAGTAATAATGATAATGAGAAAATTGATAAAAAAAATGTTTTGGGCTTAATAGTTTTATTATAGCTAATTATAATATTAGTTATTTTATTTCTATGTCATTTACATTTATTGTTTAAATCAATTATTTATTTTTTATTCAATATTTCGTAAAAAAAAAGAAAATATATACTGAAGTTATGAACAAAGGGGTAGCGTGTGGTACTGGTGCTCCATGCCACATAAATAATAAATATCAAGTTTTTTTTTAATTTTAATTATGTTTATATGTATATTTGTATTCTTTATCCTTTCCTTTAACAGAAATAAAAGTAGGTTAGGTATAAGATTAAAAAAAAAACATTTTTATTAACAAACTTTTAAAAAATATATATATAATCAAAATATTATATTCTAAATAGTTTTAAAAATAAATAATAATAATAATAATAGACTAAGCGTTTCTTAAAAGTAATAAATATATTTAATTAAAAAAAAATAAGAAAAACAGTTTTAAAAATTAAAAAATATACAAAACAGTTTTAAATTCTTTTAAAATACAAAACAGTTTTTAACGCAGTTTTAAAAATAAAAAAAATACAAAAAAAAAACAGTTTTGAATATAAAAAAATAAAAAAATATATGTTTATTTGTTTTATTTTTGCTTATTATTTTTATTTGCATAATTTTTATTATTTGTATTATGTTTATTAACATATTTTCTTATTTATATATTTGTTTTATTTTTGTATATTTTTTTGTTTTGTTATTTTATTTATCTTTATTCGTATTATTATTGTTATTATTTGGGAAAAATGACATTTTATAAAATCACACTTATTTCTATTCATTTGATTAAAGGTACCGTCTTTGGACGGGCGTAGTGGGATGCTAATACCTTTCCCAAATACCTTCACCATACGTAACCGACTCCCGAATCTTTGAATCTTGTTCGTAGACATTTTTAAATTTGTTTTTTCTATGGTTTTTCATAATAAACTATGGTGACCACTCCAATCTTAATTTAAATATTTAAAAAAAAAAATTGATCGCCCCGTCGTGATCCCGGTTGCGACAGATGGCGAACCCGCTGGGGACATTTTGAGAATCAGGTCAATTTAATTAAATGAGTGAAATTTGTGTGGTTTTCTGAATGCTTATGTTTCCTTTTCTTTATATGTATTGCATGCTATATATTTTAATTTTGAATATTTGTGTGTTTATGCTTATTGTAATATTGAACCCTAGGTAGAAGACATGCTATATATATTTGCTTGGGAATTTTCTAGTTATTTTGTAGGTGGGGTTGGGTATGCATTGTTCTCTCTTCACACATCTTTGCCTATCATGAGTGAGGCCTTATATCCGGGTCTGTGAAACTTAGAAATAGAGGAGTTGTGTAGAAAAATTGGGCAGATGTACGTCCTAACCCAGGTGTGCGAAAACTCCAGCTAGAGTTTATTCCCTTTATTGTCATGTTCATAATGATTGTCATTACTGACTGATATGGATGTGTGGTAAAGGGGTCATAGCTCTAGTGACCTTTAATAGGAAATTAGGATAAGCCACCCTTTGTGAGCACACTTACATGCCTAGAACTTAAGCCTTATTAGGACAAACCCTAATTAGGACACTAAGGGAGACTTTTTGCAGCTCAATTATCCACTGTCATTCATTACCAATAATTATTCAAAATTAAAAAATATCAATCTCATTTTTTCTTGCATACAATACATTTTTTAAAGAAAATTAATGTCATTTTTTAAAGAAAATTTGTGAGAGTGGGCTGGGCTGAGAACAACTCTGGCTAGGAAAGACTTGATACTTAAAGTTTACTTTGTATATTTTCAACACTTTTCCTTTAAAAAGAAGAGTGAGATTTGTTAATACATAAGCACCAATCTCATTTTATATATATATATATATATATATATATATATATATATATATATATATATATATTAAATATTTTCTTTTTAAAAAAAACAACAAAAATTGAGTTTCAGAAAAACCCTAATTTCATGCATCACATATTTTTTATTTTAATAATAACAAAAAAAAAACATAATAGAAAAACATTAATCTCATTTTGCATTACATATTTTCATTTTTTTTCTAAAAAAGGATTTAGGAAAATAAAAATAAAAGATATTAAATATTTTTTTTCTAACATGCATTACAAACTTTATAGGATTTGAAAAAAATTAGATATATAAGAAAATTGATTTTATTTTTTTAAAATGCATTACATTTTTTAAAAAAAAAAATTATCAAAGAAATGTGGTCTTGCATCCGTCTATATAACATTAAAAAAAATTGAAATAAAATTTCATTCATTAGTGCATCCCCAAGATAAAAAAAATAACAAAAAAAATTAAAATAGTTTCATTTATATATTTTTTTTCAAGATTAAAAATAATATGACAAGTGATTGTATCCATTCATTTATCATACATTATCATTTACAAATCGAGATTCATTCATTCATACATTCACCTATGACTTCATACATCTATACATATCTCATAAAATTTATTCTCATCTAAAGTTTCACGTATCATATATTCATTCTCATCTAAAGTTTTATGCACTATTCATGTACTCCCATGTAAATAGCATACATGCATTCTTAAAAAAAAAAATAGTTTCAAATAGATGTAGTGTATTCATCCATGCATCTTCATAGCCTCATGCATTCATTTATTTTCAAAGTCTTATTCAAACAAGCAAAGAAACAAAAACAAAATATAAAATTAATTTTTATATTATTATTCATTCTACAAAAATACATTTCATGTATGCATCATGCATTCAATAAATAAAAATGAAAAATATTCATTTTCATCATGCATTCATTTGTCTCTTCATAAGAATTCTTATTGCACCTATACATTTCTTTTTAAAAAAATACTGACATTAAATAAAAATTTTAGTTATTCATACATTTTTTTAAAAAAATTCATACCTTCTAAGAAAAAAGCAAAAGAGAAATTTCATGCATTCCTAAATACATTTTTTTTTTAAATTTCATGCCTAAAAAATAATAATAAAAATATAAAAAAATTTGAATAAAAAAAAGTTTTATGCATTCTCAGATTCCTATTCATACATGAAAAAAAAAAGATAAAGTTTTTTATGCATTCTTCTATGCAGTCTCATTTAAAAAATCAAAAAAATTTGGTTTTCATGTATTCACCTATGCTTTCTTATACTCAAAAAATAAAAAAAATTATGTAGTCATTCGTGCATTTTAAAAAAATCAAAAAAATGAAAAATAAAGTTATATGCATTTTAATATCATCATTTAACAAACGAAAATGAAAAATATACATTTTCTACATGCATTTTCAGCATGCATTCATTTATGCATCTTCATAGGAATTCTCAAATAAAATTTCATACATATATTCATGCATTCTCATGACACTTATGCATTTCTTTTAAATGTTGATATTAAATAATAATAACAAAAAATCAATCTCATTACATTCATTCATACATTTTTTAAAAATAAAATTTTATATCTTCTAAAAAAATGAGAAACATAAACAATAATTTTATGTATTCATAAATGCTTTTTCTTAAAAAAAAGAAGAAAATTTTCATGCATTCAAATTTCATATGCATATTTGCTTTTTAAAAAAAAAATTCATAAATGAATTCTTAAAAATTTCATGTATAAAAAAAATTACAAGAAAAAGAAGACAAAACAAAATAAAAATAATTCCTTAATTAATTTGTATTTTTATGCATCTTTTTATAATTTGCTAGCATAAAAAAATATTATTGACATGCATACATTTTGCATGCATCATACTTTTAAATATGTGTCATATATTTAAGCATTCATCACATATCTAAACATACATCACATAACTTAACATACATCATACATTTGCACATGCATCATACATCTTCAAAGGCATCCATACTACATTCTATAATATAGGAGGAATTTTGAAAATACATTTTAAAAGAAATATAAAATAAAAAAATAGAGTTTTATGTATTGTTCATGCATTTTCATAAAAGAAAAAGAAGAAAAAAATGAAAAAAATAAAGTTTTATGCATGTATATATGCATTTACTTAAAATCAAAACTTAATAGAATTTTATACATGCATCCATTATTTTTCAGTTAAAGCTGAAAAATAAAATAGAGTTTTTGTGCATTCATCTATGCATTCTCATTTTCAAAAAAAAAAAAAAAAATAGTTTTATACTTACATTCGCTGCAAAAAAAAAAAAAATCAAAAATCAATAATGAAAAATGAAGTTTTATGCATGTAGTCTCATTTAATCAAGATTAAAAATACGCATTTTCATATCATCATTCATTCAATTAACACAAATGGAAACTATGTATCAGATTTCGTATATATGTTCATACGTTCTCAATACACTCATGCATCTCTTCCTAAATGTCAATATAAAAAAAATCAAGAATATCAAAAATAAAAAATATTGCACACATTCGTGCATTCATGCACTTACCTCACTTCTTGCAAGATTTATTATGAGACCCACTTGATGCGGTCATGATCTCAACCTCAATTTTTTAAAAATTCCATTCAGACCCTATCTGCATGTGAAGGTCTTGACCTCATTGAAAAATATAAAGACAAGGGAAAATAAATTTTTTCTTGAAAAAAAAATCAATCATTTTTTAGGAAAAAAAGAAAGGAAGTCAGTATATAATGATTACAAGAAACATATACACATTTTTGAAAAGAAAAATAAATATATTTTTGTAAATACACTCTCGTTTTAAAATTTGTAAATACATTATCTTTTGAAATTTTGTTCATATATAAAAATTTTTGTATATATTTTTTTTCAAGAAAAAACTTTTGTACATACATTGTTATTGAAAATATTTTATAAATACATTCTCTTGTAAATATTTGTGAAAAAAAACATCTTTGAATATACATTTTCTTTTAAAAATTTATACATAAAAATAATACACTTGAGCATAGATTATCATTGAAAAAAGATCAGCAAAAATAGAATGTACAACAAACATTCAGGCATATCATTAAAAAATTAAAAATTACAATTTTGAGCATCCATTCATGCATTACCATTAAAGGAAAAAATCGAAAATTCAAAAGAAAATGTATTTTTAAAGGAACAAAATTAGCTTGTGAATATCTATGTATGTATTCGAAAAATCTGTTACGCAGTTTTCTAGAATTTCGTACATTGTATATGCATTTCTGAAAATTCCATTTATATATGAATTCTCAAATAATATTTTTTTTTGTTTTTGCATACATCCATATTTAAAAAAACAAAAATAAATCTAAAAAGAACCATGAATTCATAAATGCATTTTCTCATAAAAAATGCATTTAGACATACATTATATATGCATTCCGAAAAAATCATGCATTCATAAATGCATTTTCTCAAAAAGAATTAACTCAGACATACATTATATGCATTCCCAAAAATCATGCATTCATAAATACATTTTCTAAAAAAAAACATATATTCAAACATATATCATATATGAATTCCCAAAAAAATTCATACATTTATAAATGCATTTTAAAAAAAAAGTCCAAAATTTTATAGATGTGTTTTCTCAAAAGAATAAAAAATAAAAAAGAAGGGGAAAATGTGGTGAGTCATTTGGATCATTGAATTTACAAGCTTGCAAATAAGCTTGCAAATAATAATAAAATGGGGATCATTCAAGCAAAATGTTTAATAAAGGTAAAAATTGGCTTTTCTAAGGATACATTTGCATACACGGTGTTTGTTACCTATTGTCTTTCCCAAAATTAACAAGCTTTCCCAAAATTCCTAAATTTCCAAAATTCTCAAATGAAAGGATTGTCCAAATGGAAACCACTACCTAAGAATATTTTTACACTGGGGCAGAATGTCAGTTTTCTGTTAGTTGATCAATCTCCTACCTCTATTTGTCAGTGGCATTCGAAAAAAGTTTGTTATATTGAAAACCCAAAAGAGCGATCTAAGCAAAAGATAGGACAATAAAAAAAGAAAAAATAAAAGAAAAATGCGCGTGTCAGAAGTCATTAATTTTGTTCCATAGTTAAAATCTTTGAAAATCAAGCAATCATGATTCAAAATGATATATGACCATGTTTCTATATCCAAAACACTTTTGTAAATCCTTTATACCCTCTTTGAGCCAAAAAATAAAAATATTTCTTTCAAATACCCCTAATGAGGATCATCAACAATTTGAATCTTAGTTTAAGGTTTCGATAGAAGAAATTCATAAACAATTTATATGTCAAAGCTCCTAAAGAAAGAAGTATCATCAGAAGTTCCTAAAAGCCTAAAAGAAAATGCACATCAGGCAAAGAGTACATTGACAGCTTCTCAAGAAAAGAAAAAAATATGAAAAGAATAAAAAAAGAAAAAATTGAAAAATAAAAAGAAAAGAAAAGGAAAGAAAAAAAGAAAGAAAGAGAAGAAGTAAGAAAAAAAAAAGTTCATCAAAGAGGGAGTACAATACAGACTCCTAATGAGAAAGAAAAAAGAAAAGAGGTACATGATACAAAAAGCTCATGGAAGATTACCTTGGTTGGTTACAACATTTGGTTGATGATCCTTGTTTAAAAATAAAACCCAAAAAATATTTTTTGAGCCTTTATATCCTTTTCTTCACAATCCTCTAACCCTGGCCACGTTACAAGTCCAATAAAGTCCATATTGATTGTTGAATGATTGTAATGATTTTCATAAAGTTTAGCTTTGTAACAAGAGAACGTGATAGATGATGCGTGTTAAAAAGGAAAAAAAAAAGAAAAAAAGAAAGAAGTATATTAGAATGCCTTTTTCAGAAGAGAGTCATTTATACACGAGTCAACTGAGAATGAAACATCAGAAGTGACACTGGGCATCTGATACCCTTGCTTTCCCTCACATATATCGCATTATACATACCAATTGGGGGCAATCATATTTTCAGTACCTTTGTCATCCCTCATACAACATTAGGGCAATCCAATTTCATTCGTACCCTTGTTACTCCATTTTTTTCACCTTACCAAGACAAGCAATCCCTCACACAAATTTCATCATTTCCCTTGTACATACAAACTGGGGCAATTACAAAGCCCATTTCCCTTCATGAAGAGTCATTTACACTACCTTTATTGTCTTTTGAACCAGGTTGTTTATACCTCCAAGTTTAAAGCCAACATAGCCAACCCAACACACCAAAATTGGGGCAGTCCTATCGGAAGATTTGCTTCCCAATCTCTTTCAAATATCTCAAACTCCCTAAATACTTACCCTTTTACCAATGGGTTACTAAACAGTGTTTTCAAAAGGAAAGTTGATGGCTACACCATTTTGATATCTAGTGAATTCAATGATTACCAATAATTTCTTATTCAAACACAGTGAAATTTTGAAAAAGAGAAAAGGAAAATTTTTGTACATATTTTCACTTTGAAGTTTGTACATATTTTGGAGATCTTTTAAATTCTTTGTATATATGCATTTAAACAACAAAAAATCATTGAAAAATCCTTTTGAATGTACATAAAATATATATTTCGAAAAATCTTTGTACATACTTTTTGAATAAACATTGGAAGAAATCATTGAAAATGTTCCTTTGTACATAAATTTTGAAACATTTGAAAATCATTGAAAATATCTTTTGTACATATCTTCCATTTTGAAAAATTAGTACATATCTTTTTGAAACATTGTCTTTGAAAAGTTCACTGAAAAATCATCATCTGTAAAATCATTTTTTAAAAAAAAAGTTGTACATACATTAGCATCGAAATGATCATTTAAGAAAATAGAATTTCATTCATTATCATTCGAGAAAATAAAAATTAAAAATAGAATTTCATGCTTTAATATATGCATTATCATCCAAGAAAATCAAAAATAAAATTTCATACATTTAAACATGCATTTTCATTCAAAATAATAAAAAAATAAAAATTCATGCATTATAATACACATTCTTCAAAACAAAATCGAATTTTATACATTCATTCTTCAAAAATAATAAAACAAAAAAAAAAAAACCAAAGTTTCATGTATTCAT
>Ga0209700_102693_pt1 | contig 35465 bp, 14 predicted proteins | sample SiratroredBW_FD_187528 | JGI IMG/M metagenome (GOLD analysis project Ga0209700, IMG submission 187528) | Root nodule microbial communities of legume samples collected from California, USA - Siratro red BW (SPAdes) (version 2) | ecosystem: Host-associated > Plants > Roots > Nodule | place: USA...
TATATATATATATATATATATATATATCAGAGTTCTATTTATATGATTTTAAATGAAATTAAGTTATAGTTATGGGTCATCAAAATACTTCATTAATTTAAATAATATCTAATAACTTAATTAATCTCAATGAGTAAAATAATTTTACATAAAAAGTGAGAAATAAAAATATAACTATAATATTATTTTTATTATATTGTTATCTTATATTATATGGAGTAATAATATACGTACACTAACAATATCAACTACAACAATCGTAATTTTCTATTACTTTTTTATACATAATATTATACTTGTAATTATTATTATTACTATTTAAAATTAATATTGATAATTTTATACTAAACAAGTACAAGAACTAAATTAAGAGTATATCAAAAATATAAAAATAGTTTGATTTTATGTTTCTCATAAAAGAGTGTTTTTTTAATTAAATGTTTAAAATTTTTATATTTTTAATTTAAATCTCTCTTATTAATTGAAAAAATATGAGTATTTAATTTTGTTTTCAAACAAAATTTTCAATAATTTATACAATAAAATGAAGTTTTAGAATTTAATTATCTTTATAAAAAACAATATAGTTTCATTTTATAAATTAAATGCTAAAACAAACAAAAATTAAATATATACATAAAACGATGTTATTTGATAAAAATAATTAAGATAATAAAATACCATTTTTTCTATTATGAAGTTTATCCTGTTATATTTGAGACCATATAATTACAACTGTCATGTTATTGCAATTGACATATTAAATTAAAAAATATAAAGATTTAAAACATTTAATAGAATATTTTTTAAATCTTAATTAAAAATAATTAATTTAGGAGGAATTTTAATTAAATCTTAGTTTCAAAAATTCCCTGATAAAAAAGTATGCTTGACCAGTTAATCACATTTTTAATTTTACCCTAATCAAATACGTTTTGTTTCTGTTTTGTGAATTAGGTTTTGTAGTGGCCTCAGACACACCCGGTTCGGTTCATGTTTACAGTAGCAGGTTGAATTTGTACTCGCCTCCACTCTACACTTTCGCTAATTTCAGGTACTCACGTCACTACTTCTCTTCATCAATTCTCTTTCGAATTTTCTGCATTTATGCTTTTGTACGTCGGAGCTTCCGTCGTGGCTTCCGGTGGACGGTGACGGAGCTGAGAGTTCGGAAAGTGAGAGAGTCAAGAGTTTTATCCCGTGCCAACTCATAGATTTTTAACGCATTTTGTTTTTTAATTTTATTTTATTTCAATACAATGAGTTTGGGCTTCACATGGAGAGCTTCAATTGCTTGTTCTTCTGGCTTAGCCTTTGTATTAAAACATGATTAAGAAACTGGTTGATTTAGTTTAAGTTTGATTAAAGTTTGGGAGGGCGTAAAAATACTATTACTTTGGACGCTGCAATTTTCCCCTTCATTTGGTGCATCTTTTAGCATGTTTTGAGTAGCCAAACAAGATTGCTACGAAAGTTTATCTTGTTTTCTTTCTCCCAAGTGGTGCATTCTGCAATGGTTTTGGCATTCTTTTGTTTTAACCCGTTTGTTCTGCCTCCTTGGGTTTTCCAGCAGTACAAGATTGACAGTGCAGCTTTCCTCTTGTTTCTTCTTTTTGAGTTCACGGGTTTAAGTATTTTGGGTTCCCTGAGGTGGGGCGTAAAGGATTGGGATTTCAATGGAGATTGACAGACCTGATGGCCGGAGTCCTAATCAACTGAGACCCCTGGCCTGCTCATGTTCTGTTCTGCATCGTGCTCATGGCTCGTCCAGTTGGGCTCAAGGAGAAACCAAAGTGCTTGCTGCAGTTTATGGACCCAAAGCTGGAACTAAGAAGAATGAAAATCCTGAAAAAGCATCCATTGAAGTTATTTGGAAGCCGAAGACTGGACAAATTGGTTGGAACAATGCTAAACTCAGCTCTTTCTTCTCATTACAAAAAAATAAAAATAAAAATAACATCTGTTTCCCATGGTTTAGGAAAAGTGGAGAGGGAGTATGAGATGATATTGAAGAAGACTTTGGAAAGCATTTGCATTCGAACGATATATCCCAACACCACAACTACAGTTATTGTCCAGGCAAGTTTTGTTCTCAGTATTAGGAAGGTGGTTTGTTACATGTTTCATAATTAGTTGGATTTAAAGAATTTGGAGAAATGCAGCTATGTTTCGGTTTTATTCTAATTTGGGTAATAACCATGCTGTTCTGCAGTTCTTTTGTGTGAATATTCTCAGTTAAAATTGGAATTTTATTTTCTTGCCTTCTCATTTTTATTGCCGTTGCTGATTTTTTGGTAAATATATTATGACATATGTTATGCGTAGTTTCTGATAACTTAACTCTTCACTCATTGATTCTACTGCAGGTTGTCCACGATGATGGTGCTGTATCCTACTTAAAAGTTCAGTTCTGATATGATTGATATGGTAATTGTTTCTTTGTGATATGTTTGGGTGGAGGGGAGGGAGTGGAAATAGGGGTGAGGAATTTGAGTGGGTTGTTTGGTAGGAGAGAATTAAAACGTGAATCGGTCTCACCAAGACTTCTTCACTCTATTTATTTTTTACCTTAGTCTGTTCATCTCTGTATCTCTGTCCTGGTTTGTTCTCTGTTTCTCACTTCTTTTTTTCAATTGTCATTTTTATTTTTATTCTGTTTATTTCTACTCCGAACAGAACCTTAATGTTATGATATTGTGTACTTTTACTGCAACCTCCCTTTTAAATCGGGCATTCTTCACTTTATGGTTTGATTCATTGTGACATGTATTCCCTTAGGATTTTAGTTTGATAATGCTGGTCCACTATTTTACTTGACCCTTGTTATAGTCTCTTCAAAATTGGAGGAGAAGTCTAATCCTCTGATGCATTATGTAATAGTTCTTTATTTCTGTGAAAGATTTCTGCTATTTTTCTAATCCAATTTTATGGCAATTTCTGAAAGAACAAATTAGATGGGTGGTGGGTGGTGGACTGGTATTCTGTCATTCTGTTCAGGGAGGAGTTATTACTTGCTTAGGACTATGAAAGAACAAATTAGATTACCATCAATTCTATCAAATACTTTCAGTTTGATTTTATTGTTTATCACATGAGGGGTGGAGACCAAAAAAGATCAATATTTAAAATATATGCTTCTGGATTTTTTGCTCCTTTTTCTTGACTTAACATATAGCTTCTTCCATGTGCAATAAATGCAGCATGTGCTGCACTTGTTGATACTGGAATTCCCCTAAAGCATCTTGCTGGTAATCTGGACTAGTTAATTTGTCTCTTGGTTTATTTCTCGGTTTTCATTCCATTAATAATAATGAATTCTCATCTTTGTCTCTTCAGTGGCAATATGTTGTTCTGTAACAGATAGTGGTTGTATTATATTGGATCCAACCAAAGATGAAGAAGAGGTTAGTAGAAAGGTTTTTGGTTAAAATGTTATTTTATTTTCATCTAATTTCTTTGGGAATTTGGTCAGCTGAGTAAAATTTGGTCTACATTTAACTCATTTGTATTCTACGTGCCTTGTGGAAAATATTTGAAAATATCATTAAACCTTTGTTGCCCCTTTTTAGTTATTGGTGTCATGACAAGCCTTTCGTCATTGATGTTATAAGGCTATCTCTTTTCTTTCTTTACTTCTATTTACAGAAACAACCACAACTTTATTTTTGATGACATAGCATTGTTAAACTTTTTATAAATTAATATTATTTAAACCTTTTACCTTTATGTACTTCCCTGATATTAGAGGACATGCTCAAGAACATTGTTCAGTAATACCTAGTTCATTTGCAATGCAAACTCAGCAGATCTTTATACTTCCATGTTAAAAATATAGGATAGGAGTCTTTAAATTCATGATTAATGGGAATTTGGTTTTCCTTGTAACGTCGGCAACCATTTTTGACTTGGGCAAACCCAATATTCCAGCTATGTGTTAAATTAGACGCTAACTCCAAATTCTGGACTAATAACTAACTGTGCTTTCAATAATCAATTTGTGTTTTATCTTAGAAAAATTCATGCATTCGTTTAGTTAATGACATGCTGCGAGGCTGAATGGAACTCGACACATGATATATTTTTTGCCATAAATCCATAATAATTGTATAGTCAATATTTTCTTGTCCCTGTAGTATGAGCAATTTCTTTTATTGGAGTCGCAGGTGTCATGCTTCTTGTACATAACTCTAATTCAATGATTTCTAATTTTATGGCAGAAACTAAAAGCATTTGCCAATTTAGTTTTTCCAAATGCTATTGTTTCAGTCCTACCCGATAGATCATTGCAGGTGGGTAGTGAGCCTGTGGCACATGGAATCATGACATCTGTTACGCAAGGTGCTATGTCAGGTATTCTGCAACACTTTCTTTTCCTTTTCATATTTAATTCCTTCAACGGGAATTGTTTGTGCCATAAATATCTACTTTAACAACATTGCCTAGTATTGCTTAACCAATATGCTTGCTTAGACTGTGCTTGTGTAGGTTTTCTTTTCTACTGCGATTGTTGTGACCATGAAAATGAGTGGAGCCACCACCAATTTTATTACATTTTCAAACCATTTTTTGTTAACCAAAAAAGTTCAATTTAAGATCAGAGGCTTTTTCTTTACTAAATCAAGTTGTATTTTGATTTGAATTTCGTCTAATGCTAAATCAAATTCAAATTCTTGAAGATTATTTTTTTTATAAAGTTCATACAAATAAATGTAATGCATTGTATTCACTAAAGCACAAGAGGAAAACAAAAAAGGCGGTGAAGCATTATATTTTTCTCTTGTGAGAAGAAAAATACTATTGCTCGCCCTTAGCTCTTGAAACGACAAGTTAGTAATGATATTGCCTTGTATGTATGGTCATGATGAAGTAATGGCTGGTGAAGTGGTGGAATTTAAGTATAGGCATTAATTTGAATTATGATGCAAAAGTAGTATTACATTTTTAGTAACATTAGAAGACCCTCTTTTATCCAATAACAACACTGGCATAAAATATTGTTGGAAAGGAAACCCATAGGAATGAAAAAATGGTTGGATACTTGAAATCCTAACCCTTGTGGATGCTTTCCACCAGAATAGATTGTACCCTTGAATCTTGCTCTACTGGTATTTTTCTTCTATTGATGCTATTTTGGCCTGTTTCTTCCCTTGTAAGGTTGTACTTTCTGATGACCATTATCTGTTTCCCTCCTTTTATACACTACTTAACTTGAATTGTCTCTTACTGAGTTTAATTACTGAATTTCTTACCCCCTTAATAATCTTGTCTCCGCCAATCACTAACCTTCCTAACTTAGTTTTGATTGATGGAGAAAAGGAAGGAGATGGAATCAGTGAGATTTCTTCCTCAAACTTGAAGAAACTTCTTTTTTATGGCATATACGCAGAAAAAAAATCAATAATAACTGCAAGATCTAATTGGCTTGGGTCATGAATCCATTAAAGAACTTCTGGTGGACCTGGGTGTTCATCCCTGGCTCAAATAAGGTTTTAGTCCTCCAATTAGGGGGTACTATTATTTTTTGTCCTCCAATTAATATAATTTATTTTTTAATCCTTTCATTGATTTTTCAAAATAATTTTCTTAGTCCCCGGACTTAGATAATGTTAGTGACGTAGCTGGTATGGCTGATGGTGTTCATTTCCGATGTACTGGGAGAAGGTAAAACAGTAAATCCCAAACCATGGTCTAGGTAAAAGATTAACACATTTCACTGTTGAAGGTGAAGCTATAGATCCCAATACATTGTCAACGGTGGTTGTCAATGGCAGGTGAGCACAGTAAAGAAGGCGAACGGCGGGTGCACAGCCAATTCATCTGTTTTCCTCTTTTTACCATTCAGAACCTTTGCAGAATATTTTTCTTCCTGTTTTGATGTTTTCATCTCTTCCTTCGTACTTAGTCTCTGTTTCTCCACATAATTAACAGGACGCACCATCCTTTGACCAAAATAGATAATGAAAAAAAAAATGGAAGGCATGAACAAATTTCTTTAAGATGAGAAAAAGGAGGGGGCAGACAGTTCCCTAAAGTGGTCTTCACCTGCCATTCTGAAGCTTTAGAAAATCTGTCTTGTCTAGATATGGCACAGCAGTAGCAGATGCAGAAGCTGCAACAGAAATCCAAATGTAAAAGGAAGTTACAAGCATCTATTAGAAAACACTCTAGTTAAAAACCATCAAACATAGCCTTTCCCCGTTCTCCATGAGTAATAACCCGTGGATGAAGCCATTGACGCAGAAGCACCGAGGCCTTGGATCTGCCCTCTACACCGCCAGAAAAGAGACGCCATTAATAAACCTTTTGGTCCTCTCCTATTTTAATGGATGCTACAAGGAAAACCATGAACAAGGTCTCGAGCAGTGGCACAGCCTGCAATGGATGCATTTAGGGTTTTATATATTTGTGCATGTATGCGCTAGGCCTGATGACCTATAATAAGCAAATAATGATAATAACAATAAAACATGATAAAATCAAAATAGGGTTTTACAATGATCTAATTAGTTTTGTTTAATTTTCTTGTAGTGGATGATTATCTTCACTGCCTAGAAAGAGGTCGTGCTGCTAGTACAAGGTTGTCTGAATTTTTGAGGAAGAACGTAGGACTGAAATCTACAAGTGAAGGCATTTAAAGTTGGTGATTTCCATTCTTTTTGAATGTAGCTTATTAGTGTCTAATTTCCCACCGCAGCAAGGGGGGAGGATGGGATATCTCTGCAGGTAGTGTTACATATATGTCCCATTCATGAAATTGTCATTGAAATGACTGAAAGATTTTGTTCGTGGTTAACTATAAAATTGCGAAAGCCGATCTAACCTTCCCTGGTCTCTTGGTCAGTTGTATATTAGCTGTCCTTAATGTGTTTCTGAGTGAATTTTTCAGTTTAAGCAAAGGATTAATGAGGTGCTCTCAAAGAAAAATGATTCAAATAATTTGTAGTTGTATAATCCATGATTATGATTTCTTCGCTTAATGACTCTTTTCCAGCAGCTTTTTTACAAGCTATGGAAGATTAGGGAACTTCTATTCTACATACGCTATTACATCAGGCTCGATTTATGTTTTGATTTGTATTGTTTGCAGTCCATGCACATTGCTGAAGTCACTTCTTTTACTTCTATCATATTTAATAACAGGGAAAGCTGTAGAATGAACATTTGGTTTTCCTCTTTCCATTAGATAGCCATTTGAATATAGAATTAGGTTCTGACCTTGAGGTTCTGTATTGTAATATTTGTAAAAAAACTGTTAGGAACCCCTGTAATCCCAGAGCATAAGCTCCCAGAGCAACCCCAATCCACCTCTCACGTTCCTCTATATGTAACTCCATATCACCTCTTCTCTCTCGATAACTAACTCTTTCCTTTTTCAGTTAGTGGTTTTATTGGAGTTTTTAAATATGATAAGTAAAACATTATGATGTTTGTTTTATCGGAGTTTTTACTATTTATTTAAGTTGTTAATTTTGTGATATCCATTAATCTGAAAAAAAAAAATAATTACTAATATATTTAAAGAGATTACATGTATATTTATAATGTTAACAAATCATTAGTTTAAATTATAACCTAAAGTTTTAAATTTGTTTATTAGTGAATTTTCTTGTATTTAAATTACGTTGTTTCATTATACTAAAAATCATATTTTTCAATTCATATAAATAAAAGAAAAAAAAATGATTTTTATAGGAATCATGTCAAATTAATTCGAAGATACACTTCAAATTAACATTTTTTTTAATAAAATTAAATCTTAATTTTTATATTTATTTCTTAAATTATTTTTAACGATAATAAATTAAATTTTAATGACAAAAATGTCATTAAACAAAATTTCTAAATAAAATAATTTTTCTATTTTTATAATCAATTAAAATTCATAACAATGGAATAGGGTCATAAATTATTTATAAGTAAAAAATAATTTAAAAAAACAAGTTACAGTTATCATAAAAACTATATCTTAACAATTATTTCATTAATTTAAATTTTTTTATTAAATTTTAAAATATTGATTAAACTTCAGAAAGTTATATTTTTTCTATCCATTGATTACTTAAACAAATAATGAAAATTAATACATCAATATTTAAATTAAAATTATTTTCTAATTAATTAGTTACTTTTATATTTCTTTTTAAAAAAACACAAGAAAAAACTATACAGAATTCGGATTTCCTGCCGATACCAACTTATATAGTATAATTAAACTATATTTCTATTATGCACTGTTACTGAAAATATCATAAATGATATCCCGTGGAGTTAGTCATTCAATTTAAAAATTTAATTTTTTTATATATATTATTTATTTGTTGTCCTTAAATTTTTTAAAAGTGGTATGTCTTTAGCTACTCTCCCGGAATTTAAAAACACATTGTTAGTTATATATTTTAACAGTTAAAAGTGAACAATTTTTAAAAAGTATATTAAATAAAAAAAAATCATAATTTCAAAATTAATAAAGTATATTTAAGGCAAATTAACAAAGGAGTGTCAAAACCTCTGATTGCATGTTACTAATAAGTTGAGTTTGTAGTCAACGTTCATACCTATTTCAGTAGATCTTAGAAAGTAAAGTATAAATCTAACTCAATATTTGATTAGATCATTTGACCATAATTGATATACTATCTCCAATTTGGTTGGTATTAACTAGCACAACACAAGTTACCATTCAACAACCTACACCACAATTAACTAAACTAATTGCAAAATCAGTTCCAACATTTACACCACTTTTGACATGTCCTTTAGTTGTTTCCTCAACCTATAGAATGCAGTGAGTGACATAATCAAACTTTTGGATCCTGTTAATTGTCTTTTTGTGAAGGAACAAAGCAGAACATAGTTGTTTCTAGCATTTTTCTAAAGCATCACTTCCTATAACAATCAACTACAGGATTCTGTTAATTGTCATATAGTCTAAACATACTCTCTTTAAATAAACTTCATCTTGCTGCATCAATGCTCTCAAAAGAACAGAAAGTAGAACCAAACAATCTGCATAGAAAATGAAGATTTATTTCCTCTCAAGTGCAACCTTTCTTCTTTTGGTCTTTCTCTTCCTAGCAAACTGTTTGAACATTGAAGCTGAAAAATGTCACCCCAGTGGCAGAGTTAAAGGTGGAAAGATCCCTTCAGGGCATTGCAATGAAGAGGATGATTTATGTTGTGTGCCAGGAAAAACTTATCCCACATACACATGTTCACCACCAGTGTCTAGTCACACCAAAGCATATCTCACTCTCAACAGCTTTGAGAAGGGTGGAGATGGTAATGGCCCTTCAAAATGTGACAACCAATATCATTCTGATTACACACCTGTGGTGGCACTTTCCACTGGATGGTTCAACCACAAGAGCATGTGCCTCCACAACATCACCATTAGTGGTAATGGCACAAGTGTGGTGGCCATGGTGGTTGATGAATGTGACTCATCAAAGGGATGTGATAAAAATCATGGCTATCAACCTCCTTGTGCCAACAACATTGTTGTTGCCTCAATGGCCGTGTGGAAAGCCTTAGGAATCCCCATGACCCAATGGGGAGGGATGGATATTACATGGTCTCATGCTTAAATCTTGATTGCACAAGTGGATGCATTTTCTATTTCATTGTGTGTGTGTGTAACTTTCTTCTTGTATAACTTGTTATGTTTGCAAGTTTGCATCCTTATACTATGTATATGATACAGTTCATTTTCTGTAAAATGTAAACCTTTCATTTGTTGATAGTGTTATTGTCTTAGATACTTCAAATTTTAACCTATTTGTTGAATTATGGTTCACATTTTATTTTGTGTATAAATTAATTTTAAGAATAATTGTTTTATTTACCTTAATATTGTAAAGGTGTTTGTTGAAAATCTAAACAAAAACTTGATTATTGTTTAAACTAACATCTTGGTCCTATTGAAGTTCAAGAAATCAATATTCTTTTACTACAATGGCTCACACTATACCATGCAAACAATGACACGCCAAGAACTATAAAAGTTATTCCAAGTTTTCTTCACTCTTATAAGCACATTCTAGATATAAATAGACATGCAAATACAATTGTGTAAATAGCATTTTATGACAGAGTCACTTTTACAGTTCTCTTCAATCAACACCCAGTGTTTGAATGGTTTTGTTTCTTTGTTTTATTTCTGCATACTTATGCAAAGGAAACAACTTTAGCAAATGGGTGGACTCAACATTCAAATGAGGTAGGTACTTGAGACGCACTATCTCCACACTCTCACTCCCTCTTATCTTCATGTATGCTGAGTCGTCTCAGATTTTTCAAACTTGCAAGATCTGATGCTGTGTAAGGAGTCTTTGTAGTGTTTCCTATCACAAATCCCTTTAGTACTTGCAGCCGAGTGAGCTTCTCAATCCCCTTTGACATCCCTTCCAACAAATAACACTCGGATAAAAGACACCTTTTCTTAACAAATGTCATGTTCACCATGTATTGCTAAAGTAACTAATTAAAAAAACATTTTTTTGATATATGATTTTAAGACGGTTTCTAACATAATAATTTTAAAAGAAACTAATACAATTATTTTTTAAACACTTATAAACTAATTGTATAAATTTTTATTATAATTATAAAAATAACAAACTTGGTAAAATTAAGTTTAACCTAACTTAACTTGAACTCGACCCAACTTTTCACGATTGGGACCTAACTTGATTTAGGTCTAAATTAGTTCAGTCTAACCTATGGTCAAACTAACTTGGACTGACCTTTATCCAGCCTAACTGGGCCTACCAAATCCAATCTAAACTTGACCTGACTTAGTCTAAACCCGACATTGTCCAATGTGAATCTGATCTAAGTTGGATACATCTGAACCTGACCTAATATGACCCAATCTTAATCTTATCTAACTTAACTCAGCAAAATATGATCTAAGTTGGATACATCTGAACCTGACCTAATATGACCCAATCTTAATGTTATCTAACTTAACTCAGCAAAATATAAACCCGATCCAACTTGGACTAACCTAAACCTGAGCTGACCAAGTTTAGATTTCTCTCATGTATATAATTCCTATTTCAAGCAATTATTTCAATTTTTCACTTTATATTTTAAATACTGTCGTTGGTTGTGTTGCACAATAAAAAGACTAAAATTTCAAATATATGAGATTGCGTAAGTATGACTTGTTGCATTATTGGAACTAAAATTTGAGTTACTGGAGTTTTTAAGAACGTTGCGCTTATAATTTCGACAAATGACAAAGAAATCATTGCTTGACCCTAAAAGAAATCCATATTTTGGAAGCAAAATTGTGTACCTGATCAAGAGGCCTCTATATATATACAAATTAAAATCTACAGATCCAAGCATCTAACACTTGAGAATATCATCCTATTATATTATATTAACTTTTATGCACCAATGTCTTTTGCTTAAATGGTTCAATAGGATTTATATTCAAATGTCCTTATGTTTACCGATGAAAATGAAGAACGCTAAAATGTCGTTATGTTTATATAAATATCAAGATACCATATTAAACACCTAGTAGTTCTCATAAACAAACTACCACAACTATGCCTAACTATACCATCTCTTTAAACTTTTAACATAACTAAATTTTCAAAAACTCAATTTGAGTGCAAATAATTAATTTCTCCTTCCGAGTTTTAGAGTTAGAGTTAGTTAGTTTAACAAATTATTTTTGCATATTCAGATTTGAAGGAGTAAAATCCTCAAACTAACTTACATAAAACATTTCTTTATGTTTTCTTCGAAACAAAACTCCTCTTTTTCACGACTTTTATATAAATTATAAAGAAATAAAAAAAAAAAAAAAAAAAAAAAAAAAACAGTTGAACCAAACCCCGCCTCTTAGTCAACTTAATTAATAAACATAACTAGAATCGTTATCTATTATTACTAACTATATCCTTTACAACAAAAAAACATAACACACAAAACGTTCATTGAATATTATGTCCTCCACGAATCACAGTGGAAAAGTTATATTGTCCAAAGTTTTTAAATAATACAAAAAAAATCATAATTTTATAATATTAGAAACTAAATTTAAAACAAAATAAAATACATCCTACCATTCAAATTCAAAGTCCAATTGTAAAAAACAAACATCGTAGACTTTGTTTGGTTGAAAAAGTAAATTTGAAAAAATTGAGTGAATTGTGTGTGAATAATAAAGGTGTTTGGATTAACGAATAGATGATAAGATTTGAAAAAATTTAAGACAATAATTTGTAAAAGTTTGGAAACGATTTGATAGATGTTATAATTTTTTTTAATTGATATATTTGTGAAATTACTAAATTTCTTTTTTGATTAATATATCTGTAAAATTACTAATTGACCCAACTTTATGTCAATAACACAATATCTTGCAAGAAATGTTTCATAATTTACAATTATATCCTTACAAATCTCTTTCAAAGAAGGAGGATCCTATCTTCCCGATCTTCTTAAATCTATCCTTGCAAATCAGTTCAACCAAATACACTTAATCCACATACATCCATCCTTGCAAATCAATTCAACCAAATACACTTAATCCACTTACATCCATCCTTGTAAATCAGTTCAACCAAATACACTTAATCTACATACATCCAGTGAAATCACTCAAATTGGTTCAAACAAACACACACTTAAGTTGATTTGCTTAAGTTCTAAGAAAAAAAAAATACATTATATATATGAAGTTTTCATTATATATATATATTCGTTTTGAATAATTTTTTCGTTGAGAATTTTCGACCAACTTTGATCAAAATTTGTCTGATTTTCCAAACACTTGACCTATTCACCTGTTCAACCAACCAGTTTGGCCCGAAAGCCAGAAAGGAAACCATGATCAAAATACCCTTCTCTTTTCCTTCCTCACCTTTTTACCCCATTAGCAGCATATTTTACGATGCAGGTTGATGATGGAGTGTAGAATGCATGTGTTGAGCTAGAAGAGAATCTACAAGCTCCCTACCCCACAACATTACCAAACAAAACGCTTTCACACCATGCATTGTCACTGCCTTCTAGAAGACGGTTCTACGACAAAAATCACACGATAGATATTGTGTCACACTCGATGCTCCTAAACCACATAAAACACCTACCCCAATGTCAATTATTTTTCCCAATAGGACATAAATTGTATCATTACCAATCAAGAACATACAATCTTCAAATTAAAATTCCTCACAGCTACAAAAATATGAGTACAACTCCAAGTCAATAATCATGATGGGTGTAGGGATAGGTGAGATTTATCAATTGCATAAGTCAGCTGGCTCTACTCTGTTGTTGGTACTTCCCATTCTGTCATTACTACTACAACAAATTAGATGAGTGACCATGAATCTGCAATATATATACACAGCACTAGTGTGTATTCAATCAAGTGTCACCCACGCATCAAGTCAATGTCCACATGGGAATTACGCATATCCAACGGTCGAGATTGCGACCATGGACTTAATGATGAAGGGGTTGGAGAAAGGTTTTGATTTGGTGAGATGCTGTTCAGTGCCACTGGATTGTGAACTCCCTGATGATCTGACTCCACAGCAACTTCTGCACCTTCCGAGCTTTCCTTCTTCTTGTTCTTTGTCTTTGATCCACCCCATTGAAAACTCCCAACTACCACCTATAGCCATCACTAATTCAGTCTACTTAAGATGATTCTGATCTCAGTAATCTACCTTTTATGTTTGTTTGCAATTATCAAAGAAAAAAAAAAAAAAACACTCTTTGCAAGAAGCAGCTGATTTTATGAGAAGCTATTCAAAATGGCTTTTGATTGGTTTGAAATCTTGAAACAAACACATGAAAAACTTATCTTTTTACAAAATAAAAAAAGCTGTTACAAATGGGTCCATAGCTTTCAGATTGTGTAGCTGGAAAGTTTTCACTTTTAACATGTGGGAATCAGAGATATGGATTCAAGATATTATTATCTTTGTGAGATTCGATGGCAACACTAAGAATGGTGTTGTTACCTGAACAGGACTTGACGCAATAAGAACTCCACCAACTCCTCCACCAATGACACGACCATCAGGACTAGCAAGGGACACACTCAGTCCACCAGTTCTATTGCGTGAGCCACCACTATCAGTAACCAAGTATGAGCCTGACAGACACACTATCTCGAAGCGCCCCTATCAAATCAAAAGTCCACCAGCAATCAAATATACATATGGAGATAAACTTATCATAGTATAGAGTTATGACTTGGTAAAGATAAAAATATAAACAAAATAATATTAGATACTCATTAATACAAAGGTTGGAATCTATGATTTTCGCTAGAAAGGCTAATTAACAACTATAGATACTTCTCAATCAAAATTTGCATATAAAGGTAGGATAGTGAAAGATTTGTAGCCATTGCCAGCCTTGGGGTAAGGTGAGTAAAGCCCTCACTTTAGGATCCTAAAAACTATTTACTTACTAATAACATTTAAAAAAATAGTAATTACTTGATATCTCTCTCTTCCCATATTCAATGCAAAAGATTCTTTTGTTTCAATAGCCCGAGAGATTGAAGTTTGTTGGTGCCACTAAGCCATTTTGTATGCATGCATGAATGAACATACATTCTAATGTATTTGCTTATGAATTATTTGTCCAATAAATATCATTCTTCAAGTTTAAAATTCAGTTTCAGTCAGTTTTTTCTTTGCATGCACGACAAGTGTTCTTAAGGCTTTCTTCTAACATTACGAATGCAAATTTTTAATCAATCAATCATAGTATTTCCATAAAGGATTGCCATTTAATTACGTGCAGTGTTATGCATGGCCGCATGCATAATTGTACACACGTGTCTTTATTTGATCACAGTTCCATATGAACCTACAAGAGTGTGCAGAAGACAGTTGCAAAAATAGATTATTTTAATAATCAATCACATGTACAACCGATTATAACAATAGTTTTAGTTGGTAAGTTTACTAAAAAATAGTTAAATTAATTATTTTCCTTTGAATACATTTAGAAAATCAGCTTTCTAGATAAGAAAATAATATGTATGAAGCTTCATTTTCTTAAGTAAATTTTCACCATAAACAAATACATTCTTATCACACGAATTTTTAGACATATAAAAATGGCTTATTTTTTCATAAGAAAAAAAATTCGTTTTACTAAATTTAAGTTAAGGTTCCAAACATGTTCTATCTGTATCTTCTTCAACAAATACATAACACTGAGAAAGTGCCAAACCTCGTATGTGACAGTGCCGCCGGAAGTTGATGGCTGCCGAAGTGTGACAGTTGAGACAGCGCCATTGGCTGACAAAATACATACAGCTCTAGGTCCCTGCTGAGAAAATGCCATGATTTTTGTTGCAATGTCCTACAGGGAAAAAAATTTAGAGCATTAATTTACTAATATTTACATAAATACAAGAAGATATGGCACAAACTCAACCGACATTGTTTTGGCATTACTAAGTGTATTTTTCCTTTTAAGAGAAAAATAGTACAAACATGAATGGCTGTTTAGTATTTAACACTTATCATTATTTCGAGAGACAGTGCCACCTTTCTTGGGCCAAAGATACCAAACCTTGCTTCAATAAATAATTAAGCACATGCATAAATAGTTTCACGTAAGTCATAGAACAAAAATACTGACAGAAATCACAGAGTAATGTTTGTCTAAATACAAAAATATATATATATATATATTAGGAACCATATAGTTTTATGAATCTTATTACCTCACTAATATATGATATACTGGATATAATGCATTAATACTTGACAAAGAATAATTAGTATAGATAGGTTTATTAGGCTAGTGATCACCACATTCAGAGTCACCTTTCTCCCTTCTCTCTTTTTCCATCTACTTTCCTCTAACTTACACCGCCAAAACAGAGAGTTTTACTTTGATTCAAATTCATAAAAAAAAAAAAAATTCCACATACTTCTCCACTTGCAATGTTGATGATATGAGGAGTGAATCCCATCCCAGCTGAACCAGACATCAATTCACCTGAAAACAATAACAACAATAACCGCTCAATACATCAAAAACAAAAGTATATAAACCAATAATCTAAGCTGAGGGTTGCATCAGACACTCACAAGATTAGAGGGTGCAAATGGAGAATCAAAGCAAACTTATGAACCATTATTCTAACTATATGAAAGTGTCACCAAATATTACTAAATTCTAACTTGCTTTTGGTTAGAATTAGATCAGCTTTAATTTCAGAATCCATTAGGGAACCACCCAGTAGCCCACAAGTGGGAACTAGGCCTACAAAAAAAAAGAAAAACTGTAATCTTCATAAAAAATAAATACAATCTATATAAGGAATATGAGGCATACAAAGACCTCAAGAATCCAACTTCTCATACTTAATCAAAACTGTAGAAGGAGACAGAAATCCAATGGCCTTTTATTTTTACAAAATATTTTCCCTTTTCATTTCTTGTTTCACTTTTAATTACAAAAATTTCACATTGTTTTCATCTTATTTTCTGTTTTCAAAATTTGTATAAAAAATAGTAAAAACAACTTTTATTGTTTGCACTGTTTTCTATGCAAACCTTTGAAAATATAGAAAAATACTGTCAAATTTTCGTAAATAAAATTAAAATTTAAAAATTGAGAACAGAAACATTTTCTTTCAAACCAGACAACTCAACAAAATCTTATCTTTTTATTTGAGGTGCATACAAGCCCCCTTAAAAATCTTCTCATTATAAGCTACAGCTCTATGAGCTTGTATTGTATCCCATGCTCAACCTCTTATACTGTAATTATTGTAACATACAGTTCAGATAATTTATCTCACATGCACTAAACATGTCTGTGTACTTGGTTAGAAACTTTTAATTTGTGAATGTCATGAATTATTCTTTAAATAGCTTAATTATTACAATCTGAGGCAGTGATTCCTGAATAAGGCTACAGTGCATGATTTGGAAAGCTTATTGTGTGAAAATTATCATTTTTTAACAGAAAACCAATTGGAACCTGGAAAAAATAATTAATTCTCTGGCATAGGTTAAACAAAACACACATTTGTTTTCTGCAACTTTTCTGCAACAATACTACAAAAATAGTGGAACGCAATTAAAAGAAGATGCATCTCTCTCTCTTCAGAATCAGAAAAAAAAAAAATAGCAAACTATGCTGGGATTTGAAGCCATTCTGCCATTGTTCATTCAGGTAATCATGATGATAATAGCATGTCAATATATAAAATCATATTCAGCTAAAAACAGCTTTCAACCAAATAACACTTCAAAACTCCGAACTCATAAACCTTTCAGCTTCAAATAAGTATCATCAGTAACAGAAGGTAAAACTAAAACAGTTGCATAGCAATAGAGATTTACCAAGAGAAGCCAATTGTTGTTTTTTGCCGGTTCCCGGTGGTCGCCCTCTGCCACGTTTCTGGCTCTGTGTCAAGGCTCCAGGGTGACCAGACGATGTGGGAGTTGAAGTCAATGCCAATGACACAGTTCCATCAGCGCCATATTTCCTAGGCCTTCCCCTCTTCCTTTTCACAGGTTCCCCAGGAGGTGCCCCAGGAGGAGCTCCCATATTGATACCATGAGCAGAAATTGAAGAAGACTCTAATGGCAATGTGGATCCAATGGAACCACCACCAATGCTGGATTGAAATGGTAGATTTGGATTAGGGAGTGGTCGAATATTAGGTGACATATGTAAGTCAGGTTGTGCTCCAGATCCAGGAATTCCTCTTTGCTGCATATAGTAAGACCCGGATAACGCCATTTGGTCCCCACGATCCATGCATTTACTTCAATTGCCTTCAGAATCTTTCACAATAAACTTTCACCCCAATATTCAATACACCGAAAATTATCACCTAGCTCTGTTCCAAATAGAGTGTAGCGACAAATTTTGGAGGAAAAAAACACCATCACATCAGAATACCATAAAAAGTATGAAATCCAATTAGCAATGACCAACAAGAGTGTCAAAAAACTTCTTAAATTACATTAGCTGCAAGTAACTGTAGTTTGAGAAGAACAAAAATAAGTCCTCACTGAGTATCAAAACAGTGAAGTTTTCCAGCAGATAAAATTTCTCATTGATGGCATCATTCTATAAAATACATAAATACATCCACACATGTACAAGACAAAGCATAAAGTAGACGACAGATCAGAAGAAAAGATGGAAAGCTAAGAAAGCATCAACACAAACAAAAGAACTACTCTCTAACAGCAATATGAACATGTCCAAGAGAAGACAAAAGAAAAACAATAAAAGAAGCTATTTACAGCTTACCAAACTATAATTCCTATTTTTTCAAGATACAGGACCAGAAGAACATGAAAAAAGATCCACTCCGACCAACAGCCATCATAAATCTTTAAAACCAAGCAATTAAAGTGCCAACACCCAGGAAAAACAAGCTGGAAAGAAAACAAAATGAAAGAATTACTCTAAGGCAAATGCAATAAAAAAGCTTCCAAACCCAGCTCGGAAAGAGGACAGAAAATGCAATATCACACCGAAGGGAGCACAAAGTCACAGAAAAACTAGTAATTTATCAACAAAAAAGGTTTTGCTATGAGAAAAATTACAAACTTTGGAGAATTGGGTTTATTAACTAGGATAGATTCAACACCCCAGAGACACAAGAGAGAGAATGTAACATGGGTTTCAACGTTCAGATACAAAGAAAAGGGGAAAGGAATCATACTAACATTTTAAGAACAGGATCAAAAAGCTGTGGTGCACATTCACAGTTGGACTGTGAAGAAATGGAAGCTAGTGATTGAATCAAAAGAAAAAAGTTTTACAGTTCTTTTCTTTCTCTTGGGAAAATGAAGAGTGCAGTGGCAGAGTTACAGAGAAAAAGAGGTGAGACAACCACGGTGTCAGTGCAAAGAAGCAAAATACTTATCAACAATGAAGAAAAAGATCTTAAAATAAATAAAAAAGAGACCTTGAAAATTGAAAACAAAAAAAAAAGAAACTAATACTCTCTCTCTAACTCTTCTGCAGTGTATCAGCTGCAAAAGTCCTTATCTGGTTGCATATTTTTCTAGGGCTACCCTCTCTTTCTCTCTCTAAAAAAAAGTTTCCTTTTTTCACTTTCTCTCTCCTGTTTGAGTTGTGATATGACGATGACGATGACGATGCTGTGTGTGAGTGATGGTTCTGAGATTTAAGAAAGGGGCTGAGAAGCAAACAAAGTTGAGCAGAAAAAGCAGTTCTTGTTTTGGATAACAATGAAATATTTTATTTATTTTGAAATAATAAAAAGAGTTTATTTATTTATTTATTTGAAGAATAAAAATTAAAATTAGTAAAGATTTGAGATTTAATTAGGGACAGTGGTGGGGAAGTTTGGGTCCATAGGGATTGTGAAGAGAAAGGAGTGTCTATCTCTATCCACGCGCCCAGCTTATAATGTACTGTGTCACTCCCACTGAGATTCTGGTGTTGCCTAATGCCTTGGCCTCACATCATGGAAAATATCTATGCAACTTTCCACAATCTATATTCTTTCTCTACATTATTCAACACTTATATTAATTCAGTTTTAAGTTTTTTGTATTTTTTAAATTCATCATGAATCTCTTAAACTAGTTTAGCATTACTTAGAATAATATAAACAAGTTTTCTCCTACTACTAATATTTTTTTTTTTTCATCAGTATGATAAGTAATAAATGATATCTAAGCAAAGATAAAGAAAAACAGAAAAAATATTAAATATTGCTATATAAACATATGAGAAATAATAAAGAAAGGCAATGCAATCTTTGAAATATATTTTTATTATTAGTTAAAATTGAATGATAATCATAATTTTTGAGATCTTACTTTTTGAATAATTATTGTCTCCTAATTTTTTAGTTGTTGGTAATTTTAACCAATAATAGAATGCTTTGAAAATAATATATTAAAAAGTGTGTTACTAGTGGACTGTACCGAGAGACTTCATTTGGTATAACAGTATAAATTTACGTGTTTAAAATTAAAAAGGTGTGAAATTAATAATTTAATTTATGCCTTTAAAAGTTGTAAAATTTATTAAAAACAGTATTTATTAAAAATTCAAGAAAAAAAGTTTGTTTTGAAAAAGTAAGCTGAATTAAAGATAAATTTAATTTACCTCATTCTAAAGTAAAATCACAGTAATTTTATTGAAAAAACATGTCAGAATAAACCTGTCATTCATTGCACTGAGAATAACTAATAAAAATTCTCTTATTCGGTGATTTCCATAATAGAAATTGAGGAGAAAGGAATGAAATTTTTTAAAATAAAAATATTAAAATCATATTAAACTGACGAAAATAGTGTGTTCTTATTTTATAATATTTTATCTAAATAAGTTATAATTTCATAGAGTTGTGGATAATATTATTATTTTTCATTTAGTTCTTCCTTTAATTTAAAAATAATAATTTATTTAAATAAAAGTTTAAAAAAGTGATAGATATTCATATAGTTATCTAAATATAAACTATTTTTCTGTGAAAAGGAAGTAACAATTTGACATGATTTTTTAAAAAACCAGTAATATAATTGAAACTAACTGCCAAAACAATTTAAACAATTGTATGCATTCAAATTTTTATTATTGTTATAGATAACAGATGTCTTAAGTTTTAAAGGAAATCACTTATTTCTTTAGGTTTTTAATAAATTTATATTTACATTATTTATATTTTTTTATTAGACATTCAATAAACAAAAATCATCTCTTCTATTTAAAATGCTAATTTTAGTTTTTATATTTTTTATTTAAATTTAGTTAATGTGACATTTTTAAGTTAAATAACAAATAAGTATCACTTTGTTAAAAATATAATATTATTTATTAAAATATTAAACATGTGAATGTTCATTTAAAATCTACATAAATATTATTATAAAGAAAGTGAATGTAAGTTTATGAATTAAAAAACAGATAATATTATTTAGCATAAGGGTTGCTTCTAAACAGGTGCAATTTTAAAAAAATAGAAATTGAATACTGTAAAAATATAGTCCACTCAAAAAGTTTTAGGGACAAATAATATTACTGGTATAGTCTTAATTTATTACTCTGTTTCCTCTAGTGACTCTATTCTTCATGTTTTGTAATAGAATAAACAATAACAATAATATATTTAAAAATTAAATAAGCTTAAATTGTTAATTCTAATTTATGTTTTATACTTTATTTCCCACATATATTTTTATTGTTTTATTTATCACCTAACATTTCTTCTGGGAACCATACACAATCACTTAAGATGCAAAGGGCGCGTGAGAGAGAAGGGATAGAGCGCGTGAGAGTTGTGGGGCAGTGAGTGAGTGAGAAGGGGTTTGGGCCACAGCCAGAAGGAAGGAACATGGCTGACTTTGTGTTCTTGCATGTGACTCTCTCTCCTCTTTCTTTTCCTTTCCATATTATGGCAATGGCCCCATCTACCCTAAAATATCTCTCAAAAGGAACCATAACTCTTCACCCACCTCTCCCAAACCCTCCCTCCATCACACAACACAATCTTTCTCTCATTCATTTCAATCACCATAAAGTTTTTTTAAAAAAATAAATACACTTTTCTATCATCTCTTGTAAAGAAAGTCTTTTAACACAACATAGATTTTGAAAATAAATATTTTTTATAAGAATCCATATAATATGTACTATGCTACTATAATAATCAATCTAAAAAAATGTTGGTTAATATGTAGCTCATGTTTTTGCTTCTCTTGAGACCTTCTTGTCATAATCTATCATCCTTCCACTTTTGGGACACTGTGATATCACTATGCTCTTGACCCTTGCATCATCAAACGTGTTTCAGTCTTTCTTTTTGGATCTATGAATTTCTACCACCTCTCTTACGCGAAAACCCTAGATTTTAAGATGTTCTTACTAGTTTCATTGGTTGCTGAGGAAAAGGAACTATTATTGCATCAATTATAAAAGAAATCAGTGTAAAAATAATACCTCGTTTATTTAAGTTAGGATTACTAACTATAAAATATGTCGTTTTTAATCAATAGTATAATTATGTATTTTATAATTTGCAATACTAACCGTTGTTACGAAATGTAGTAAATAAATTTGAGTATAATTTCATAATGGTTAATCATATAATTTTTTTCCTAAAATTACTTAATTTATTTAGTGCTTTCTTTAGACATTGTATATGGTATACATCTTATTTTTAAAGCACTATCGCGGTATCATTCTAGTACTGTTTTTTTTATTATTATTATGAACTTTGCTTAGTTTGTTGAATCAGAAACTAATCATTTTCATTATGCTATCCATGTTTATTTAACGGTTATTCATACAAAATTCTTCGTTAAATAAATATATGATTTTGTATTATATGTGAATGCAAATGTAATTTTTGTAGAATTTTGATATAAAATTATTTAATTTAAGTAATATATTAACGTTAAATATTTGAAATTAAAATTTTGTCACTTACGCGGGTTTGTGGTTGGTTTGAACGAGACTGTGATGTTACTATCGTTCAGTAACCCAAAAAGTAAAATAATACAAGAGATATTATATACTATAAGATTGGACCATAATTTGGTCTCATTATACATATACCCTTTTCTGAGTTCAATTAAATGAAAATATAGATAACAGTAAGATCTCACTCACTACTATAAAGAGAAGATATAATTAAAAAAATTATTGATTTGACCCACGTGGATCATACATTAGATTCCTGGTTCATCCAAATATGGAATTACTTGAATTCTCGGTTATATAATATAATAATTCCCAAACTTCGAAAGGCGTCTTTAATGTTTTTATATTGCATTGAATAACTTAACTTGTCCACAAGCAAATCTAAGGTTGTCTTTATTAGCACTTTTGAACTCTTTTCTCTTTTCCATTTTTTTTTACTATTGTGGCAAATATATGAAGTCACTGTCCATATTTATAGTAGTTGGGAGATATATAATATATTTTAGGGAGATAGTTCTAATTATCGGTTTATAATATAATAACATTACAACTTCAAAAGACATCTTTTATGCGTTTAAAATTGGAGAACTTGTCCCTGGCCAAATCTAGGGTTGTCCTTATTAGTGCTTACGATTTTTAATTTTTTTTATAACTCTTGGCAATGACAAGGCTTTCATTTTATAATTCTATATTCCTCGATGAATACCATACAGATCCTAAAAAAAGTAATCAGTTTTCTTTATTCAAACTGATTTAACGTGAACTATTACAGAAACATTTTTCTTAGAAGAATTTTTCAAATTTTGATGTGTTTGTAGAGTGAAATGTTCAGGTAGCAAGTTTTTATAATTGGAGAGTAATGCTGGAGTCCTTAATGTTTTTAAGATTTCCATTAAGTTTTATTCATTAATTAAAGTTAATTCATTTAAAACATAAAAAAAAATATAGTGTATTCAATATATCTATGGGTTATTTATTTAATTTGTTAAATAATTTTATAATTTTATAGAAAGTTACAAATACTTGATGGAACGTAAAGGTGGTCCATTTAAGAAAACAGAATTATTGGAAGCTCTTACCCACCAACTCTTTTTTCTTTTTATCATACCCACCAAATTATTTGTAAATAAGTTTTCGAGGAAAAAAGTCTTAATTAGTCGGTGGAGTTTGAAACCTTTTGTTAAAAGTCAAAGAAGACAAATAGTCACATAAATGTGATTTCCGTAAATGGTGCATAATAAATGTGAAGCCATTATACTTATAGTTGGACTTCAATATTCCCTAGTTAATGGAGAATGATTCCTTTTACTTCAATTTTTTATGAAATAAGAATAAGGATTGTGTAAAAAATATTGTATCTCTTTCAAAAATAACTAATAAATAGATAAGATTCTACCGAACTTATATTGAAAGAAAAAAATCATACACATTCGTTACATATTATAAATAAAAATGATACTTTATTTTTAGATACATTAATACATTACTGACATTTGAGTTGATCAACTCATATAAGTTGCACTTCACACTAGTCAAAGTGTGAATTAACTCGTTCTATCGTACAACTTGCATTAAGTATTTTTTAGTTTTTATTACTTATATTGTTTGGAAATTGAATATGATTAAATTTTTTTATTTATTGTTTTATTTTTTTAAGTAGAAATTTAGATTTTGTTTTATGGATCACTTTAATATTATTCTTTATAGTATGTTTCTTTGTTTATTTATATAAACTATTAGTTATTTTAAGTTTTTTTTCGTAATTGTTATTGTAAGTACTTAGAAAATAATTATAGATTAGGAGGAAGTTGTATAATTAAAATTATACTTAATATATTATTATTAAAGTAAAAAAGAGTAAAAGTTAGTTAATTAGATTTTATTTTATATATCCATCATCCTTATAATTTTTTTTTCTCATTTGCTCTCTCTATATTTCTAACGTTATTTTTTATCAAATTGACTATTAAAATTCATAAAAATGAATAGAGTAAAGTTATCTGATAAGTTTGATAGAATAAATTAATTTTTGCTCATTTTTTCTTTAAGTCGACTTTTAAGTTATCTTTTTTATAAGATATATGTGCTTGTATGTAAAGTTTATATACACTACAAGAAAAAAATTAAAATTACATATGAATAAAATTTGTATGTAATAATAAAAAATTCCTATACAGATTTACATACAAAAGAAAATTCTTATATAATATATTCATAATTTATATACTAATTTATTCCGCATTATAAAAGAGTTTATAAATTTATTTTTAATTTATATAAGTTAAGTCATATATTACAAGTAATTATATAAAACAAAATAGACATATTAATTTGGAAGTCTTAGACAATGAGTCTCTTCTAATATTTTCTAATATGTCAAATTCATGAGAAAAGAAAAGAACAAATCATCATATATTGTCATCGCTATAAAGTAATTATTTATGTTTAAGTTTCATCACAAGGTAAAATATAAAAAAGATACATAAACAATAGATAAATATTAATGTTGAAAGTTTTTTCTTATATATGACGGGATAAATTTATTACCCGAATATTACTCAAATTGATCAAATTAAAACTTTTTAAATTGTAATTTTAAAGCACCGTTTAGTTTTTTTTTAAAAAAAAAGTTGTGTTTTGTTGGGAGAGTTATAGAAAATAAAAGAAAGATTTATGTTACATACAAAAGATATTTAAATTTGTTGCATATATAAAAAAATTTCAAATATAATGCATTTAAAATAAAAGATACGTTTTTAAAAATATTTATACAAATACACAAAAACATATCTTATATATAAAAAAAGTAATGGTAAGCTAAATAATAAATTACCACTAAAAACTAAAATTTACCAACCATTAGCAACTCTTTTAACAATGGTTTGAGAATTATAATTATTTGAGTTGTCATTAAAACTTGGTTGTAAACAACGATGAGAAACGACATATATCCTCATTCCATTTTAAAATTTGATAAATTGGAGAAAGAAGCTTAATAATCATTTACACCATAATCATTATCTAATTCACTATCTAATGTACATAAAGGATAATAATCTTTATTATTCTTTATCGTCAAATATATAAAGGGTGACCATTCTCTTCGTAATTGACATCTTTATTAGTTTTTTAAAATGTTATAAAATCAGGTCCTTGAAAATCCTATTCCAAATATAAAGCAGAACCAGCGAACCTAGATGAAAGTGAAATGCAGAAGGCTGAAGCGGGACTCATCATTAATTTTCACCACTTATTTATTTTGCTTGTTTTCTATTTTAGTTATCTTTCCATTTAATTGGCTACTTAACCTTCTCTTCTCTTTTCTTTATTATTGTTTCTTTTTTAATTGTGTCAAAATTTAATTACATTTATTTATCCTTTAGATATTATAATCGAGTAATTTTGTCCTCTCAAATTCCATATTCTCAAGTTAGGTTCTTAGTATACTGGAAATGCACAATTCGAATCCTTTCATCGGTCGTCTTCTAAACATTTTAATAAATTTTATTAACATATCACATATATCGACTTAACTTCGCTATATATATATATATTCCTCACATTTATAATAATTGAGAGATCAGAGATAATATAAGAATAAATATATTTTGACACTACTGTACCAAATTTACATCATTTTACCTCTGCTTTTTATAATAAAATATAATATTTTAATTAAATAATATTATTTTTCAATGTTAAATAGAAGTAAATTACTGTTTGCAGTGTGAAAGTATCACCGCTCATAATATAATAATAACATGTAAATTGTCACATTATAGATATTTAATCATCTCACGTCATATTAAAATAAATCATAATCACATAATTTCCAATTTTGAGAAACTTAAAAAAACAATTAAACATTTTCTAAAATAAGCAAATCTTATGTTATTCCTTACTACATTATTTTCCAAAATAATAGAATTCCAAAGTTTATTGATCTGACTGACAATCCGAACCCTTCACCTCACCCTCCAACCAACCATCTCTCCATAACTGACTTTCCAAGTTCCCATCCTTATGCCTATATTTAGGTCAAACCAATATTTTCATTAGTTATGATTTCAACAATCTTCATATTTCCCAGAACTTTCTTTCTCATTTCTTTCCAAGAGGAAATACAACAAATCTTTATATCATATTGAAATTTTTGAAAATTTATTATTATTATTATTATTATTATTATTATTATTATTATTATTATTATTATTATTATTATTATTATTATTATTATTATTATTATTATTATTCACCCATTCTAGAGTAGTCAAAATGTAGATAACAAATGGCTAGCATTAATAAAGGTGTCAATATATGTAACAAAGGAAATTCACTATTACCAGTAATTAAATAATCACTCAATCTTTAAAAGGCAATGGCAATAACGACAAATTATTATAACTATAATTAAACTAAAGTCATGGATAAACCAAAGGATGAAACTGATTGACTTTCTCAAAGTAATAGTTTGTCTGATGAATATGCCCACATGTACTGCTCTAAGAAATCATTATATAATTATAGCTGCACTTTAATAATTAAAGCGGGTAAAAGATTCCTCCACCTAAAACATTCTCAAAAAACAAATGCTTCTTTAGTTTAGCCTTAAAATTTGTTAGATTCATTCATGTTTTATGTAATGAAGGTTATTTAAAATAATTTTATTTCAGATGAAGTTATGGATTTATATTTTTTATTTTACTTAACGTGAAACCAAATATGTTTTTAAAAGTAATTGAGTGAAACCAGTTTACTTTTATTATTATAAAATTAAATATTAACTTTCACAAGATTCTGTTTTTACATCAGTAAGAAAGTTTTTTAGCTTTTTCATTTAGTTGTAATTATCTTTTAGGTTGTATTTGGTTGGACTGATTTGAAGGGATTTACTATTTTAGAAGATGAATTTGAGGAGATGAAGGTTGTGGATTGGATTTTCGCTCATCTGAAACAGAGATTTGAAGGGATAAAGAACGAAATTACAAAATAGCCCTTGTAAATGAAGTGAAAATTATGAAATACTCTTGACTTTAGAAATTACAAAACACTCATTTAAGTGAGTTTAGGGTTTGTAACAATATATATATATATATATATATATATATATATTATGAAAAATAAACTGATTTATACATAATTCTTCAAATAATTGATTTCAATAATTATATATATTTTTTTCATTCATAATACTTTCATTTTTCCAAAACAACTATAATATAATTAATCTCCCTTCAATCTACCCATACTCAATACAATACATCCATTCATAATTATATTATTGACCTAAAATAATTAAATCACTAAAAATTATTTACTTTATAAAAGAAATAATAAAGTATAATATAAATATTATATTTTTTTCTATTTATTCTTCTTTTTTATTTTTTTTATCGATGAAAATATGTTTACTTAATGTTTAATTGAAGTAAATCAGAACAAAATATATTTTTGTCTCCTTATTTGATTCAATATATATGATGAAATTGAGGGGAGAAAATGTTATTTAAAGTATTTTTTATTCATTTTAAAAACAATTTTATTTTCTTTTAAATATAAAATTATTAACACATAAAAATAAGAATGTTCACGGGTTGGATTAATTAAAATCATTATCAACCTACTAAAAAATATCTAGTTAGTTAATTCAGTTTCTATATTTTTTATATTAAAATCAATTTAATTTAATTCATTTTAATTTTTTACCACCTTATGTCACAAAAGTTAATTAGTAATTTCAGAAATATATCAATTAAAAAAATAAAAACAAATCTATAACATCAATCAAATTAATCCCAAACTTTCCTAACTAGTCCCCTCAAATCCCTTCAAACCTTACCATCCATCTATTAATCCAAACAATCCTCTCATTCACATACAATTCACTCAAATCCATCCTCTCAAATCCACTCCCCCATCCAAACAAAGCCTTATAATTTCATCCCATGCTTTAGAAACTTTTGCTCCATTCTCCCTTCTGGTCATTGCTTGATTATTTTTCTTGTGATAAATTCATTTAATTTACACTCTTATTTTAATTAAAGAATAACTTATTCTATTTATTTATATAAAATAATAACTTTTTTATTTATTGTTTTTTATATGAATGTTATAACTTTTCAAAATAATCATAGGTTAAAAATAATTGTAAATATATAAACTTGATTGTATTAAAATAACTTCTAGTAAAAGAATTTTTTTAAGTGAATTTTCTTTTATAGTAAACAAACAAAAATTAACTTCTATTTTGAAATATATCTGAAAAATAATCACTAACTTATTTTGTAACAGAGTCGCTTTTTTTTAAAAAAAAAAATTGAAAGAACTAACAATAATCGTATTAATTAATTTTCATCCCACTGTGTAGGATAATCAATTATATAGCAATAACAATAAAATATACTTTCATTTTTAATTTAATCTTTTCTACCATCTAAAGTAAAAAAAATAAATTATACTATGTTATATATCGTTCAGTAATTTCTGATTAAATGAGACAAAAATAAGCTAATAAGTGGTACAATCATCAGAATGTTCACATATTTATAATTTTTTAATACAATATAAAACTTTACTTCTTTAAATTTGGTCAAACACCAAGACAATTTTAATAAATATATAATCTTTTGATTATCAATCTAAACATATCTTAATATAGACGTACATTGGGATAAATTCCATTTCCTTAACCTACATATTTTTTAATAATTTTTTATTCATCGATCCTCTTGATTTAAAGAAGGAAAAATAACAGAATTTAAAAAAAGAAACGATTTCTTTATTTGAATTTGTTATTGAATATTCTCAAACTTGAAAAAAAGACAAATGACATAGAGAATATAAATGAACTAAATTTTTCATTTATTGAACAGCATCCTTGGGTTGTTATCTTTACAACTACTATATTTGTTTTATGAGTAATTATCAAAGATTACTAACTCTAAAACCATTAAGTAAGAAGAAAGAGAGAGTAAAGGAGTTGAAGGTGAACGAGTGGTTTGTGTACCTATTTAGTAGTCTGCAAAGTGGAGCTAGGTTAGCAGGTGGCTACAGTATTTGTTGTACTATATTGTCCTCATTCTTTATGACCACAACAATAACCACCACATCTTATAAATGCATATTGTACCACACGAATAAGCATTGATGTCATGTTTACGTACCGATAAATTGTCTTTGGATTGCGCATAAGTTCTCTACAATAGGACCTTGATTTAATTTATTATGTAATTATCATTTTATCTTTAAAATTTTGATTTAATAAGGTTTAAGGATGAGATTTTGAATTTGTACATCCTGTATTGATAAACTAACAATAAAGTTTAACTATGAAGTTCGAATGTAATTAATTATATCCGAATAAATTGTTTTTATGTTCAATTGAAGAGAAAGAGGAAAAAACGAAAATTTGGAATAATAATATATTTATATTTGGTTGAAAATAAAGTAAAATAAAAATAAGAAAAAAATTTCAAGAAAATAGTTTTTATTTTTCTTTAATAGTGGCACGGTGTAAAGAAAATGATAATTTGTTTCATTTTTATGATAGAAGATAAAGAAGGGAAACAATAAAAAATAATAGTATTTGAATTAAGTTAAACAAACTGAAAATAAATAAAACATTTGATATTTTATTGTTGTAAACTAATATTTTAACATTTTTTATAATATATTATTATAATAATAATAATAATAAATGTATAATTTATTATAAATAAAAAGTTATAAAATCACATATCACTTTTTATATATAATTAATTATGTTCACCTTATACATCTAACACCTTAAAAAGATACTTTAAAGTATAGTATAAGTAGTATAAAAAAAATGTGTTGTAGGTTAGACTATCCTATTGTTCCTTAGGAATTAAAGTTTTTTTTTAGTGTTTTTACTTCAATTAAAGTAAAGGAAGCTATCTTAAATGTCTCTAATAATAATTTTATTTTCAAATAAAACCTTAGATTATAAGACTTAGATGTGGGGTGACATGATCACCATGTTTCAAACTTTCTTGCACGTTTTGACTTGATTATTGCATTAATTTTGCTTGATTAGATTTATTGTAATAACATATAGAGAATAATCTTGATAATTTTGATAATTGTTATATATGTATTTTGATTTTAAGGGGAAGAATGCTTGAATGTGATTATAATTATGCATAGGTGATTGATAAGTAATGTAGATTGAGATTTGATATGTTATGAGCAAAAAGGGTAAATTTAGATTAAGAATGGATTATAGTTGTTTGATTTTCCTTGTATGTATATATATTAAAGATGATAAATTTAATGGATGCTAAAATGAGGTTATTATAGTTGTAGTTTAAGTGATGTAATTGGAGCTTTAGAAGAATTATGCAGAGATGTCGGGTGGGAGTTAGAAAGGTCACTCTCAGGTTTGGTCACACGGGGTGCATTTTCTTTGGCCCCGAGCAAGACAAGTCTTGAGAGCTCCCATGTTTGAGTAGCGTCGGGTGCCATAACCTTGGGCCAGGCGAGGAAACATAGTATTGTTATATATCTATATTTTTGCTTCTCTTCTTGACTTTTATGATTCTTTTATTTCTTATAAGACATAAGAGTGGTATTATGTGATGAAATAAATGTTTAAGTATGATAGAGATATATTTGATGGATGATATAAACTATGATTTTTTTTTGTGGAAATGCATGATGTATAACAAATCAGTTCGAAAGTGAATAATGTATGGTATAATGTTGATATGTTATGGTAGTCGAGATAATATCTTCTGGAAAGAATATACCCATGTTGAGATGTTTGGGATTGTGCATTATTTTTGGATTCATTTAGAATGAGGTATTCAAACTTTACTTGTATATTAGAATCACATAGATGAAGATTTCCAGGTGGTGCGAGTTAATGAAGGTTTGAAGTAAGTGATTGCAGTTTGAAATGTGAAAAGACTTAGGTGGACTAACCCTATCATACAAGATTGTTTATTTATTGATTTGGGGGCTGTTTGGATTCATAGTTTAGTGTTGTATGACAACTGAAAACTTTTTTGGGTCTATTTAATACATGAGTCTTTAGGAAGTAGAGTCAATTGTCTCTGTATATGAGTCAGTGTATGTATAATATAATATGAGTTATTGTAAAAAAGTGATAATTTGGTTGAGATAAAAATTTAACTTATGATTATACATTTTAAAACTCTCTAGCTTAACCTTCTTTCTATGTGGTGTTTGTTTTTGTTTTTAAATTTACAATGATCGTGTGTTACACTTGAGTAGAAGATTTGACAACTGATGAAACTCCAACTAAAGGAGTGTGTGCTTGATGTTATTTTCTCTTTGAACACAATCACCTGACATTTCTGATAACAACAATATGAAAACCTATTAAAGGTCAAATCAATCACATCAAACCTACTTTTTTTATTCCTATAAATAACACGATAAGCCTGTAAAAAAAGATACGTTTTCTACGTCCATTCGGATAAAATTTATGATACATGAGAACTGACTTTAGAGTTAGAGTACCTTTTGCAGCATCGGCGATCGAGAACCGACTGAAGACTAAAGACCGAGATCCTATTAAAGACTCAAGACCAACAATAACTATTCGAAGATCAAGCAACAAACAAGACTCTTCAAGACTAGTTGAGATATCAAAACTTATAATACATAAATGTACATCTAAAGTAGTAGAAAACTAAAGATTATAATGCATATATGTGATTCCAATAGATTTGAAATAAAGATGTGTCCATATGATAAGAATGATGTTTCAATGTAAAGAGATGAATGGTAGCATGAGATAGAAGAAGACGACACATGTGAAAGAGGAAAATAGTGCAATATTTGAAAGAAATAAAAAATGCAACGTTCCATGACACTTGTGAAGAAAACATTGGTGGTCAAAGACGATAATGAGAAGATACAACTTGGAACGTGGTGAAATTAGAAAGATTTATAAATATAAAAGTTGTAGAAAAGGAAATAAAAAAATGTGTGAATTGATATCTTGATATAAGAGATTTTACATTTATTATCTTTATAATCAACATAAAAACTATATATTAGGTATATAGAATGAACTAATGTGATATCTGTTTTTTATATTAGTTACAAAACCAAATGATACAGTATACACAAATTAATAAAAAATAATTTCAATATTTACTATATTTTAATATTAATTTCTTATAAAGTGATATTATATTATCAAAATCAAAATAAACTTTTTTTTTTACTAATCATCTTGAAGGAATTTTAATCAACAAAATAACAAAACTAAATGAAAAAGGTGAGTGAATATATATATATATATATATATATTAAGAGAAGACAAATAAATTTACTTTTATGGATATTGTCTGAACTTAACTCAATTTTGATGGAGGATCTCCATATTGAATATGTATAAGTATGTACATTAGTAAGAGTCAATTTTTTGGGTATAATAGGATGAGTATGTATATGCTCGCTCTATTCTCGTCTCCATACCCATCCTAATATGCATCTCCGTCCTCATATTTGTCTTCATTATAAATTATCAAAATACTTTTAATTTATTACATAACCTAAAAATTTATATGAACCTTTCTTTGATTATTAGTTTCGTAACTTATTTTAGGATAATATATTTGATCATTTCTACTCCTTTTTATAATTATTTTTTATCCAATTGTTATTTGATACTCTCATTTGATATTTGTATAATTATAATTTCTTTCTTGATATTTGATTGTAAAGAAGAGAAAATGCATATCTTTTAATTTTAAATACTTCATAATATCATATTTTCTTTACTATGATTTTTATTTTTATAATAAATTATTTAATTAATATTTGAAACAATAAAGAAACGGTGTGAGTGTATGTGTACTTGTTTTCTGATAGAGATGAAGATGAAACAAAAATTCATACACATTAAATATAAAGATGTTTTCTTATTTTGATAATGATAATTTCTTGTAGAGATGAAGATGAAAAAAAAAATCATACACATTAAATATAAATATAAATATAAAGATATATTCTTATTTTGATAATGAGAATGAAATAATTAAACCTACAGTTGTCCTATTATATAAATATATCACAATATTATAAATAAAGTATTTAAAAAATAGAGCTAGTATATATATATATATATATATATATATATAAAAGTATATTATATCAACAACATATTTTAAAAAATATATTTAGATATCTTATATTAGTAAATTAAAAAATATAATATTCATATTGTTAGAAAGCAATTCAAGTACAATGTGATTTGAAACTAGCTTCTACGACATGATAGTTACAAATCACATCTCATAAAAATACAACCAAATTTGATTTTGTTTATATTACTTGTTTGATAATTTATGCATAATATATAACCAATATATTTCTATATAATAAATTATTTTAATAAAATATTTCTTTTAAATATATAATTATATTTTAATTCATAGTAAATATCTTTTTGGTATATTATTTTTTAAATTAAAATAAAAATTCAAATTTAAATAAAAAAGAAATGAAAAAATTGAAATAGGAAAAACAAATATTTTTTCTAGCTGTTAAATATATTTCTCAAAGATACAAGAGTGTTGAAAGTATCTAAATGAAAAATATAGAGAAAATAAAAATCTTGTTTTCTAATCATTTTAATTGCACTTATCAAAATCAGTTTCATACTCACTAGTGTCAAGATAAGAATATATTCAGTCTAAATTATTTTAATAGAAGTAATACATAGACAATTTTCTTAAATATATAACAAGATAAAAATTTTATTTAACTTATTAATTATCTGCTAATACACTAATATACTATTACAATCGTCATGTGTTTTAGCAGTGAAATTATTATTTTTGTTACTTTAAGCTATGAAGAGTTAGTTTTGAACTTTGCATTGCATTGATGTTGGTGAATAGTAAAATGTGAGGTTGCATGCAGGAGTGAAAGATGACTATACTGCAAAAGAAAACAATAGCATGTGCCTTTGATGTGATGTGACTGCACTGAATTGGTCATTGAACCACCAAACAACACACATGATCCAACAATCTTTTCATTCACACAACACAACTTTTCCCTCTTCAAGAAACAATCTCCACTTCTCCACACACCAAAATAGTTCACCCTCATACCTAATGTGTTTGTTTTGTTCACTGCATCTCAACATGTATAATATTACTAGAGTGTTGTTCTTACATGAATTCTTATTTATTGCCCTAATCATTCTTTCCTCCACAAATCTTTCTTTCAATGTGTTTTTTCTAGACTATATGCATGTCTATATTGTAACTGTTTAGACTATTTTAATATGAACTCTCGATAGTTTATGAAACGATTATAATAAAAAATTTTAATAAGATAATTTTTTAGATATTATTATGTTATTAGTAATTATTTTTAAGTTATTAAGATAAGTTTCTCTTTTTCTTGTTAATCAAACTTCTGGCATTAAAAAAAAAACAAGTACTTTTAAGTTATTAAGATAAGTTTCTCTTTTTCTTGTTAATCAAACTTCTGGCATTAAAAAAAAACAAGTATTTGAAAGAAGGTTACTGAATATGTCAGAAAAGAAGTTGACTCTCATTAATGTCCACTTTTTATTATCTAACTAATCTTGACAGAAAAATTGAATGAGTAAAGTAAGGCTCAAATTGATTAAGAAGGTTCTGTACTTGTCACAAATATTAAGAAAATAAAGTTAAAGAAAAGAAAGACATGAAGTCAAAGATCCTTTGAACTACATTATTATAGATTTGAATAAATTTATTAAGCTCTCTTATAAAAATAGCATAGTAGAATAAATGTGAAGATTTTGTTGTTAAAGAAGACATTTGTAGCATAATTTTTTAATGTATAACAAGAAATACAAAGTATAATTTTGTTTTACTAATACTTTTTGAGGATAAATTTCTTCTTTACTCTCTATATTTATAAAATTTATCAATTTAATAATTTCATTATTAAAAATTCTAACTAAGTTTATGAATATTTTTAATTTCAAATAATTTTAATAAACAGAATAAAAGATACAATATATATATATATATATATATATA
>Ga0209700_102694_pt1 | contig 35463 bp, 16 predicted proteins | sample SiratroredBW_FD_187528 | JGI IMG/M metagenome (GOLD analysis project Ga0209700, IMG submission 187528) | Root nodule microbial communities of legume samples collected from California, USA - Siratro red BW (SPAdes) (version 2) | ecosystem: Host-associated > Plants > Roots > Nodule | place: USA...
CTATCAACAAACAAAAAAAAAAAAAAACAACACAAGTTAAAAGCATGCAGAAGCCAGCAAGCAAAAAAGTTGGAAGCTTTAGAATGAAAATCACTGACCAAGAGTGTCACTGACTTGGAACCTCATCCTTTCCGCCCAGTGATTGTAGTTCTCAGAAGGGTACAAAAGCCACCCATCTTTTCCCCCAACGTAGAAGGTGTATGCCTGAGACTCCGAGAGGAGACTCAAGAGTAAAAACGACAAGAGACAAAACACACGTATCTGAAGTTCCATGTTGCAGACAGAGAGAGAGAGGAGAGAGAGAGGTGTAGAAAAAAGTGATGGGAAAGGATTGATATAAAGAAAAAGTTTTCTCCTTGGTTACCGTTGTGGTGCTTGTAACGTAGGACCAAAGCGTGTTAAACGCGGAGGGTTTACGTGAGAAGAGTTACATGTGGGCAAATGGTAGAGTTAGAGAAGTTGAAGTTTGAGAAAGCTTCTTTAATATAACGTATATGGTGGGACATGTATCTCATCTCTAGCTACGTGCCACAGTGCCCAGCACTGCCATCTATCATCATTCAGAGTCACATTTTCTTTTTAACTTTGCAACCTCACCGATGCTACTCATTAAAATGTTTAAAAAACAATAACAATAGTAAGAAGAACAAGAAAACGAAAGAAAATGTTTGTCCTATAAGAGCATCACGGGACTCTATTGTTTATGCTTTATCTATTTGGTATTGTATTCCGATTCTCATTTCAGACCCATTAACAATGGTGTTATTCCATACAACATGGTTAGATTGTTCCAGATTTGGTCATTAAGAAAGGTGGAGTTTTTCTGTATCTTCTGTTCATATTCATGATAAGATTGATTCAGTATATATGATAAGATTGGTTCACTGTACCTGAAAAATAAATTTTTATTAACTTTACATAAAGATTAATCATCAAAATTATGCCTAACTGTATATTAGATGGAAATATTTATGTTAATTTGGAATTGTTGGATTTTTTTTTTTTATAGGGATAGTGTGGCTGCTTTAAGAGAGATTAGCAATGATGGGAAGAGGGATTGGATCGTCAATTCACATTTATGCCTTGGGTCCCACAATGACTATAATAAAATTTGTATGATTGAGTTAAGAAAGAGTAAACGATAATTAATTTTCCTGAGAAATAAAATATTATTTTAATTTCTAAAAGTTTGAAAAGTCTTGTAACTGTATTTTATTATTAATAAAATATAATCTCAAAGACGAATTCGACAAGAAATTAGATATTATTTTATCATAAAACTATAATTTTTAGATCAATTTGAAAAACTAAATAAATATTCTATTTTTCAAGAATTAAATTTATAGAATTATTTGATTATTAAAATATAATTTTAAAATTAGTTTTTATTATTTAAGATTAAAGACAAAATTAGTCATTTACCAGTTTAAGAAACAAACCTCTAGTCGTCATCCTTTGTTTTTTGTTAGTCAAAATGTATGCTTTGTTTTGCTTTTTCATTGACTGTTTGGTAGGTGAAATAGACTACCCAGTTAGGAGTTAATCACATCCACTTTAATACATGTTTTCCGTTGATTAACTTTTTTTTAGTTGATTAAGTCTTTCTTTTATTATATGACAGGTGTAAAGTATTTAAAATTTGTATTAATAACTAATTTATGTCTTATACTCACTTTTAGAATTTTAGTAGAATATACGAGTATTACTTAATTAAATTATTTTATATTCAAAATAGTTATAGTTTTCAAAATTGGATTTTTTTATAAGAAAACATTAAAGCCAAACACACCTTAATTATTACATTTTATGGATGAATGTTGACCTTGACGAAGCCATTACTCTCATCTAATCTTGTACTTGTAATTTATTGGTGAAGACTAGAAATTTCCAATATCTGAAGAACATTATTGTTGGGTACAATAACGTTACCATATTTTAAATTAGTATTATGATGGGACATGACCACTTATTTCCTCTAAAATCTTTACTTTTAAAAACTAATTAAATTACTAAAATGACATCATTTTTCATTGAAACTCAAATACACCTGTTTCAAATCATTGACATTTTCATCCTATCTTAAATAACTTTTTTTTATTGATACAATGTGTGATATCATGCACTTATGTTATTTACTTTAATTTAGGTACTTAATAGTATACTACTAATTAAAAGACGTCACTTTACCGTTAGAATTTAATATTGGGTCATACTCATGCTAAGAATGATTATAAGTGTGTTATTAATATTAACCCTCCCTCCCTACTATGGCTGTATGATTGCTTGCTCTCATTGATTGTTTATTCAATGTGAATCTTGTACTTTTTTTTTGATAATTTTTAGTAAAATTAAAACATAAAACATTTATTCTAATTGTCACATTTTTTTGTGTATTTTAAAAATGAGTTATATAGTAAAATATTCACATTATAAAACAATTTCATCATCATTAAATAAATAACAACTTTTAAAATAATTACTGATAATAACTTCTAAAATAGTTATTGAGAATAACTTTTAGTTCTAACCAATTGGACCAGAATTGAGGAGTAACAAACATGTGCCTCAAAAGGCTGCAAACTGAGGCAATTGCTTTCTGAACCCCCTGAATTTGAACCTGTACTCTCATAAATTCTTAAAATGACTATTTCACCTTTTTTTAAAAGTAACTTTCAGATTACCTGTTTTGGAATTATTTTTTTGAAAAGTACTTTTTAGAATTTATAAAATACATCTTGAAACATGTTTTTCAGAATAGAATAAAACTTTTAAAATACATAAAATATTTTCTGGAATAAATATTTTAGAACAGGATTAAAATTAATAAGAAAGAAGCTGATAAAATAGTTCGGTCATTACACTCAATTATGGAGTTGCAGATTCAAAAATAGGATGGAAGTAATTGTCCGAAAGTGATGGAAAATTTTGATCATGTTGTAACAGGCAAAACGAGTGATTTTGCCTACTATAGAAATTATTCTTCCTTTGAAATTTTAAAACTAAAATAAACATGGACAAAACTTTTTGCATAGTTATAAATTATCAAGCACCATTACAACTGAATTTCAACTTTATTGATTCAAAAAAAAAAAAAAAAAAAAATACCATGCTCTCTTAGATTGAAGGAACAAGAAGACATTAGAGGTTACAACCATTCACATAAACCTTGCTGAGAATTCGAGAGAAAAATATCATAAAAGTTAACTATTAGACTAAACATATAAAAAAATATAAACACTTTCAATTTAAAATTTTATTCAATTCATCTAAAATGTGAAATTTAAACTCACATTTGAATATTTAAGACATCTATACAAAGTCGCCCACATTATCTATAACACAAACCCTTGTAATAAACCAGAATATTAAAAAAACAAATCAAATGGAGAAACGATAGATACATAGAAAACTGACGAGGTGAAAACTGAAACTCTCATAAGATTGTGTATTGATGGGTTTCAAAGATGGCACTGATTTTGGCACATCTTAGCACAGAGATTCTCAGCTTTAGAGTCAGTAGGGTTGACGCAACCTGCAATGCACTTTGCATAACAATGTTTTTTTGATGTTTCATCATTGTTACCGTTATTCTCATTTTCACGTCGGATCACATGCAGAGACATACCATTTCCCGCGTCTTCAATGTCCTCCTTCATGTTCCCTACAGAAGCATCGTGTCTAAGAACAGTTACACGACGACCATGGCTCGCCATGAACATGGTGGCAACCAAGAGGATCAATGCAACTTCTTTGGAACTCATTTTCGTTGTGTCAATTGTTTGTGTAAAGGTTGATTTGCTAAAACCAAGAGAGAAAAAACGACAACCTTAATAACATGTGGGGTGTGCTTAATTGGGTTTTCAGTGAACCTTAATGTTGTGGTCGTGAATGAGGCTAATGGAAGCGTTCTATTTTTTGACATGAAAATAATTAGATTGGTGAATGTGTTATTGTGGTTTCTCTCTCTATAAATTGGAGTAAATTAATACCATTAGTTTTTTTTTTTTTTCTTTTTTTTTTTTTTTTCTTTGTTGTGGATCCTTTTTCTCTGTCATCACCCACCACTAAATAATATGCATGATGAATATGTACCGTTCCCTTTTTTCTTTCCCTCAATTATTCATTGGCAGATTAGTTATTAACATAAATATTCTTTTTAATTTCCTAAAAAAAATTGTAATCACTATTGTCTATATACTTTTTTAATATTTTTTTTCTAAAGGATTGTTGCTAAGTAATGATGTCGTTATGATGGGTGAATTTTCATGATTTCATTTTAAGTTCTTCCTTGTTAGATCAATTTTTAGATTAAAAGTAATTGTTGCCTAACCGTTCTTTTGAGAGTTTTAACAATGATTTTAGCCAGAGTCATCATTGTTTTCATGACTTAAAAATTTGTTTTTTATTTCGATGACTAATTTGTCTTTATTGAGTTTCCTTACGGCTGCGATCTTGAATAAAATCGTTGTTAAAATGCTATTTAATAATGAGATTTAAATCATTGTTGAACTATAGAACTTACATGTTCTTATTAACTATGACTCCATAACTATTTTTAAAAGTTTTTTTAACCATTGTTAAAAGTCTTGTGTAGAGTAGAGTTTCCGAATGAAGAATGCAGGGAAAGAAAATAGAGGTTCCAATTCTTTATGTGAGAAATTATTCTCTCGTCAATCAAGTGACTTTTTAGAGGCAGAATTTCTTAGTTGCTTAGTTTATAGTATTCTCAAAATGAGTATAAGCAAGAAACGTTTTACCAAAATCAAGTTCACCCCATTTTGTGATAATCTTTTCTTCATAAATTCAGTGCCAGTTTGGAAGACAATGAATTAAACAAGAGGATGAGGGCCTTCATCTTTGTCTCTAAGAAGATCCAGTTTGGTCCATTTGGCACGCCTTAAGAAAAGGAAGAGTGTTCCAACTTGACATAGCAGCCCGCAAATGAGGCCAATCCATAAACCCTATAGATTTTAATACAAGAACAACAATAAAACTTATGAATGAAAAAAGTCTCTAGAATCAAGATGATTCTTCAAGATATCAGAACAAAATGAATCAGAAAGAATGTGTAATAAATATTTTATTTACCTTATACTGCAAATTGGTCTTAAATCCCAGGAAACATGATATTGGCAAACCGACAAGATAAAAAGTTGCAAGATTAATATATGCAGTGGAGTGTTGCAGGCCACATCCTCTGGCTGCTCCTGTAGTATCAAACACAATTTTCACCTAAGAATTTGATGTTTTTTCAGATTTCATATAATTTCTTTGTTTTCTAACTTTTACAACAACTTTTCAGATACATAGTTCTTTCAAACATCAAAGATGTTAGTACAATTTAAGAAATTCAAACCTTGCATGACACCTTGGACAGCATCTAGTACTATGGAAATGGCAAGCAAGGGTGTCACTGAAGTGAACTCATCTTTAATTTTAGAACTATCACTGAAAAGCTGAATCCAGATATTATGTCCAAATCCAAGTGCCAAAGCAAAGCAGAAACTAAGGAGGAAAGAGAGCTTGACAGTGACATTCATTGCATGTTTAGCTCCTTCCGGGTTGCCTGCTCCCAGTTCATTGGATACCCTTGTGCTGTATAAGTTGAATTTCAACTCTTAAATTCATGTACTATAATGTTGATTCAGAACACATGTGACAATGCAAGCAAAGAAGAATGTGTTCAACCAACTAACCTTGCAGCCGCTCCGAGACCAATAGGGATCATGTATGCAATGAATTGTGTGTTTAAACTGCAGATTTTTTTGAAGATTATGACAATAATAAATTATATGAATCTTTTGAGTTGTTTTGGAGGAACAAAAGAATAAAGCTATTGGAATTATACCATATTGCAACCAACGAAGTTGTTATCTGTGAGTTGGGCAATAAGCCACCCAAGAAAACCAGAACTTCAAAAGCCCAGTACTCCAAACTTGCATAGCATAAACAACAGATAGTGTGATGATATAATTAAGGAACTTAGATTATTGCATTAAATTCCAATAACATTCTCATAATTTGAACTGCAGAAAGTGTTTCAATATACAAGCTATATCGTTTATCTTCAGCAAATTAGGCTACTTCTCCTCATTTAGCAAAGATTAATAGTGAAAAGGACTAGTAAAGTGAAGGGTTGTTAGTGACTCGTACCATACCATTGCAGCAGAGGGCAGGGCCAGTTTAATGTTTGTTAATACGTAATGGAATGAATGAGTTGAAAACCCTTGCCATGTCTTCTTGAACTTCTTAGCATACATGACATAAAAGGCCAATAATAGCATTGATATCCATTGTGAAATAGAAGCTGCAACTGGTGCACCAGTAAAACTCAGACCTGACCACTGGACCAAGGCATATGCAATACCAATATGAACCAACAATGGAAGTGCTGAAAGTACAACCAATGGCATTACCACAGATTGTGTCTGCAGAAACCTCAGGATATTTTGCAAGAAGCTATATGCCAATAGTCCTGGGATCAAAAACTTCATATAAAGAGCAGTTGTTCTTGCAATGTCCTGAGATTGATGAAGAAACACTAGGACAGGTTCTGTATAGAACCAGATAATGGATACAATGATGGAAAACGTAAGAGATATGATGCAAGAGGCCTGTAGGTAAATTCCCAACACTTGGTATTCCTTTGCACCAAATCCTTGCCCACACAGTGTTTCCAATGCCCCACTCAAACCAATCTACGAATAGAATAAAGGTACGATGAAGGAGTTTAATCTAGTAACAACATTTACTTTAATTGCATTTAGTACAACAAGCTATGAGACAATTTATAGTGATTTGTGAAACTCTCCTCACAGCAACTGCTGAAATTGAAATGCTTGTCATATCTACTAGCATGATTCTTCTATTCTACGAACTAAGTGCATAAATAAAGAGGTTAAAAACAAAAGTTTTGTTAAAAAATGGTTGTTTATTATATTGCAAGAAAGGCTTTTGAGAAGAGAGAGAGGAATTACCATGACTGCAGAGCCAGTGACATTGAACCATGAGTTTGCAAGAGTAGCACCAGCAAGCTGAAGCTCTCCAAGGTGACCTGCTAGCATGACAGAAACCGAAGTGATCAAGTAATAGAATATGTTAGTAAGAATCATTGGAAGTGAAAACAAGATTTGATGCTTGGTCTCTTCCATGTCCAACACTCTATTCAACCACCCCCAAACTTGGGGTCTTGTGTTTTCTTCTCCATCATCAGTTACCCTTAATAGAGGTGTTGCTGTGCTATCTGAACTGGGACCTTCTTCCATCTTCTCTGTCTCCTGTTTCATCCGCTCTATGCTATCCATGTGTGTATGTGTTTGATGAGGAACCACTTCAATGATTGGTAATTTTACAAAAATATGGCCAAAGATTACTTTATCACAGATAATTTCTTAAACCTACTTGTTAGTGCCTGTTTGGTTCAATAAATTTGAGTAAATTTATTGTAGAAGATGATGGATTGTGGTGAATAAATTCTGTTTGGTTGACCTAATTTGAGAGAATGGATTAGGAGGGATTTGTAGGACGAGATGTTAAGAGATTTAGGAGGATCTAAATGGTACTTACTGGATGAAAATTAAGAAATATCCTTATAAGTACGTCATAACTTTAGAAATTACAAAATATCTCTTTAAGTGGGTTTAAGGTTTGCCATGTGCACTTTAGCATTAATTCTTTTTTAATTAATTTTATCATACTAAATTAATTAGAAAAATATAAAGAAAGATATAAATTATAAACAAGAAACAATTATTAGCATTAATGAATATTTATTGTAATAATATATATATATATATATATAATAACATTAATGAATACTTATTGTAATAATATATATATTATATATGAAAATTAAGCTGATTTATACATTTTTTAATTGAATCATAATTTTTCAAATAATTGATTCTAATAATTATATATTTTTTTCATTCATAATACTTTTCTTTTTTCCAAAATAGTTATAATATAATTAATCTTCCTTTAATCTACCCATACTTAATACAATCTATCCATTCATAATTATATTATTGACTTAAAATAATTAAATCAATAAAATTTGTTTACTTTATAAAAGAAACAATAAAAATACATTATACATGATATTTTGTTTTCTGTTTATTCTTTTTTTTTTCATCCACCAAAACATGTTTATTTAATGTTTAATTGAAGAAAATAAGGAAAACATATGTTTTTGTCTCCTTATTTGATTCAATATTTATGATGAAATTAAGGAGAGAAGATGTTATTTAAATATTTTTTTATTCATCTTAAAAATAATTTTTTTAAATGTAAAATTATTAAAACACAAAAATAAGGATGTTCAGGGGTTCGGTTAGATAAAATCATTACCAGCCTACTTGAAAAATATCTAGTTAAGTTGATTCAATTTTTATATTAAAGTTAATTTCATCCAATTCATTTTAAATTTTTTACCATCTTATTCCACAAGGGTCAGTTAGTAATTTCAGAAATATATCAATTAAAAAAATTAAAACAAATCTATAACATCTATCAAATCATTCCCAAACTTTCATAATCATTCCCCTCAACACTCTTCAAATCTTACTATTTATCCATTAATCTTAACAACCTTACTTTCCACACACAATCCACTCAAATCCCTTCAAATCCATTACCACAAATCTACTCCCCCAACCAAACAAAGCCTTAAAGATTCACAAATATTGTGTTTAGTCATAAAAAAAATATGAGAAATAATTTGTGTTTGGGCTTTCAAAGTTTCAAGCGGATCGTGTGTTTGTACTGAGTCTAGACAAATTCTTCCTGCACCTCCATAAAACTTTAAAATCCAATATTGACTTTATGGAAACAACCAAAATGGGCATTTAAAAAAAATGTAAACCGAATGAGGTGCAATTTAGTTTACATTTTAAAATAAAGTGTCCGGTTTATATTTAAAAAAAAAAAAACCGAATAAGATGTCATCCGATTTACTTACAAAAAATGTAAATCGGATGAGGTGTCATTCGGTTTACATTTCAAAATCAAATGTAAACAGGATTCCATCCCATTTTTAAAAAATGTAAACCAAATTAGGTGTCATCCAGTCTACATTTTATATTTTTGAAATATAAACCGGATGACACCTCATCCGATTTATTTTTAAAATATATATATATATATATTTAAAAAGTAAATTAGATGTGGTATCATCCGATTTATATTTCAAAATCAAATATAATCGAGATTCCACTCCATCCAATCAAATATATATGATGTAGTTACCCCATTTATAAAATATTAATTTTATCAAGAAGTGAAGGAGGTGGAGAGTAATGTTGACTTTTACAAAATTTTAAACAAGGATATAATAGATTTTTTATATGTGGTATGGAGGTAGTAGGACGAGGTGCATGAAGAATTCGTCCTGAGTTTAGTATCCATTATCAGAATATTCTTCACGAGTATGTTAGTCTTTTGTCTGATTCTGCCTCCAATCTCAACTTGTCCATATGAGAACTTAGATTGTAATAAAATTATTATATTTGGTTGAACAAGCTGGTTGGGATATTGTTTTGTATGTTCGACTAACCAAAATTCTTTATTTAACCTCTTGTTTATTAATTTTTCGAATTAGGTGATAACAATTATTATGAGAATGATTAAGTATTGGAGTCTAGTTTTACACTCAAAAGTGTAAGTTAGAGTTTCATATTAAGTTGAAAGAAGTAAGAGTAATATATGAAAAAAAATACTCATAAATTGATTAGATTAAGATTACTTTTTTTGTTAAAATAGTGTTATAATTTGTTATATGAATTTGTTGATGACTCGTTGAGCTGAATAGCTCCTATAGGATAAAAGAATTCATCACATAATTTCACCCAAATCAAACAATTCAAGCATATTTAGAGGGGTTGAAGATTAGATTTCATAAAAACATATTTATTTTAGTCCAAACTCCTTTGGAATTAACGCTAATGTTCTAATCTCTTGGCTATGCTTATTCCAACCCATGAGTCATCATCTTTTACAAATAAAATATGAACTTTTTCCTTTTCATAAATTCAGTGTCAGTTTGGCAAAAGTTTAGATAAGAAGAGGATGGTCTTTCTCTCTGTCTTCGTGGGAAAGATCCAATTTAGACCATTTGCACGCCTTATGAAAATGAAGAGAGTCACAGACTGACAAAGCATTCCACAGATCAGACCAATCCATAAACCCTGTATCATAAAGCAAAGTCAAGACAAATATGTTAGAAAAACTAGTGAAGGCAAACTGCTTCTCAGAATCAAGATGATTCTTTTTTATATAAGAACAAACATACATAACCAGAATGTGCATTAAATGTTTTATTTACCTTATACTGCAAGCTGGTCTTAAAGCCTAGGAAACATGAAATTGGCAGACCAATAAGATAGAAAGTTGCAAGGTTAATGTAAACAGCCAAGTGCTGCCAGCCACATCCTCTGGTCACCCCTGCAGCATTAAACACAAGTTACCTCTGAAGAACTTTTAGTTAATGTTCAAGGTCAAATGATAGCAGGTTCAAAGTAATGAGGAGTTCAAACCTGACAAGACACCTTGGATGGCATCTAGTAATATGGAAAGAGCAAGCAAAGGTGTCACTGATGCAAACTGCTCTTTGATAATAGAACTTTCACTGAAAAACTGAATCCAGATATTATGACCAAATCCAAGTGCCAAAACAAAACAGAATCCAAGGAGGAGAGAGAGCTTCAGAGTCACATTCATTGCATGTTTAGCTCGTTCAGGGTTGCCTGCTCCCAATTCATTGGATACCCTTGTGCTATTAAAATTAAAGTTCAATTTTTCAATACATGTATTAGAAATATGTGAAACAATGCAAGTATAGGGAATGTATTCAACCAACTAACCTTGCAGCTGCACTGAGACCATAAGTGATCATGTAGGCAATGAATTCCGTATTTGTACTGTAGAGTTTTTGAAGATTAACAATATTAAATTACATGAACCTTAGGAATAGAAATATAAAGCCATTAGAACCTTACCAAATTGCAATCAATGAAGTTGTTATCTGTGAGTCAGGCAAAAGTCCAGCTAAGAAAACCAAAACTTCAAAAGCCCAATACTCCAAACTTGCATATCATAAACAACAGATAGTTAGAAGAATCTTATATAAGATTAATAGTTGAAGGGCAACAAAAGTTAAAGGTCGTTAGTGAGTCATACCAAACCATTGCTGCAGAGGGGAGAGCTAGTTTCATGTTTGTAAGTACGTAATGGAATGAATCCATTGAAAATCCTTGCCATGTCCGCTTGAAATTCTTGGCATACAGTACATACAAGGCTAGTAACAGCATTGATATCCATAGTGAAATAGAAGCTGCAAGTGGTGCACCAGTGAAACTGAGACCAGACCCTTGAACCAAGCCATATGCAATGCCAATATGAACAAAGAATGGAAGAGCTGAGAGTACAACCAATGGCATTACTACAGATTGTGTCTGAAGAAACCTCAAGATGTTTTGCAAGAAGCTATATGCAAACAATCCCGGGATAAAAAACCTCATATAAAGAGCAGCCGTTCTTGCAATGTCACGAGATTGGTGAAGCAACACTAGGATTGGTTCTGTATAGAACCAAATAATGGATATAATGATGGAAAAAATGAGAGATATGATGCATGAGGCTTGTAGGTAAATTCCCAGTATATGGTATTCCTTTGCACCAAATCCTTGCCCACACAATGTTTCCAGTGCCCCACTCAAACCAACCTAAGACCAGAATAAATGGTATGAACCAAGAGTTAAATAATAATAATTCAAAATAAAGTGTTACTAGATGAAGGAGTGCAAGTTACCAAACATGAACATTATTCTTGTTTATATATGTACTATTTTTGTTATGTGACCATTGAGCATTTAAAGGGGATTTGGCTTTATGTCCATTTAATATTGTAATTGGAAAGTCAAGAGGTATTACTTTAAATTTAGTATCAACTCATTGTGTAAGTGTAATAAAGCAATACAATCTTCTCTGATTCCTATAGTGTTAAGATACAGGTTTATCAGCTCTGTTGCTTTGGGTTTTTGTTCAGCTCTGTTGTTCAGGTTTTCAGTTTTCTGTTTCTGTTTTTACCAATATACTGTTATCAGTATTTTAGTGTTTGTTTCCTATACGTAGGAAGTGCCTATGTTTTCAGTAAGTGAATAAAATAATAATAAAAATAATAAAAATAAATTTATAAAACAATAATAATAATAATGAATCTATATAAATAATTAATTATATTTTATTTAAATTAATTTTAACTATAAAAACAAAATTTTAATTTTACAATTTCATTAATTAAAAATAAATAAATTATCAATACACTCATCAGATTCCTTACAATTTTTTTTTTATTCTCATTATCTTTCTCTTAATTTAAATAATCTCACTTTACTTTCATTTCAAATTTATTCTTTCTACTCTTTTAAATTCATCAAGCATATCCTAAAAGAGTAAAGAAAGTAAGAAAAACATGAGATAATAAAAAAAGTAAAAATGAGATGATGAAATAATGCTTTAGTATGCGTGAAGTTTTTAACAACCTATCACTATACAAAATTTGATTATTCTACACATGGTGAAACGTGCACTGAAGTCTAAAAAGACAGTGAAGACTTCTTGTACTGCTGAAAGGGATGTTTATGAAACATTAAAAACAGTTGGTTAAGTACCTCGTTTGTTTGTTTGATAACATTTATTGTAGTCGGTGAGACAGTTAGCAGAACAAGAACAATTACTGTTTACATTGAAAAGTTTCTCACATACAATCTGTGGTCTAAGATTAAGCAGATATTTAGAAGCTACATAAGAACACAATACTCCAGTGTGAAAAAAGTCCTTACATTGATAACTGAAAAACAATTTATCATACTACAGATTCGTTTATCTTCTGAATCTCAATCTAAAGGAAAAGAAAGGCAATGAGGGGTAGAAAGGAATGAAGTACCATGACAGCCACACCAGTGACACTGAACCATGAGTTTGCAAGAGTAGCACCAGCAAGCTCAAGCTCTCCAAGGTGACCAACCAGCATGACAGAAACCAAAGTGATCAAGTAATAGAACATGTTGGTAAGAATCATTGGAAGAGAAAACAAGAGTTGGTGCTTGGCCTCTTCCATGTCCAACACTTTGTTGCACCATCTTCTGTTTTCTCTTTCCTTCTCAGATTCTTCCAAAAGAGTTGCTGCTGTTCTGCCATCTGAACTGCTGCTTGCTGTCATCTTCTCTCCCTCCTCTCTTCAGAAGGGTGAAGCTTTTCTCAATGAGCTGTGACCTCTAGATGTATATCAGCAAACAAGTTTAGTATAACAAGGAAAACATTTGATATCATGTGAGTTACTTTTATATGATGTGTCAATTCTATTGTCAGGAATAAAACACAGCCTCATAATATATGACACAGTCTAATATGTTATGTTATTATAAATCTATTTCGTTGGATAAGCTTTACTTATTTATACAATAATTATAAATTGAAAACATTTAAAATGCATGGACTGAAAAAATTATCATGATAAATAGATAAAAAGAACTTTTAAACCTAAGAAATATAAATTACATCTAAATTTTCTTTTTCTTTTTCTTTTTCTATAAAATAAGATTTTAACAGTTATCTTGTTAATCACTAACTAAACACAAGGTTTTAGAGTAATTTACATAAGTGAAAAAACCTTATTATATATAGTTTACAATCGAATGATAGTGTAAAACTATTTTGTATTATTAGTCTACAGTCTTTTTTAATAAAAAAATTATTTTATATTTATTTTAATTAATTCTATATTTTTAATTTATATAATATATATAGATATTTAAATATATTATAATTATTGATTGAAACTTAATTTTTATAATGTCGAGATTGTAACTCATTGTGCAAAATATGAGTTATTGTGATTTTTTTACATAGCATGTATTAAATTTCTATTGATAAAAATTCATTATCTGTAATTGAATTTATTTATATTTTAAAATAAATAATTAATATAATGATGTTTATTTCATAAAACTTTAACATGACGCTTAACATTATTATTTTTTTGTATTTGTTAATATTAATTATTGTATTTACTAATTTTAATTATTGTATTTATTAATATAATATATTTATTAATTTAGTTATTACAATAAGTATTTCACCCAAATCCATCAATTCAAGCATATTTAGAGGGGTTGAAGATTAGATTTCATAAAAACATTTTTTTTAGTTCAAACTTCTTAAGAATTAACGCAATATTCTAATCTCTTGGTCATGTTCATTCCAGTCCCTGAGTGATATTTTTTATAAATAAAATTGAATTTAAATTGACTTCTCTTTAAAATAATATCAGAAAACGTAAACTTAAGATAAGAGAAAAGAGATATTTTAAATAGTAGCTCTAGGTCTCATATCCAACTAGTTTTGCTTCTAGAGAAAATCATCAGTCATCAGGTGGTTTTGTCCCCCAAATCAACTTCTTTATATTCTTATTTTCATAATCTTCTTAACACCTTTTTTCGTGCTAAACAACTGCATTTCTAGCATCACTCTTTAAATATTCAAGTAAAGAAATCGTTGCTATCTAACCCCATAAACAAAATATATTTTTAACTGCAGAAAGACAAGCTAAAATATATTTGAAACACAAGGTTAAGTCCAAGGACATGCATAACACTTGTGTCAAATTGCCAATGTTGAGTTGGAACCCTAAATATAGTGTCATCGTGTCCTTGATGACTTAGGTGATCCATCCACGAATTACTCTGACCAGTACAATAAACTTTTTAGAAAGGGAATAAACTAATAAGGGAGAAAAGGGAAGAACTAGGTTATGCAAGGGAGAAAAGGGAAGAATTAGGTTATGCTATTACAAAAACTAATAGCATAAATCAAAGGTAAGCTATCTAAGGTAAGCTAAATCAAATTATCATAAGCCAATTAAAATCCAGAAGCAACATATAACAATAACTAGGGTTTTGATAGAAAACGAAATGAAATCGAACCTCCTTAAACCTTTGAAATGCTCTTCTGGCGAGGAACTAGAGAACCTTGGTGAAGTGGTGCACATAAATGACGAGAGCAGTGTTAATGCCATAATGAAAAATTGAAAAAACGGATCACCAGAGAATTCAGAGCTTGAGCATTGTACTAAAATTGATTTCTATATTCCATTTTATTGTAAAAACCTAAATATTAATCCCTTCCCTTCATAAAAACCTAAATGTTCCACTGCATTCAGAATCCTAATTTCTTTACTTCACCGAGAACAACATTCTGTTGGGAGTAGATTGAATTGTGAAGGCAAAAATTAGAAGATCTAGTGTGAAGTGCGAGAAGGTGAAATGTGAGTGGGAGTGTGATATGCTGAAAAATGGTTTATTGAAGTGTACCAGTTTTGATTTTAGTTTCAATTACAATTAATCCATTTATTGATTTTTTATATCATAAATTCAAGTTATTTTATTTACAGTGATATTTATATAAAAAACGTTACGACAGTAATTAAAAATTTATGTATTTGTAATAAAATTATTATATTTGTTGAACAAGCTGGTTGGGATATTGTTTTGTACGTTGGACTAACCAAAATTCTTTATTTAGGCTCTTGTTTATTAATTTTTCCAATTAGGTGATAACAGAGTGATTAAGTACTGTAGTCTTGCTTTAGACTCAAGTGTAAGTTAGAGTTTCATATTAAGTTGAAAGAAGTAAAAGTAATATAAGAAAAAAAATTACTCATAAATTGATTAGATTAAGATTATTTTTGTTAAGATAGTGTTATAATCTGTTATATGAATTTATTGATGACTCATTGAAACTGAATATATCTTATATCTTTTGTCCTGGTAAAAGAATTCATCACATAATTTCACCCACAAATCAAACAATTCAAGCATATTTAGAGAAGTTGAAGATTAGATTTCATAAAAACAATTATTTTAGTTCAAACTCTTTTGGAATTAACGCTAATGTTCTAATTTCTTGGCTATGTTCATTCTAACCCGTGAGTGATCATCTTTTACAAATAGAATGTGAATTTTTTCTTTGTCATAAATTCAATGTCATTTTGGCAGAAGTTTAAATAAGAAGAGGATGGTCTTTCTCTTTGTCTTCGTGGGAAAGATCCAATTTAGACCATTTGGCACGCTTTATGAAAATGAAGAGAGTCACAGACTGACACAGCATTCCACAAATCAGACCAATCCATAGACCCTATATCATAAAGCAAAGTCAAGACAAATATGTTAGAAAAACTAGTGAAGGCAAACTGCTTATCAGAATCAAGATGATTTTTTTCACTTAAGAACAAACATCACCAGAATGTGCATTAAATATTTTATTTACCTTATACTGCAAATTGGTCTTAAAGCCTAGGAGACATGAAATTGGCAGACCAATAAGATAAAAGGTTGCAAGGTTAATGTAAACAGCCAACTGCTGCCATCCACATCCTCTGGCCACCCCTGCAGCATTAAGCACAATTTACCTCTTAAGAATTTCTAGTTAATGTTAAAGGTGCAATGATAGCATGTTCAAAGTAATGAGGAATTCAAACCTGACAAGACACCTTGGATGGCATCTAGTAATATGGAGAGAGAAAGCAAAGGTGTCACTGATGAAAACTGCTCTTTGATAATAGAACTATCACTGAAAAACTGAATCCAGATATTATGACCAAATCCAAGTGCCAAAACAAAACAGAATCCAAGGAGGAGAGAGAGCTTGAGAGTGACATTCATAGCATGTTTGGCTCGTTCAGGGTTGCCTGCCCCCAATTCATTGGATACCCTTGTGCTATTAAAATTAAAGTTCATTTTTTCAATACATGTATTAGAAAAGAGGTGAAACAATGCAAGAATAGGGAATGTATTTAACCAACTAACCTTGCAGCTGCACTGAGACCATAAGTGATCATGTAGGCAATGAATTCCGTATTTGTACTGAAGAGTTTTTGAAGATTAACAATATTAAATTACATGAACCTTAGGAGTAGAAATATAAAGCCATTTGAACCTTACCAAATTGCAATCAATGAAGTTGTTATCTGTGAGTCAGGCATAAGTCCAGCTAAGAAAACCAAAACTTCAAAAGCCCAATACTCCAAACTTGCATATCATAAACAACAGATAGTTACAAGAATCTTATATAAGATTAATAATTGAAGGGCAACAAAAGTTAAAGGTCGTTAGTGAGTCATACCAAACCATTGCTGCAGAGGGGAGAGCTAGTTTCATGTTTGTAAGTACGTAATGGAATGAATGCATTGAAAATCCTTGCCATGTCTGCTTGAAATTCTTGGCATACATTACATACAAGGCTAGTAACAGCATTGATATCCATAGTGAAATAGTGGTGCACCAGTGAAACTGAGACCAGACCCTTGAACCAAGCCATATGCAATGCCAATATGAACAAACAATGGAAGAGCTGAGAGTACAACCAATGGCATCACTACAGATTGTGTCTGAAGAAACCTCAAGATGTTTTGCAAGAAGCTATATGCAAACAATCCCGGGATAAAAAACCTCATATAAAGAGCAGCCGTTCTTGCAATGTTATGAGATTGGTGAAGCAACACTAGGATTGGTTCTGTATAGAACCAAATAATGGATATAATGATGGAAAAAATGAGAGATATGATGCATGAGGCTTGTAGGTAAATTCCCAGTATATGGTATTCCTTTGCACCAAATCCTTGCCCACACAATGTTTCCAGTGCCCCACTCAAACCAACCTAAGACCAGAATAAAGGGTATGAACCAAGAGTTAAATAATAATAATTCAAAATAAAGTGTTACTAGATGAAGGGGTGCAAGTTACCAAACATGAACATTATTCTTGTTTATATATGGATTATTTTTATGTGACCATTGAGCATTTAAAGGGGATTTGGCTTTATGTCCATTTAATATTGTAATTGGAAAGTCAAGAGGTATTACTTTAAATTTAGTATCAACTCATTGTGTAAGTGTAATAAAGCAATACTATCTTCTCTGATTCTATTGCGTGAAGTTTGTAGACAAAATTTTATTATTCTACACATGGTGAAACGTGCACCGAAGTCAAAAAAGACAGTGGAGACTTCTTGTACTGCTGAAAGGGATGTTTATGAAACATTAAAAACAGTTGGTCCAGTACCAGATTTGTTTGATAACATTTATTGTAGTAGGTGAGACAGTTAGCAGAACAAGAACAATTACTGTTTACATTGAAAAGTTTCTCACATACAATCTGTGGTCTAAGATTAAGCAGATATTTAGAAGCTACATAAGAACACAATACTCCAGTGTGAAAAAAGTCCTTACATTGATAACTGAAAAACACTTTATCATACTACAGATTCGTTTATCTTCTGAATCTCAATCTAAAGGAAAAGAAAGGCAATGAGGGGTATGAAGAAATGAATTACCATGACAGCCACACCAGTGACACTGAACCATGAGTTTGCAAGAGTAGCACCAGCAAGCTCAAGCTCTCCAAGGTGACCTACCAGCATGACAGAAACCAAAGTGATCAAGTAATAGAACATGTTGGTAAGAATCATTGGAAGAGAAAACAAGAGCTGGTGCTTGGCCTCTTCCATGTCCAACACTTTGTTGCACCATCTTCTCTTTTCTCTTCCCTTATCAGATTCTTCCAACCGAGATGCTGCTGTTATGCCATCTGAACTGCTGCTGCTTACTGCCATTTCTCCACCTCCTCTCTTTTATCTTTATCTTCAGAAGGGTGAAACTTTTCTCAATGATCTGTGACCTCTAGATATATATCATTAAACAAGTTTAGTATAACAAGGAAAACATTTGATATCATGTGTTAATTTTATATGATGTGTCAATTCTATTGTCAGGAACAATTTCTATGACACAGCGTCATATGTTATGTTATTATCAATCTATTTCATTGGATAAGCTTTACTTATTTATACAATAATTATAAATTAAAAACATTTAAAATGCATTGTCTGAAAAATTAATCATGATAAATAGATAAAAAAAAACCTTTAAACCTAAAAAATATAAATTACATCTATTTTTTTTTTCTTTCTATACAATAAGGTTTTAAAAGTTATGTTCTTAATCACTAACTAAACATAAGGTTTTATAGTAATTTACATAAGTAAAAAAACTTATTATATATAGTTTACAATCGAATGATAGAGTAAAACTATTTTACATTATTTGTCTACAGTCTTTTTTAATAAAAAATATTTTATATTTATTTTAATTAATTCTCTATTTTGAATTAATAATATATATAAGATATTTAAATATATTATAATTATTGAATGAAACTTATATTTTTATAATATTCATTATAATGTTGAGATTATAACTCATTGTGTAAAATATGAGTTATTGTGAATTTTTTACATAGCATGTCTTAAATTTCTATTGATAAAAATTCATTATTTATAATTGAATTTATTTATATTTTAAAATTAAATAATTCATAATAATGATGTTTATTTCATAAAACGTTAACATGACACTTAACATTATTATTTTTTTTTGTATTTATTAATATTAATTATTGTATTTATTAATATAATATATTTATTAATTTAGTTATTACAATAAGTGTTTAGTATATAAATAAATTTTAGTCAGAATCTCTCTATATAAAATATATTATTAAATTGAAATTTATTTTTTTAAACTTAGTTCATGTATATAATATTGTATATATTAATACTAAAAATAAATTACACGAGGTTTAGGCATATTATATTAAAGATTTTATTTTTATTTTTTAAATTCTGCATAAACTATTCCCTTCTAAATATTAATTAATGCATTATTTTAATAATGAAAAAAAGATGGAATTATAATTAAAAAAAATTAAAGGATATCATTGTAATTTAGTCGAATGTTAATTTTAAACAGTTTAAAACTTAAATGAGTGTAAAAGTTTTAAATATTAAATATTTGATTAAAAAATATATTAATATTAAATTGTATTAATTATTAGGTTATATATTGTAGAATAATGTACTAATATTAAATATTACATTGACCTGAAAGGTTAATATATTTTAAAAATATTTGGAAAAGATATGTAAATCTATTATAGTAATAGAAAGCTTTATGATGACACATCATTAATTAAATTATATTTTGGTAATTTCAGAAGTTATTTTTTTTTAATTTTCTTTTCATGTATATTTATTTCTTTCTATCTATTAAAAATTTGGTAAAATAAAATGATTATAATATGAATGCTGTGAGACAGAAAAGAGATAATTATGTTCCCACTCACTCACCCAACCCCCCCTCCCCAAAATTTTATTTATATATTATTATTAAAAAATTAAATTTGTTGTTATAGTAATTAGTCAAAATAAAAGAATTTTATCATAATTAAGAAAAATATAAAATTATTATATCTTACTTAATATTTATAATCTCTATCATAAATAATTATTATGAAAAATATGAATTTAATGATTACTTTCTAAATATAAAGATATGGTTCATACTTATTTACTAACTAAAAAATAAATATTCTGAATTAAAATTAAGAAGTATATCTATATATATATATATATATATATATATATATATATATATATATATATATATATATATATATATATATATATATATATACAAAATGAGTTAGAGACACCGTCAAATAAAAATCGTTATAAATTAAGTAGATAAATAAGAAAAAGTTAAGGATACTTAAGTGAACAAATATAATTATAAAGCAAATCAATAAACAAACAAAATAAAATTAGAGAAATAACAAATATAATTATAAAATAAATAAATAAATAAAAATAATTATAGTGACACAGTAAAAGTGGGCCTATAGTAATTTAAACATTATGTATTTTTTTTTCTTGCCGTTATCCCTTAATTCTTTTTTTTGTTTATTTTCTCACAGTTACTTCTTTCACCATACAGTTATAGGGTAACATAATTTTTATTTTATTTTATTTTATTTTTTCATGTTCAGGGAAGAGATATCTCATATCTTGCTGATCTCTCTTATACGACGAGATAAAATTGTAAGATTTTTTAATTAGTCATTTTTATATTATATTAATTCAATAATTATTTAATATTGTTTAAGAATTTCTAAATAATAAAATACTTAAATTATTTAATAATAACGTGATTTAAAATATTATATTAAATTTATAGTATAATAAATTTGGGATTGTAACACCAATTTTTTTTTAAGTTTAATAAAACATACAAATTATTTGTTATCTTTCTAATTTCATATTTAAAATATGTTCTTATTATATACTTTAAATATATAACATAAAACAAAGATAACAAAAACTAAATCAATAAAACTTAGAGACTCTCTTAGTTAATAAATAAAATTCCTTGTTATCCGTGTTATAACATGAGTCTCATCAGTGGTGAATGTGTTTACTGGAATTACACGCCAACATTGTCCTTTTTTCTGGATTTTAGTGTAGCTTTTGTAGCATTTCAAATGTCATCATTAAGTTTTGGAGAATATTGGTAATATAATTGTGTTTGTTTGTGATAATATGATATGAAATAAGCTCTGATAATAACAGTTATTATTTTGATTCTAGTTGTTGTTATTATGATTCTACTTTTTGTGTAAGATTTGACGAATTTTTTTTGGACTGCGTGCAACCGATCATGTTTTATCTTTCTTTCACGTGAAGATCCATGGTAAGCTTTTGCTAAGGCTGGCAAAAGCTTTTGTGGTGTATTAATCATGCTTTCATATATATATTTTTTTCAATTAGTTCTATCAGACTTTGAAATAATTCTTGCTTTTGACTGTTCTTACTTTTCATAATACATGTCATGCTCAAAAATTGTAAACATTCCTGTTTGGACAAGTCTGGTACTTATTAAATGTAGAAAATTTGAATTTGAATTATTTTATAAAACTTTGGTACATTGTCAATTTGTTTTGTGTTTGATCTTATATTATCCTATTTGTCAAAAACAATTCGCTTGCATTGGTAGAATCTAGTGTCTATTTATTAGTTCACTTCTTTAGTATAATTGTTGCTACTCTATTCTAATTAGGCAACTTGCGAAAGAATTTTTTACCGATTTCTGATCCTGATATCTCTTAACAGTGGCAAATGGTTTTGTTAACTGTTGACCACCGTTCTGATATTGTTTTGATTTTGTTTGTTGCTAACCCACAGTATGCTTTCCACAGTATGTTTTGATGTTTTGAGATACTCTTTTCATTATTTCATTTTCGAGAGCTCTGATCATTTTATTTATGATGTGAGCTCTGGTATTTCAATCTTTAATATAAGTTTTAGCAACTTTATTTTTTATATGAATTCTGATAACTCCATTTTTAATATAATTTTTAATATGATATGAGTTCTAATAATTCTATTTCTAAAATGAATTTTGATAACTTCATCTTTGATAGGATATGAGTTCTATTAACTTTATCTCTAAAATGAGTTATGATAATTTCATTTCTGATATGATATGAGTCATATAAATTTCATCTCTGAAATGAGTTCCGATAATACCAAAAGTTTAATATGATATGAGTCTTGTTATCTCCATTTCTAAAATAAGTTCTAGTAGCTCCATCTTTGATATGATATGAGCTTTAGTAACTATATTTCTAATATGAAATCTAGTAACTTCATCTCCGATATGAGTCTTGGTAACTTCATCTTAGATATGAGCTCTGATAACTTCATCTCTGATATGAAATAAGCTTCGGTAACTCCATTTCTGATTTGAAATAAGCTCTGGACTCCATCTTTGATACAAGCTCTAATAAGTTCATCTATTATAAAATAAATATAATATTGTAAAATGAAGAGATGAATAAAAATGAACAAAAGATATGAGAATGAAAATATTCTCTCTCTTTTTTCTATATTGATCAAAAGTATAAGATTGAATATATATAAGTAATGTACTCATTCTAGGTATAGCTAAAGAAAGAAAACTAATAAAAATATTACAATCTGATAATGTCATAAAAACAAATAAACAATGTAACACCCCACAAAATAAGATTTCTATTAGCACAACTAAGATATATATAATTATGCATATCTTACAGTAATCCATAGATATAACATGCATCAAAAATATCTAATCATACTAAACTGAAATTTAAGAACATATTTACAAAACCATAAACAAGTTTTTCAAAATAAACACTATCCCTATCAGCATATCACTCAGCTCAAGTGATCCTCCACAGATCCATCTGCAACACCATTTGCTCTTGTGTGATCATCAGAGACATATATCAAATACAAGCACAACAGAATAAAGGGTAAACTAACCAATTTTAAGCAATTCAAAGTCATTCAATCAAATGCAAGGTTTAGCACAACACAAACACTCCAAAATCATCCATCTCAGTCAATTTCATGCACCATTACACTTATAAGACACTAACACACTAGTGACTTAACTCTACTTCCGAAAGACTCGTGCATTGAATAGACTCCGAGATATGCACCTGTCATACATCTTCAAACTGTGAATTCACACAGCCTCTACATAAATGAATCATCAATCATGTATGACAAGGTTAATTCCCCTAAGACTTTCCTGACCAGCTATGTCTCAAGCTGCAGTCACCTAGTTCATATCTCCTTCGACTCTCACCACCTAGTAATGATCATCTATTTGATTCCTTTTACTAGTAGAGTCAGGATATCAATCTTTATTGATCAGATCCTTAGACAATGCACTTCCTAATTGACCTAGGCACAAGTGTTTTCTTTCCTGAAAACACTATACCTAGATCTTGACCAACTTCATCAACACTTTTAAGAATATCACATCACAATATAGATATCTACTCATGCATCCATTCACTTTTCAATCTCAGTCTCAAAAATGAAAGAAATCACCTAAACCATCAATACAATTAGATTTAAATTATTAGTTAATCTATTTTATTAAATAAATATAATGCCCAAAAGAAATTGAGCGATAATCCCCCTTGCTTGAGCGAAAATTCTCTCGCTTGAGTGAAATTAGTCTAGAGAGCACTCGAACTCCAGGGTCATTCTCGCCTGGGCGAGAATACCTCCTCGTCTGGGCGCAAGATTTCTCACCTGGGCAAAAACAGTTTAGAGAGCACACTTGCTCCAAGGTCATTCTTGCCTGGGAGACTATAATCTCGCCTAGGCGAGACTACTTTCTCGCCTGGGCAAAATTGGACTCGAGAGTACCTCTCAGGTTTCCAAGTGACTTCGCTTGGGTGAAATTGCCTAACTTGACTGAGATATGCAAAAAACAGAAATTTCACATATGAATTCTAACAGTTCCTACTATCTTAGAGCTACCATGCATGCCTTAGATGAACTAATTGGGCAAAAATTAACTTGCATATCATTAATTTCCACAGAACCACATCATACATGCAAGAATCAAATTACAACCAAAATGTAAAGTAAAACTTCATGCTAGCAGAGAACCGTCACAATTGCATTTTACAGACACCAACAGATCAAACCCTAACCTACACTCATGCTAAAAACAGACAACAAGCAGTCAACTTCCCTTACCTTAATCACAGCGCGAGTTCTCTCTACGTGTTCCAACAACCCAAGATCCTCAGGAACTCAAACCTTCATCAAAAGACCTCTGATCAACGATCAGACTAACCCGCTAAGACACTAAGCTTACACTGATGGCTCGGAGACCACATGCAAAACCAGACAATAGAGGAAAAATGAAAACATAAAACCAGCTCTAAGGAATGAGGTCAGAAAATGAACTTACTGTAACGGAGGTTTTGATCGGATAGACTTGCTCTATTCTCCGCCACGAGCCCAATAGTGAGCTCTGCTCGAGAAACTGATGAAAGATGGATGCAAAGGAATGAGACTCAAGTAAGAAGGTTTAGACAAATGGTGGCTCAAGTAAGAAATGAGACTTAACTATTAGTTTTTCCTATAAATACTTATTTTCAGTTTAATAATAAAATAATCAGATGCTCATTCCATTTTTACCATTGCTACTTAAATGACAACTTTCTAGGCTATTACAAACAAAAATGATGGTAATAAAAAAATTGATGGTAATTTAATTTTGTCATAAAGAAAAAATCATTGAATTGATATTAGTTTCCTTCTAAAAGTCTTGTATCCATATCCTCTGAAACCTCTCGCAAGCTAGAGAGCAAATATTGATGACACCCAGCTTGGAACAAATGTTCTTGAAAGACTGAGGACCTAAGGCTTTGGTATAAATGTCTGATAGTTACTCTGTGGTGGAAATGGGAAGCAAATGAATGAAACATTTTTTCAAGTTTTCTCTAAAAATGTGACAATCTATTTCTATATGTTTCGTACGCTCGTGAAACACTGGATTTGCTGTAATGTATATTGTTAAGTCATTGTCATAATATAAAAGAGATGATTGCTCAAAAGGAACTTTGAAATCTTAAAGAAGATAGACTAGCCTCTGAATTTCATATGTAACAATGGTCATTGTCCTGTATTCAGCTTCACATGAACTCTTTGATATTATTCCTTACTTCTTTGATTTCCAAGATATAATGGAATTTCCAAGATACACACTAAAATCAGTCATTGATTGTCTTGAATAAAAGCATATGCCCCAATCACTTTCACAAAAGGCTTTTAGATGGGCAGAACTACTGGAAGAGAAAAATAAGCCAAGACTTGGAGCTCCTTTAATATGTCTGTGAATTCTAATTGCATTATAGTGAGCAGTTGTAGGCTTATCAAGAAACTGAGAAAGCTGTTGAAAAAAAAAAGTTATGTCAGGTCGGGTATTAGTAAGATATATAAGCCTTCCAATATGTAGAAGACAATTTAACAATATTATTTATAAAGTGATTGCAGGTTTGCAGGCTAAAAGACCTGCATCTTTTAACAATTCCAGTGTATATTTCCTTTGATTTATCATTATCCCTTTCTTACTTCTTGCTACTTCAAGACCAAGAAAGTATCTTAAATCTCCAAGATCCTTGATCTTGAATGTTTTATTCAAAGCTTATTTGATTCGATCAATCTCTTCTTTATCATTTCCTACGATGATTATACCATCTACATAAACCAATATTGTTGTAAAAGATCTTTAAGAAGAATTAATAAACAAGGAATGGTCATTCATAGACTGAGTATATCCCGCAAAAATAAAAAAAAAATATTGTTAATTTAGCAAACCACTCATGCTAGCTTGCTTAGGGTCATATAAATCTTTTTTTAATTTACAAACATGTCATGGTTTAATAGAAGTCAAACCAGGAGGAGCAACCATGCATACATCTTTCAACTCTTCATGCAAGAAGATATTATTTATATCTAACTATTTCAATTCTCATTTATGAATAGAAGTTAGGGAAAGAAGCAACCTTATAGTGGTCATTTTTGTTATTGGAGAGAAAGTTTCAAGGTAGTCAATGCCCTCTGTTTGTATGTATCCCTTTGCCACTAAACCTTGCTTTATATCTTTCAATAGTTCCATCAGCCTTATACTTTATTTTGAATATTCATTTGAAACATATGACAGTTTTGTCCTTAGACATAAGAGCAATCTCCCATATTTGATTTGAATCCAAAGCAAATATCTCACTATATAGCTCTCTCCAACAATCATGTTTCACAACTTCAGAATAAGTGTTTGGCTCAACATGTGAAGAAATAGACATAACAAAATATGTGTAAGAAGGTGATAATTTATTATAAGACAAATTTGAATTCAAATGGTATTTAACTTTTAAAGATGTATTGGAAACATTGAGATTATGATGATAATCCTTTAGATACTCAGGTGGTCTTTTTTTTTCAAGTACTCATTCAAATTGACTGTATTGTTTCATGAGTTTCATTAAGGTTTTGGTCACTATGGGAGCAAATTTCTTCTGAAACCTCAATGTCTGATTCATGGTCATTATTATTATTGTTTTCTACATTATCACAAGATGCAATGGGTACAAAAATGGCTTGTGATGGTTGACTAAAAATAGGTTGGTCTTTGGTAAAAGGATTTTGATAAAAAAAATGTTAGGACTGTCTGTTTTATTGCTAGTATCCTCAACCTTTTGATATGGACAAATATGTTCATAAAATACAACATTCCTAGACACAAAAATTTCTCTAGATTGAATATTCAACAAAACATATAATTTTGTTCATTTTTTAAAACCAATAAAAACACATTTTGATGCCCTTAAATCAAATTTACTTTTATTTGTTGACAAAGTACTAGCATAGCATAAAGATCCAAACACCTTTAATCGATTAAAATCTGGTGGAGCTTTGTAAATTTCATGAGGAGAAAAATCATTTAAAACATGTGTGGGAAGCATGTTTATAATATGCGCAACACGTATCACAGAATATGACCAATAAATTTTGGGTAAATAAGATTGTATCATAAGAGCTCTTGCTACATTTAATAAATTACCATGTTTCTTTTCAACTATATATATTTTTTGTGGAGTATTGACACATGAAGTTTGATATATTATTCCTTTGTTGACAAAAAAATTAGTCACGAAAAATTCAGTCTCATTATCACTTCTTATTACTTTTACTGTTGTCCCAAATTGTGTTTGAATAAAAACAACAAAATTTTCCAAAATCTTAACAACTGCAGATTTTTGTTTTAAAGGGAAAACCCATATGTATCTTGAATAATCATCAACTATGGTCAAGAAATATTTATGACCATAACTGATGATATTGTGTATGGTTCTCACACATCAACATGAATCAAATCAAAACATTTTTTAGATTTAGATGCACTAAGAGGGAAGGAAAGTCTTTTTTGCTTTGCAAAATGAAAAAACATCACAAATAAAAGATTTATTACATTTAATAAAAGGAAATTTATTTTTCATAACATCAATAGATTTGTTTGAAACATGGCATAACTGAAAATGCCAAAGGTTTAAAGATCACTAGTAGTAAAATTGACAATATTGGTGATATGTGAAGATTTGACAGATTTGTTTGAAGGTTTTCTTAAGAAGGGACCCTGAGTATATAAAGTTTATCTTGCATCTCATTTGAACCAATCATTTTCAAAGAGTTCTTGTCTTGAATGTGACAACCACTAGAGTCAAATATAATCACACTTGATAAATTATCAATCAATTTTCCTACTGAAAGAATATTAAAAGTGAAATTGGGAATATATAGAATATTATCTATGACATGATTTTGATTGAGAAAAACACTTCCAGAATAATTATCAATGACTTGATTTCCATTTGGTAATTTGACACTGATAAGATTAATTTGATGATATGAAGTGAAATGAGTCAAGGATGACTAAATGTGGTCAGTAGCACCACTATCAAGAATACAATAACTAAAAGAAGAAAGAAATTCGTTACCAATGTGTGTTGTCATGTTGGAAGGAATAATAGATATTTGATTAGAAGCACTGTCACTGGATTTAGACTGTTGTAGAAGGGCTAACAATGTTTGATATTGCTGAGGAGTAAAACCAATTTGTTGAGAATGTACTTCTGATCTTGAACCTTCATGATTTTGCTGGTTATTATTACAATCTGCTTTATGATATTTAAACTTGAACTAAGGTAGAAAATCATATTTTCTATAGCATGTATCAATCATATGTCCTATCTTTTCACAGTGACTGCAGAATTTAGAAGTATATCGTCTTCTATAACTTCTCCTGCTAGTATCAATCATTGTCTTAAAGTGATCACCAAAAATTTGTCTCTCTTGTTGTGTACCGAGAGAACAAATCATATTCAAGGATGATAAAGGGTTTCATGAGAGATCAATAATTTTAGCCATGAGTAAATGTAGTAATCAGAGATTTGAAATCACTGCTCTGATACCATATTATAAAATAAATATCATATTATAAAATGAAGAGATGAACAAAAATGAACAAAACATATGAGAATAAAAATATTCTCTTTATTTTTCTATATTGATCAAAAGTAAAAGACTGAATATATACAAGTAATTTACCCATTCTAGGTATAGCTAAATAAATAAAACAAATAAAAATATTACAATATGATAATGTCATAAAAACAAATAAACATAATTGATGATAATTTTAGTTTCCTTCTTGAAGCCTTGTATCCATATCTTCTGAAATCATCTTAGATATGATATGAACCTTGGTACCTCCATTTTTCATATGATATGAACTATCATAACTTCATCTCTGATATGATCTTTAGTAACACCATCTTGATATAATATGAGCCCTGATAACTCCATTTCCAAAATGAGTATTGGTAAATAAAGCAAGAATCAAATATGTCAAGATAAATAGATGCAAAATATCATCTAATAAGTCAAATATACTTTCATGTCTTTAAAATAATATACATATGAATATAAATATCCTATATTACTTTGTTTTTACAAAAGTGACAGTAATATTATATTAAGATTTTATACAAACTATCTAAATTTATTATCACTATTCTTAGCAAGAAATCTTTGTGTGACTCTAAATTCTGAAACTTTTCCTCTCATAAATATATTGAGTAGGGTGAAAAGACAATTGAAACAGTCTATAGGAGCTTATAATGCGATAAACATTATGCCTAGTTCATGTTAGACCTTTTTAGGAGTCATGCCTAAATTGTTATAAAAAAAATAGTTAATAAAGACACACTTTAGATCTTTAATGTCTTTTGAAGTTTAGCAGACTAACTTATTTAAATAAGTATAAATAGTAACTTATTGTTAGTAATTATTATATTACATTTGTTATAATGTATTAAAAACATCTATTAAAATGTTGAATATATAAGATTATTGAAAGTTAAATTTTGTATCTAGATTATTTCAAAAATAGTTCTCAATGTAAGAAAACTAAAATTATTAATTGACTTATTTAGACTAATATAATATAATATAATAATTTATTAATTTTTTAAAAAGTATTATAGCAAAAGAGTATAAAATATATAAACAAACTTATACTTTATAATTTTAACAAATATCAGACATAAACCTACTTATCCCATCTTACCTATTCTCATTTTTAATTACAAGACATTTAACTATGCCTTTATTTGTTATTTTTATTTCCCTGATAACAAAATAAATTTAAACTATATAATTTAAAAATATTTAAAAAATACTTCCAAATTATATAATATAAAAAAATGAAATTTTTCATATTTATAAAAAGGAAGAAAAATTATGATGTGAGAAAATAAATGCCAGTTTCAAGTTCATAAACTGGCTCCATTCTCATCCTCTCAACTTTATCATCATATCTATGTATACAAACCATGCCAAATGCTCTTTTCCTTCATATAATTATTAACAAGTAAAAGGACAAAGATGCTGATTCAGACGAAAACAACAGAAAATTAATAGGACAGTTTAGTGTATGTTCTTGACTTTATTCCAAACTAATTTCATTATTGTGATATACAGCTGCCTTGAATAAATCAGCTTTTCATTTCTCAAAGTTTTTTTTTATCTATATTATTTTTTAACTCTTATTATTATTATTATATATTATTTTTTTACTTTATAGTTTTAACCCCTGTTTAAAAAAATAATAAATGTAGGATAGCAAATGTACCTCATGTCTTTAATAAAATTGAAAGAATCCTACTTTTCCTTGTCATGCCAACTGTCCATCTTTAATATTGAGATTTTGAAGTTTGGTATATTTCGTTGTTATGATTTGAAGTCTTAAATTATTCTATCTATTGGTTGTTCTTTTGTGAGTAATATAATAGGAGCAAAGCAAATAAAGTAAATTAATATAACACGCAATTAATACTGTCCATGTATGATAAATAAAATAATATATTAATAACGATATTAAATTGAAATGAAGATGTTAATGTTTCATTAATCAATTGTAATGATGGTGGATATAGCAAATATATATTAATAAAAGTAAAAGCTAGAAATATATAAAAATATAAAAACAAATAATTAATATAATATATAACAAATTTCTATGTATACGAGAAGAAAGAAAAACAATAATGGATATGCGTGTTAAAGTTGAATTTAACTTATTTTGCAACACTTTCTTCGTGGTTAAAAGGATGCCTGTGGTCTGATTGGATGTGTTGGACCACTCTTTGATATTCTTTTGTAGATGCAATGAATGTTATTTCCATTATTAATATTATTATATTATAATAATAAATATAAATAAACATAAAATTTGAAAACCTTACTATTATATTAATAAAAGAAACCATTAGGTGAATTTTTAAAATGTTATCGAAGTATATTTTTTACATTTTCTAATAACAGGGGCATGGCCCCCGAAAAGAGTACATTCAGGAGAATATCTTTTCTGACAGCACTGTAAAAAAAGTACAACAATAGCACATTTTGATTTATATTTACCTAAATAATGCAATTTTTTTCTAGATTCGGTTTGTAGAAATTATAAGGCCCAAATTAATTAAGTTTAGAATATATAGTTTATAATAAAGGAAGAATAAAAAATATTATTTGAAAAGTTTATAAATAGATTTAAAATTAGTTATTTTTCATTTCTCATAAATTTTATATTTGTAAATCTTAAAATTTTTATATATTTTTTTTTCTAAAATTATTCATTGATTATTCATTATTTGCACATCATAACTTGAAGGAGGTAAGTGGAGGGTAAATTAAAATAAATATATCAAAATATTGATTAGATAAATTCTTTGTTTCTTTACAATTAATTTTATCATTTTTCTAACTTTTTAATAGAAAGATTCAGATTTCATCGGTCTAAATTAGGTGTCATCAAGAATTTTCAAATGATGTGGAGGTATTCGTTTTGTAGGTTGAAGTTTTGAAAATTTATCGAGTTGAGTTTGAAGCTTTTAGTTCCTGGAGTTTTTTTAATTATTACATTCATGAGTTTAAGTTTTTCTTTTTAGTTTTTTTTTTTTTTTTCCAAGTAAGCTAGCTCTAAGTAAGAATACCTAATAATTTAGATTTGTTAAGTTATTTTTTCTTATGTTGTAGAAATATGTTAGAAATTTATATTTGAATTGGTATTTATTTCGGGATGAAAATAGTGGATATGTTAATTATATAATTAACTTTATTTATGTTATTTTTAATATAAATTAAGATTTGATTAGTTATTTTAATTTTTAAAAAGATTCGAGTCAAAACAGATTTATTATTTATTATGATTATTGAAATTTATTAGAACAACTAGAATTGAGTTATTTTAATTATTACATTCATGAGTTTAAGTTTTTCTTTTTAGTTTTTCTTTTGTAATTCTCGTTTGAGTGTTAGGAGTAACACTCAAACAGTAACCATTATTGCATGGATATAATATTGTTACTAAAGTGCTACATTAGTTGCTTAAGAAATAATATTTTTTGCGCAAGTTGTGACTTCTGACATGAGTAAGAGAAATATCAAATCAATTATCTCTCATTTGAAATTCTTATAACATAATTGATTGGTGGTCATTCAAGTGATGGTGTAATGCTTAAATGAGTGAGAGTCAATATTGATTTTCTTAGCATTAAGAGTTGAATGCTAAATTTTAGTTTGATAACTCAAGTAAGGAAGAGGTCAAATCAATTCTCTCTCATCTAAAGGTATTGTTGTTCAAAAAACATGAGATCACTCAAGCAATAAGTTTAAAACTTAAGTGAGGTATCTTCTCTTGTTTGAGAAGATAGGTTGCTCAAGCAAGAAAGTTTCAACCAAGTTACACTTCTTCATAATTTATTACATATTTTGGTTGAAATTGTAAGTTATATGGTTATGAAATTGATTATGTACCTGGAAGTATTGGATTGATGTATAAAATTAAGATATATGATGAATGGATGTATATGATGTGATATTCTAGATTAAGAAGATCTTAATACCTAATACCTAAGATGATCTCATGATAATTGCGGACATTATATTAAGTAGAAAGGATAGAATATATATTAACTTCAATAATAATTTAAATCACATAGATTAATATTGAAAGAAAATGTTAGATTTAGAAAGAGGATTTGAATATAGATTTTTAAGAGTTTTGAAAAAAATTTCATTAAAGAGTCTATTAAATGAGTTGGGGTTGTTTAATAGTTTTGAAAAATAACTTCTCAATAATTTTCACAAATGCATAAATGGTGGCCAAGAGAAGTAGACTTGTATAATAAAGGGCAACAATAAACAAGTTGGTTTATATTGGTTCACTCCAAACTTGAACTAGTTTAAATTTTCTTTGCAAATTGCAAAGGGTTTCACTAATCAATAATGATTACACATATTGTCATTGTCACTTTTGGTTTACATGAGTACGCAAATCATTGTTGACTAAGTATACGAAGTTACTTATGGTTGTGCAACAAAAGGTGTGTAAAAAAATATAAGGAAAACTCCAAACAAAGAGGATATACATAAAACAAGTACTCCTTGCACTATATTCTAGATTCACAATTGTGAAAGATTTACAAAGAACACTCTTACTCTAACATCATTTGGAAGATGATCTTTAACAAATCACTATAGAAGCTTTTGAAACTTGTTACATGCAAAGCTCACATAAGGTATGTATAGTTCATCTCTTTTGTTTTGCATAACTTCATTTATATTTATAAACATCCTAAAAAGGATTTTTATGACTTGCATGTTCTTTTATGCCCTTGTGTCAAAAAAATTTCAAAATATGTTTGACTTTATGTTGACAACTCTCATTGTTACACTCAATGTGCATTGTGAAGGCCAAACCTTTATTTGTCTAACTATTTTTGCACTTCAAACAAACCAAAATGAGCATACAAAGTCAAAGATTAGGTATGCATGTGTCAAAATCATCTTTTGGAAAGTGTGAATCAACTTTCTTTAAAATTAGACAATCTTGCATTTTTTTTTTTTGAAATACATCTAAAGATGTCCACGTTTTTATGTCATTTGTTGATTTTAAATGCATCTTCACCTTGTAGCTTGTGTTCAACACTTCTGTAAGATTTTATTTGTTCTTCATATCTTGCATATGTTATTTTAATATAACTTTTGTCTATCTTTTTTACTGTCTAATGCTTATTGTAATCTTTTCCTAGACCAATCATCTTGCACTACATTTGTTTGACCTTACACATGATATACTCTTCTTTAGATTGTTTTTAAGATTTTCATCTAAGACTCGTGCCTAACCATACAAACATACTGATTTGAGCAACTTGTTATGAACTAAGTAACTTTGGTAGACAAACAAAACATGACATTATTTGTTATCATCAAAATCATTGGTGTCTCAGGCAAGATTCTCAAATACATACTTTTGTCTATTCATGAAAAATACATATATGCCTTAACAAAGATATTAGATGGTAAAAAGTTAAAGAAGATTGTTGCTTCAAGTTTTGAAAAATATTTGTAAGGAACTACTTTGACATAGGAAGCTAAGGTTGGATTACAAATATTGTTTTGGAATGGTTAGTGTTGATATCTAATGAGATATACTTAATATGAGTCTTTCAAAAGGTATCAAGTTATAATAAATTAAAAAACCAATTCAACTCTAGAAGGAGGGGATTGAATGGAATTTAAATTTTTTTAAAATTTATTAGATGATGATGATTTAGATGGTTTGGGGTTTTTCATATAATGGTTTGAGAAATGTTTTAAAAGGTTTTCGCTAGGTGCTTATAAATAACAACCAAAGCTTAGTACATGTGTAATAGACAAAACAGTGCAATACTAGTTAACACCAATGTTGGGTTATGTTTAGTTTTCTTTCAGAACCTGTAAATGGTTCCACTAATGCAAACTTGATAACAAGTATTGTCATTGCTAATTTTAGCTTATAACAAGTACACAAAGTCATTTCTATATATCACATTTATCTCCTCTTGAATAAAGAATAAGTATTTTTACCACTAAGTCACTTTTGTCTCTTTCAATTATTCTATTATCGTCACTGTTGGTTATAAAAAAACAAGTTGTTTAAAAGATTACAAAGAAAACTCTCGCTAGAAAAGATATAAACTATGAACACTCCATGTCAAGATAATAAACTTCACAAAGTGGAGGTTTTATAAAGAAATGATACTCTCTCTATCATTTATTAAAAGATTTATATACATTTAATACTTATGCAGATTTGAGAGTAACACATGCACAACATGCTTATTTTTCACGTAAGATCATTAGTTTAGTTTGCACATGGTAAGCCTTCATTTTAGATTTTTGTATTGGTTCACCTTAATGCTTGGCTACGTCTAATCCCCCTTTGGAAGTTTTAAATGATTCCACTAATTAAAGCTTCATTACAAAATAATTACACAAAATCACTCATGGATATCCCATTTATCTCCCCATGAGATTAAAAAAACATGTATTCGTTAACACCAAGTCACTTTTGTCTTTCCCAAGTATTCTATTAGTGCCACTCTTGGCTACAACAAATAACTTGTTTGAAATATTACAAAGAAAATCCTTAGTAGAGAGGATATAAACTATGAGCATTCATTTCAAAAGAATAGGCTTCACAAAGTGAAGGTTTTATAAAGAAATAGTACTTTATATTGTCTATTTGATTATATATATATATATATATAACTTATACATATTTG
>Ga0209700_102695_pt1 | contig 35455 bp, 9 predicted proteins | sample SiratroredBW_FD_187528 | JGI IMG/M metagenome (GOLD analysis project Ga0209700, IMG submission 187528) | Root nodule microbial communities of legume samples collected from California, USA - Siratro red BW (SPAdes) (version 2) | ecosystem: Host-associated > Plants > Roots > Nodule | place: USA...
AATATTAATAATAATAATAATAATAATAATAATGATAATAATAATAATTATAATAATATCAATAATAATAATAGTAATAATAATAATTATAACAATAATAATATTAATAATAATAATAAACAATAAAATAATAATAATAAGAAGAATAATAATATCAATAATAATAATAATAATAATAATAATAATAATGATTATGATAAAAATAATAATTATAATAATAATAATAAGAATAATAATAATGAATTATAAATGTGTTTTAAATCTGATCTTCACATAGCTCTAACTACTAAACACTAATTTAAACATGAAAAACTTCTTGCAAATACATTTCCATCCTATGAATAAATCGATAATCAAAGAGAAAACATAATCCCTTTCACGTAGAAGACCTTTGATGGCCCATACTAAAACAGAGACATAAATTGAGGTAATGGGAGGCACGTATGGAAACTAATAATACTTATAAAATACAAGATCTATCATAAAAAAAAAAAAAAATTGGAAAATTCTATCTTCTATCAACTTGCTCAACATTTAATAGACTTCTCACTTTTATCAAGATCTTTATTTTATACACATTTTTTTTACATATATATTATACACATAATAAATTATATCATAGACGTTAGAAAAATACCGAGTTAAACTATTTAATCAGAATATATTACCAGTATAATAAGTTTTTTTATATTATTGTTTAATTCTGACTTACTCTACATACTAAAATAATACATTTTTTTATAATTACTTTAAATAACACTTAAAATAATTTTAGTAAATCTTCACATTAACGGTTTATCAAAATCAAATTCAAATTAAATAGCCCATAATTAATTAAATCTGTCCAAAAAATTCTTACACCAGAGGGATGTCACTACAGGTTTGCTGACATTGCAGTGAGATAGCAGTGAGGCAAACATTTTCAACGGACAAATTTTGTTGACACAGATATTCTTAAATTTTCAAAATTAAAATAAAGGAGAAGAAATGTATAGTGATAAACAAAATTGTAGAATAATAATTTACTCAGAAGAATCCTTTTAGCCTTGGTAGAAAGCTAACTAAAATGTCTTAAAGAGTTTCTTAAGTGTTATGTTATATAAACCTCCGACCCTTCTGTAACCTGAAACCGCGTTTAAGCGGGTCCCATTGATCGTTGAACCCAGCGCAACAACCATTTTCTACCAAGCCATGTTCTTTTGTTTTTCTTCTTCCCTTTAGACTTCAAATCAAAATTATTAATATATTGTCATTTGATTCATATCATATTGTATGCAATAGAACCTTTTTAGTAGTTGTAAGCCTCAATTCCTAAACTTCCATTATGTTATTTATTTATTTATTTTCTTCATTTTTCTACTTACTCGTTTGGTTCCAAAGATTCTGAATTTTGAAAACTGCACCACACTACAGAATCTTCGAGTAACAGCTGGTTCTATGGGAGTTTTAAGTTGCAAGTTTGAAGCTTTGATAACACTTTTTGATTTTTATTCTTGTTTTCTCTTTGTGGGGTCCACTATTTCCCACCGTAATTGACAGCCTAATCAACAGCCTGGAAAAGGTGTTTGCATTGCGGCCACACTAAAAAGCTAAACTTGATGGGATTTCAGTGATGGGGTTCACGTAATCCAAATTGGGTCTCATTTTGTTTCATACTTTGAGCCGTGTTAATCACTTTGGCAGAAACAAGTTTATTCATGACTTAAAGGGTAAGTACACATGATAATTCCCTGTTAAGATCCTTATTCTGAGATTGTGTTGTGTTGTGTCATGTCTCGTGAGTTGTTAGAATCATGGTATTTTGTCTGTTGCTTGTAACGGAAATGTCCGGTTCTGTGTTCTGAGTTTGATAGATCCGAGGTTGTTGCAGGTTTTTTTGTGGCTCGGCAGAGAAAGTTAAGGTTAAAGGCTTAAAGGTTTAAAGAGTGTTGCTGACAATTGTTTTATGGATTGGTGCATTCTTGGGGAACTACAATGGTGATGATGAAACTTGTAAAGTGGGTTTCCTTTGTTTTTGTTCATTATTTGTTTTTGGTGAATGGTTCATTTGCTTCATTCACTCCTCGCGATAATTATCTAATTACTTGTGGTTCTTCCCAAAGTATCACTTTCCAAGATCGCACTTTCGTTCCTGATTCACCGCATTCTTCACTGGAGTTGAAAACCTCGAATTCTGTTGCTGCTAGTTCAAATTCCAGTGTCCCTTTCCCAATATATCAATCAGCTAGGATTTTCACTGAGAAAGCTTCTTATAGGTTTAAGGTTGATGAAGGTAGGCACTGGCTGAGGCTATATTTTTCCCCTCTAACCAACTCAGCCCATAATTTGAGTGCTGCTGTTATAACAGTGGTCACCGATGATTTTGTTCTATTGTGCAACTTCTCCTTTAGGAACTATAATGGTTCATATATGTTTAAGGAGTATGCCATCAATGTTACCTCTGATACCTTAACTGTCACCTTCATTCCTTCAAATGGTTCAGCAGTAGCTTTTGTCAATGCCATTGAAGTTGTTTCAATGCCAAATGACTTGTTTGTTGATCAGGCATTGGCCCTTAACCCAACTGAACCATTCAATGGCCTTTCTGAACTTGCTTTTGAGACTGTTTATCGGTTAAACGTAGGAGGTCCCTTGCTCACTCCCCAGAATGACACCCTGGGAAGGACTTGGGAGAATGATCAGAAATACCTCCATGTGAATAGTTCAGTCACTAATGTGTCTGTTAACCCTTCCAGCATTAAGTATCATCCAGGTGTTACACCTGAGACAGCACCCAATTGGGTCTATGCCACTTCTGAAGCAATGGGGGATGCAAATGTACCCAATTCAAATTTCAACATTACTTGGGTCTTCACTGTGGATCCAAACTTCTCCTATTTTATCCGGGTGCACTTTTGTGATATTTTTAGCAAGTCTCTCAACACTTTAGTGTTCAATTTGTTCATAAATACTGACATAGCTCTTGGAAGCCTTGACCTCTCATCCATAACCAATGATTTGTCTGTGCCTTACTATAAGGACTTTGTTTCCAATGCCTCAGCAGACTCCAACATTTTGACAGTAAGTGTTGGTCCTGATACAATGGCAGATATCACAAATGCCACTATGAATGGACTGGAGGTTATAAAGATCAGCAATGCATTCAAGAGCTTGGATGGACTTTCTTCTGTTGAGAGTCTCCTTCCTAGTTCATCATCAAGTAAAAGCCAGATCGGAACAATAGTAGGTTCTTCTATTGGAGTTGTGGCTGCTATAGCTTTGGTTGGTTTGTGTTATTTCTGCTTGGTGAGATACAAATCAAAGTCTACTCAACAGGGTCATTCTTGGCTGCCTTTACCCTTATATGGAAACTCTCAGACCATGACAAAAATGTCAACAACTTCTCAGAAGAGTGCAACTGCAAGCTGCATTTCTTTAGCATCATCAAATCTCGGACGGTTCTTCACTTTCCAAGAGATCCTAGATGCAACCAACAAGTTTGATGAGAAGCTGCTTCTTGGTGTTGGTGGCTTTGGCAGGGTTTATAAAGGAACACTTGAAGATGGGACCAATGTTGCTGTCAAAAGGGGGAACCCCAGATCCGAACAAGGTCTTGCCGAATTCAGAACAGAAATTGAGATGTTATCCAAGCTTCGCCACCGTCATCTTGTGTCCCTCATCGGCTATTGTGATGAGAGATCTGAAATGGTTCTTGTCTATGAATACATGGCTAATGGACCTCTCAGGAGTCATTTATATGGAACTGACCTACCACCTCTATCATGGAAGCAACGGCTTGAAATTTGCATTGGAGCAGCAAGAGGTCTTCATTATCTCCACACTGGAGCATCTCAAAGCATAATTCATCGCGATGTAAAGACAACTAACATCCTCTTAGATGATAACTTTGTTGCCAAGGTTGCTGACTTTGGCCTCTCCAAAACTGGTCCTGCTCTTGATCAGACTCATGTGAGCACTGCTGTTAAAGGCAGTTTCGGTTATCTTGATCCTGAATACTTCAGAAGGCAACAGCTTACAGAGAAATCAGATGTATATTCATTTGGGGTAGTTTTGATGGAAGTGTTATGCACAAGACCAGCCTTGAACCCTGTCCTTCCTAGGGAGCAGGTTAACATAGCTGAGTGGGCAATGAGCTGGCAGAAGAAAGGAATGCTTGATCAAATCATGGATCAGAATCTTGTGGGAAAGGTAAATCCTGCTTCTCTGAAGAAGTTTGGGGAAACAGCCGAGAAGTGTTTGGCCGAGTATGGAGTGGATAGGCCTTCTATGGGTGATGTCTTGTGGAATCTTGAATATGCTTTGCAGCTTCAAGAGACCTCATCAGCACTCATGGAGCCTGAAGATAACAGCACAAACCACATTACTGGAATTCAGTTGACTCGTCTTGAGCCTTTTGACAACAGTGTTAGTATGATTGATGGGGGCAACTCTTTCACAGATGATGATGCAGAAGATGCTGCCACAAGTGCAGTGTTCTCACAATTGGTAAATCCTCGCGGAAGATGAGTTCTTCTGATGTATCCTTGATTCTGTCCTGGCCTTGGACTAGTTAACAAGTCCTCATTTACGAATCAATGTTATTTTCCAGTTCGTTAATGCTTTTGTAATTCTTTATTCTGTCTTCTTTTTTGTCCAGAAGCAAGTTACAATGTGATATTTGAGCGGTGCTGATTGGTGCCAATTAGCTGGTTAGAAATTGTACGAAAGATATCTGTAATATTCTGTTGTACTTTGTATTATGTAAGTAGGAGTTCAGCTCCGATAGTTGTTCTTACAAGTTACAATAACAAGTTCTTTAGAACGTGAATAAACTATACAACTGGTAAGTGCTTTGATAAGTTTACTTGCTTTGTAAATTTTTTGAGACTGTTCTTATGATCTTGATTTTGTGCATGATATCATTAGGGAATTAGTCATGGAAACTTCCACATAACCACACAATTTGAACATTTATGAGTTAAACAAACAGAACATTAAACCTTTTTTTGGCATGGGATACCAGTGTTATCTGCACTAACAAAGTGGGGGTCCAAGCATAAAGATCCAGGGACAATAACAATTTGCTATTATGAATAGAATGAAAACAAGTTATAGTTATACTTCCACAACATGGTAACCAAAAGAATGTGCTGAATCAAGAATTTTGACTTTAGTTGTATGATATCTGAAGTTATGTCACATAACATAAAGTGATCTTACTTTTGCATTGAGTTTTGCATATGGGAGAATCACTGTCAAGAGTTTCTGCATTGACATGCATCACCAAGATTGCAAATAACGTGACAAACACTAAGCCTTTGCTGATCCAGACAGCCATGAGTTTCATCATTGATTGGTAGGGAGAATTTTTTTTTTTTCCTAGGATATGTTTGAAGAACTTAATAAACACTTTTAAAACTTTTAGTCAATTTGTAAAATTTAAGTAATTAGAAGGTTCATATGACACTGATGACAGCAGATTGAGAACAATTTAGCAATAAGCATGCAACCTTTAAAAGACAAGTACAACTTTAACTATAATTATAAGAGTATGTTTATTCATCTAATACTATATAAGTATTCACTGGTATTAAAAAAGCCAAGTCAGCGAGTGAGTATAAGATAGCAGTGTTTCTGAATCAGAAGACGCGTTCTTAAACATATGGCAGAGAATATATTCCATCCAAAAGAATGTAGACAAATGAAAATGTTTGAGAATAAAATTATTCACATGATATGTTTCTATGCCATTTTCAGTTATTTACCTTGTATATCCATTTATGATAGTATTGCATAAAGTATAAGATAATATGACAGTTATAAGTATAGAAATAAAATTGGTTTAAGAACATGTGAGGTAAAAATGAAGGTCATTGAAAAGTAGTCTTGTCCAAAATATTTGCTCCAAACACTGTACTTTGCCTTGTAGAGATACTCATGTGCACTATAAAAAAAAACTTAGAATATTAAATAAGAGATTGGCCTAGTCATTTCTGTATAGACTTTTTATTAACATAAGCGGTAATAGTTCATACATCAGGTTGGCAATAAAAGGATTTTTACAAGGCCAAATAGATGATAATCGAATTTCAGAGTTAACACAGTAAAATTAAGCAAGAATTTTACAAATCATTTATAAAATTTAAAAGGAACTAAGTGAGAACAAAAGGATGTAAGTTAGATTCAAAAGTTGAATATGCAGTAAGCAAGTTATTTGACAGTATGCAGTGCCTATAAATGAATTAGCAGGGAGAGCAGTTCTTTCAACGTGTTTTGGGAGTTTGAACTAATAATGGATATAAAGGTTATAAACAATAATTTGTTCATAAACTAATAATGGTTGTATTTGGATTAAAGAATGGATATAAAGGAGTAAAAAAAAAAAGAAAAGGAAAATAAAAAATAAAATTGTCTAGATTAAGAAAAAAAAGAGTAAAAAGAAAATGATGAAAATAAAATTCATGAAAGTTGGTGAATAATTTGATTGATATAATAAATTAAAAATAATTAAATTACTCTTATTATTATAATTTAATTTAAATTAAATATAAAATTTAAAAAATTAATTTTATTTTATTTTAGTTTTATTATTCATTAGTTAATACTATCAGCATTATTAGTTTTTAATTATATTATATTATATTTCATAATCTTACGTTGTATGCTATAGGTAAAGATGGCGTTTATGTTATATAATTGTCGATTGTTAGTAGTAATGAATTGAGGGTAAATATGTAAAATAAAAATATTCAGTGTGATGTTTTCCTTTTCTTTTTTTTCTCATTAGTGAAGGTGTGTCAAAAATCATATGTTCTACAAATTCATCCATGGTTTTCTTTGCACATCACTGAATACAAATGCAATCTTTCTGCCTCTTCCCTTCTGTAGCTATAGTAAACTTCCATTAAAAAAATGTAAGTTAGATTGCCCTTTTCTTTAATTGAGACATATATTGCTTAAGTTTATAATTGCTTTCACTCTTGACACTTTATGCAGTTTTTCAACTTAGTAAATTCAAGTTTGTTGTTGATTCCCTTACAATATTCTATCTTGTTTGTTGAAGGAAAACAAACACCATAAGCAAGGCATCATATATTTGAAATTTGGTTAGTTTATGATCATATTTAAAGGAAGGGAAACATGATCAAATGAGTAACATATAAATTTATTTAAGAATGAGTGGGGATTAGTGTCTTAAAGAAGGTTCCGAATCATTGATAAAACATGTCTCATCATCAGTTGCCTAAATCAATACCACCTAAAAGACTAGGTGTTTTATATTTGGTCAAAGGAAAAATAACAATTTCTTAATATGAAGGAGAGCTTAAAAAAAGAAAAATGTATTATTTAATAACTTTTTAAACCAAAATCTTAAATAATAAATTCGTGAATTTTTGTTATATATTATTTAACTTTTTCATTTCTATTTAAAATAAAATTTTCAACTTACAACTAGATTCTTAATAAATTACTTTTTTCTAGTTATTATCTTTTATTCATTTACTAACTTAATATTAGAATCGCACATACTATAATTTAACTTTATGCACTCCTTTTTATAATTAACAGGTCGAATTAAACTTACAAAAATATATTCTCTAAAAAAATTTAATCTAAATATATTCAACATTCAATAAAAACAGTTTTATATATCTTAATACCTTCAGGTACATTTTAAATATTTAGATACAAATATTATGTATAATTTATCTTGTTATACAATCAAGTCCTTTAACCTTTTTTTTTTATTCTTTAAATATTCATATCGATGAACCCATTCTTAAATATCAATCAACAATCAAGAAAATTTTAGGTTTTGTTTACTTTTTATGTAAGTTTATTCTCAACCATTCGTATTATCTCACACGCATCGTTCTTATATCAAACACACACAAAGCGACATTGTCCAGAAAGAATACTTTCATTTTCAACTATTAATGTCAATCAATAGTTCCCATTCTAAATTAACCCAATAAATAAATGCAAATGCAAAGCAAGTTTACGTATTAGATTGATTTATATCTATTATGAAATTACTATGTCATATAAGAGTTGAGCAAAAAAGCAAGTTAAATAGCAGCAATTAACTCTGAAGAAGGAAAAAACAACTTTTTAGTGATTAAGAAATAAAATGTAATGGTTGAATAGTTAAATAAGGAATACAAAAGAAAACTCAGCAAGCAAACCTTAGGTTCAACTTTAAAGATAACTGTGTGAGATAACAATGGACACACATGAAAAATTGTTTTTTTCTCTCCAAATAGTTTCGTTTACTTTTATAAAACTTTAGCTCTAGCACTAAGAGAGTATAGATAAAAATAGAGTAATCATTTATGTTAAATTTAAAACGTGAACCATACATTCAAGAGCAAACAATAAGCAAAGAATATATACATTTCAAGTATTATATTCACTGTCATATGTTGTAAGAAAAAATAAAATAAAAATTATTGATATTTTATTTTATATTTTTTTCCAACTTTAATGAGTGTTTTATGTATCAAATATAGAAAAGTATTTTTTTTAGATGATTAAGTGTACATTTTATGAATTATGAAAAATTCTAACAAATTTTCATTCTAAAAAATATTCTTAAAAATTATATATTAATTTTAACTTATGTTGAATATTAAACTATTTTTTGAAAAATAAATATCAATTTTAAAATCGGCATTGAACCAATTTACAAACATCATAACTATTTTCTTTTAGAAAATATGGATTTGGCTTTAAAATTTAATCCAATTATTTAAATTTGAATATGATAAAATTTAAATTAACTTTTTAATGTGAATTTTAATTTAATTCCAATCTAATTAATTGGATGTAGAGTCTTTTTGTTAAAACTAGCTTATAACTGATATGTCATCTGATGATGGTCTATAGTTGATATGCTGTAGTTCATAAGTTAATTTGTGGCTGATAAACTAAACTAATTTCCAATAATAAATTCCTAATTAATAAGTTTTGATATGATAAATTGGCTTATTGAATTAGAATTATTTGGTAAATTAACTGATGAATTAATTGGTAAACGTAAATGACATAATAAAATATAACTACATAAATTTTATTATATGAAATTTGTGTTTTTTAGACAAAAAATATATTATATAATTATAATTTAAAGTTTTTTTAAAATAATTTAATTTTTATTATATTATTAGTACTTCTATTATTTTAAGTTGTATTGAGTTTTTTTTTACAAGTACTTTTATTGAAATAAGTTGATATAATGAGTATTAATCAAAATTTAATTTTTATTTAGTTTTAAAAAATATTTTTTTTTATTTCGTAATTTAAACTATTACATTGAATCTGAATGTTCGTTGTGACTAATTTTTATATATCATGTAATGAAACATTAATTATTTCAATTTATAATATTAAATATTGTTTTAATTCGAATTACATAAAAATTAAAAAGTAATCCAACAAATACTAAAAGAAATTAACTGTATCTACAAAATTAAAATAAATAATAATAAGAACAAATTAAAAAATAAGTTACTTTTATATGCTTATAAAACATTTTTGTTTTGATCAAATAAACTTATAGTTAACTATTAATCTTATCAAACATACTCTTAAAATCCCATCTACCCATAATTTCCATCAATGTTTTCTCAAAAAATAAAGAACAAAGGTGAAAACAGCGAAAATAGTGGTGGAAATAGGGGTGCCTTTCAATTTACAATAAGGTAAAGTAGAGTAGTAGAGTAGCCCAAAGTCTTCGTATGGTTGGGCCGTTTTCCTATCCTTCCAAGATTCATCGAAACCTGGACTCATTCTTCCTGCACCTTTCTCAGTTCTTTCTGCACCTCCATCTTTTTTAAAATATTAAAAATATGTTTTTTGAATTGTATAATTTATAATATAATTTATTTATTTATTTATTCAAAAATAAAGGAAAGGAAATTTATTTTGCATTTTAAAATAAAATCTCTAGTAACTCTGTTAACTTTTTAAAAAGTAATAACCATCAGATTAAGTATTTTTCATTTGTTTAATGAATTACACATCAACCACTTATATGATATTTAATTTAATACTTTTAGTTTCATACCCTTTATCTCTATGTTTAGAATGTTAGATTTCACAGACCAACATTACAATCTGATCTTAAAAAAACTGGTCTTGATCATATATATGCAACTTAGTAAAACTCCATATGTAATAATTACACATTGAGAACGTTTCTCAATTGATGCAACTCTACATCATCAAAGTCAACGCACATATAACTATATATCAATAGTGTAGGCTTGAAAAAGAGTCAACCATTTAAACTAAACACAACATTTTATATTCTTATAGCAAATTACTGCATTAAATCGATACAAAGGTTACATTTAACGTTACAATGACAGAATAAGAAGCATACAATAATTAAATTGAACTACACGTGCAGAATTATTCATGACTCCAAAAGGCGAGGTTTCAGATTTCACCTCAACCACGCATTAGAGTACTGTTTCGTAACACACCAAACACAACGAAAACGTGGTAAAAAAGAAAAAGTTCTCATTTCCTGCAAACGATTCCGAAGCCATGGGAGAACTTGGTGCAATCAAGGGTGCCATATTCCATCACTTGGGGAGTGGTCTCTTTCTCCTGTGAAAACACACAAGAACCACACTCTTGGGAGAGCAAAGATTCAGTCTTGTACCTGTCTTCTCCACCAACAACAGGCATAGCCACTCCAGGCTTTGCAGGGTTCTCAAAGTCCAACCTATAAGTTCTCCCAAGCACACCATCAACCTTTGGGGACAAGGCAAAGAACCTGAACTGAACTTCCAAGTGAGCAAAACAGTCATCAGAAGGTACTTGGTAGTTGTGGATTCTGTCATCCTCTTTGGTTACTGGCACAACATTCACCAAGATTTCAGCCACGTCCTTCAGTGTAACCATGACACTGTTCTTGTCTGCTACTCTCTCCACCTTCACATCTTTTTCCTCGTTGTACCAAGTGGAGAGAGAGCCTTCAGCTAGGGCTACAGGTCTCTGGTTGTAGGTGAGTTTGATGTAGTCAAGATCAGCATTCCATTGGGGGGTCTTGGTGGCCTCAAGGGAGAAGGTTTTGGAGTTGAAGAGAATTCCTAGGGCTTGAATCCAAGTGTAGTCACGGGTCCTACCAGCAGGTCTGTGTCCAATGAAACGAGCATTGATTTGAAGGTTGGAATCGGAAACTAAGGAGAAATGTTCATTGGTCTTTCCGTGGAAGTAGAAGACTCTTCCATCCCCACCAATGAAACGGGGATCATAGCATCCTGATCCTGGTGCATTGCAGTTTGGCTTGCGACCTAAAAATCAGAAAACGAATTAACTATTTTGTTCCAAATCATACAGTAAATTATTACCTGTATAATCCAAAACAACTAAGAACATTGTCTTACAAATTCCACACAACACCTTTTGTTTGCCATGGCTAACAATTCGGTTACATATAATGTATGATTAAGATTATGAACAAAAACAACTATTAGACATGCATGTTATAGAGAGAGAGGTATATCTTACTTCTGCATACTGCCCTGCAAATAGGTTTGTTGCAATCAATGTGGCAAACCTTAGCCTTAGGATCTGATGTTTCACTGTTAGGGCATTCAGCAGGACATGTGATGTACTTTCCATAGCATCTGGTTCCTCTGGTGCCACAGTATTGGTTTTGATATGCCTTGGCATGGATCACGGCTGAGACAAAGACTAGAAAGAAGATTAGGAGGGAACCTCTTTTGGTGATTTCCATTCTTGAGTATTCTGTGTGTTAGTGAAATATTGGAAACACACAGAAACTTGAAGCTGAATGATGCAGCAACAATATCTGCCTCTGCTATTTATAGATGCACCTTTAGGGTTAGGGTTGCTTGTGTATTATGAAGGTGGCATTTGGAAACTTGTAGTATAATATAATATAATGCTAAGTTAACTAAACTCAAAGTAATAAGAACATGGGGTCTGTTCATTGAAAGCAGAATAACATAAGGATTCTTGAAACTATTATTATTATTATTATTATTTCTTCTTATAGCAGGTTGCATGATTTCTGATACCTTGAACCGCAAATCGGTGGCTGAACTTGAGATAATTAATATTTTTTTTTTTGCCTGACTTTGATAATTAATTCATTTATTAAGAGAAAATTAATTTCTGTTCTTCTTAAGTGCTGTTTGAAGTTTTTTTTTGAAAAAATAATTATAAGATTTTATATTTTACTTTTTTCATTTCCCCGTCATGATAATAAATATGCTTGTATTAAGCTAATTAAAAAATATGTGAAAAATAAGGTGATAAAGAAATTAATTAATTGTTTTGAACTATAAAAGTGATAGTTAAATAAAAATATATTAAGAATACAACACTTAAAAATGATTGGAAAGAAAAATATGTAAAAGTATTACGAAATATTTAGTTGTAGTATTTTTTTAGATTATTCTATTTAATATATGAGTAGAAAATAACAGTACCGAAGTTTTGATTTTTTTTTAATTAAATCTTCGATAAGAGGGAAAGAGAGGGTTATAACCTTTATTATTTATGAATTAAACTAATTAAGCATATTTTGGTACAAAGATTAACAGAGATATAAGAGATAATTAGAAATTAAACTTATACAAATGGGAAAAAAATCAAAATAATGTTTTATATTCACGGACAATGGGAGGTAGTAACTAGTGTAGATATGATATGAATTATCAGAAGAAACTTATGCACGTTCAATGTTAGTAAAACGCTTTTTTTATACGCATTACATTGTTAATATTAGCTAAAATTTATGAAAAAAAAATTCAAAAATTAGAAGAGAGACATTAAATGGCACGAGACGTATCAAAATTTGTTGTGTTTTAATAAATTTTTGAGTATTAGTAGATGTGTTAAAGAGAGTGTGTTAGAGAATATTATTAATATTATATATATATATTGTTTTTTCTATTGGAATTTTATCTTTTGATACTTCCTCATTTTTTTCCCATATGATGTGTTTGGGTGCGCGTTCTGTGCTCCAGAACCTTAGGGATACGAATTGTATTATTAGAATTTAGATGCCTTTTGCATACCATAATACATGCTAAAATATTGCTTCTGTGAAAGGTCAACGCTTTAAACTTTGTTGTAAAATTACGTCAACCGTCTAAATGTCTCTACTTTGCCAAACACGGCTTAGATTGTACAAGGTAAGCAAAGGTGTAAAACAAAATAAAAAAAAAAAATCATGAGCTAAGGCATCTAAATTAAAAAAAAAAAAAGTTATATTGTACAATTATTATAAAAACCTTTTTTCAATAAAAAATATAAAAATGAGTAAACATCTCTTGAAGACGTAAAATGTATATATTACACTTTTATTCAATGTTTAGAAAGATTACTAAATTACGATGGAATATTTGGGATTTTTATGATAAAAAAATATTGAAGCTGGCAACTACAATCTGAAGGTGCCTTAAATATTTAAAATTAGATCTCTCGTAAATTGTTCAGATTTTTAAGTATTAGTTTATAAAAAATTCGTAGTTGAATTGATTTTCACTCTACTAACATTAAATACGTAGTGTTTAGTTATTTTAATTATATTTTTAATATTATTTGTTTTATACAGACATGTCAGGCTCAAGTTTACAAAATGACGGTGTACATTAAATCATTGTCTAAAATTGCTATGTTTGTTGTATTTGTTGGAGTTTGAGAAAAGTGAAATTCTTGGAATAAGGTCAAAGATAACTATATATAGAGAAATATGAGCATGTTATAATGTGGTGACAAGATAATTTTATTTTTAATTTAGAGATACAGTTTTCTGCTGCTAGGTGTATTTTCCTTTACCTTCAATTCAACACTCGTTGACTTGAGCTCTTTAGGCTAAGTATTTTGTTAATCAACTTCGACAGTCCAATAAAAAAATAATTCCGTGCTTAACTTTAAAAAAAATAAAATTACTTTAAGTGAAATTTCGAAAACCTGAAACCAATGGATGGTTTAAAATTATCAAATGATATATATATATATATATATATATATATATATATATATATATATATATATATATATATATATATATATATATATCTATATAAGTCGTATAAAAGGCTAAAATTTTAGAAAAAATTTAGTCCAAAAAAATTAAAGGCAGAAAATATTCTGAAAATAAGTTTGTTCATAATTCCTTATTGTCATTAAAAGGTTGGGGTTGAAAAAGATTAAAGTGTAATGCATTTCATTTCCAGGAAGGGAACATGATTTAAAATTTACATAGAAAATTATCCAATTAATTATTAAAATTATACATGTCATAATTGGTGATTAAGCTTTATTTTCTCTATTGTTATTATTATTATTATTTAATACATAAAAATGAAATGACATCAATATAATTTATATCGAATATTACATTATCTATAATTTTATAAAACAATTTAATTTTAATAAATCTAACAGTTGAGTTAAAGTTATGTTATCTTAATGCGCGTCAAATTTTATGAGAAATTAGCAGCAATAAAATGATAATAAAGTGATTCATACTTTTATCTATATTTTAAGGAGTATATATATTACATTATTTAATATATATATATATATATATATATATATATATATTTTATATAAAAAAATTCAATCTAATAATAGACTTTTGAAAATAATATTTTAAATTAAAATTTATTCAGTAATATTATAGTTAGTGTAAATATAACATTAATTACTAGAAAAGTAAAAATTGTTTTTTTCAATAAAAAAAGTATACAGTTGTAAAATGATTTTATATGGTTAATCTATAATTGTAATGTATAATAAATTTATTAATTTTTATAATTACTATCTTTAAATTCAAATATGCCATAATTTCTAATTAATTAACGTATAAAAATCTACACTGATAGCACATAAAATCAGCCAATGTGTAATGCTTTATTCAGGAATTATGATTAAACGGAATTCGCTATAAAATAAGGACTTTGGATTTTGACCACTTTATATGAATTTCTTCATAGTTGGGCGAACTCTTTAGGTTATGTAAAGGATCTCTCATATTAAGTCCTTTTATAGAATAATAATTTCAAATTTTGAAAATCTCAAATTTCAAGAGTAGTGTATGATAGATTACGAAGAGTACTAGGAACATTTTTTATACTATATATTTTTTATTAGTTAAAATTTATTCAAAATAAATAAAACTAAGACATATAATCATTAATAAAAGAATAGATTTCACATTTTTTTTATAATTTTTAATAAATTTTCGACCGAATAAGGTAACCAAAGAGTGTGTTTGATCAAAGGTAACGTGGCTTCTGATTCAAAACAAAGTAAATTTGGGACAATTTACAGACTAAAAATCGTGCGAAACCCTAAAATCTTCCTATACTCTATAATTTTTTAAATTACTCATTTTACCCTTTATTCATTATATGAAGCTTCCATAATTCCATTTGCCTTCCTTCTTCTTCATCGAATCTCTTGCTACTTTTCGACATTAAAAAACTTTAGTAAAGAAATGAGTTGAAAAACAATATTTTGTAAAGTTTAAAGTTGCGTAGTTCATTTACTAAGTATCTTTTATTCTATTTTTTTCCTCACTCACAATTAAGTCTCTAATTTTAGAATTATTAAATTGAACAATATGTAAGAAAATATTTTAAATTACACAATCTAAAATATAATTTGACTTTTGAATTAGTATTTCTCATTGCGTAATTGATAATATTACTTTCAACTTTCAAATCATACAATTTAAAAAGAAAAATTGTGTTATAGATTATACAATTTGGAATAAACTTTTTATTTTTAGATTATGTAATCTAGAATTTGAAAATAATATTATAGATTAAATTATCTATAATACAAGTTTTACTTTTTTATACACAATTAGGAAGGTGGAATTTGTTGTTGAAAATTATATATGTAATTGAAAATTGAAAGTGATAGAGTTTATTGTTTTTCACAAAAATGGGTTTTGATTTTTGAAGTAAAATCCCAAATGAAGTTGATATGTTATCTTATATAGATAAAATATTTGATATAGTGAAATTTGAGTCAACTAAATATGAATTAGTTAAAGGAGATTATGTGTTGAAACTTTTACAATAGATAAAGTAAATAAAATATATTATTATTTATATCGAAAATATGACGAGGGACATATATTAATGTTGTAATATATTTAGGATATGAGATGACTTACTTAAAAGGATCTATAATATAATATTGAAACTTAAATTTATAATTGTGATATTGAGATCTGTTATAACAAATAAGTAACAAGAAAGGAAAACACATATATTAGGTTGTAAAAGAGGTGATAATATGATTTTCAATGTCTATTATTGAAATCAATGATTCTAAATTTCTATAAAATTTTGTAGTATAAATTAAACCTAAATTAATTCACCAAGACACATATCAATTGTATTCAAACTTTAATGTTATTTCTATATAAATTAATTTGAGATCTTTAAGGATTGAAATAAATTATAAAAAGAAATATAATGCAACAATGATTGAAAACATAATTAAAATGAAACATTGAGTGAAAAAAGAATTAAGAGAAGATAAGAAGCTATTTCAAAGATTCAAGAATCAAACAATTCTTCTTACCATGATTCTCTAAAAAATCAATTTCAAGAATCAAATAAAAGTTTCATTCTACGTAAGCCATCTATATTTATCAAATCAACATAAAATCAATTTCAAGAATCAAATAAAAGTTTCATTCAACGTAAGCCATCTATATTTATCAAATCAGCATTTAATCAATTTCTAGTTTGATTTCTAAAATTAGAAATGCAAATTACAATAAAAAAGTACAAATCTGAATTAAAAAAAAAAAAGAACAATTGTCTACATGTTTGGATCACATTTAAGATATATATGATCTGAAATCTAATGTAAATATGTTAATTAGGTCTATAAGACTAATTATAAAAGTCTAAGTAAAAAATGACAGATAACTCCAAATCCAATAGAAAAAGTAATGACAAAAACAGTAAGAAAATGTCATATATTGGAGATGAACACTACACACTCTCTTTGGTCCATTCTATCAATCAAGCAGCTCTTGCTTTAGTTCATACAGTACGGGATTAATATGAGAAATACAAAATAATAAGTGACGTCTCCAATTAATATTTTTCAATTTGTTTCAATTTTTTTTCACGTAACTCTTAAAAATAAGTTCATTTTAACTTCAATAAATTCCATGATTTCATGTCAAAACCCTCATATGATAAGAACTTCTTAAAAAGTGTTTAATTAAATTGTTAATTAAAATGCAACACATGTTAAGCAATGGTTGCATCATCCAAGCCCTCCGTTTTCAAACCCGGGTTGCTATTCCCATTTCAAGATTTCAATCCATTTCTTATTTTTCAAATTAAAAAAAAAAAAAAAAGTTGTAGTAAATAATGAGAGTTTCTACTGGTTTATTTCCTTGTCTTGTAAAGGGTTTAAATCTAACATAAGAAAGCTGTCAACTTTTTTTTTCTCCTAAACATTTTATGTAAAAACAATGAAAGGAAAAATGAAGCAGCATTGTGGTACACCAAATAATAGAGGTGTGACCTGAGAAACATCACTGTCAAAACTTATATTACAATTGCAATGTTACTCTGCTCAACACACTCCTCTCGACAATGTTACTGTGCTCATCACACTCTTCTCTCTTGAGTGTGTCTCATTCATTGTGTCTTCAGTAAAATGGAAAATACAAGTCACAGCCTGTTCTTTAACCAATTAAGATTTGCGCTCAGCGTAGTCACCTGAAAATGCAATGCTAATTTCAGTTAGGTAACTAAATAGTGGCCAAAGAGAGAGACAATTATTGGACCAAAAGGGTACAAAGAATAGTATATCAAAATGCTATGTCCTGATTTCTAAAATGCACTGAGATATTCTGACCATGTTCCAGGCTCTTCATAACAGATTTTACAGAAATATTTTTCCCTTGTTCACATAACTATCAAATCACAGTGACAACACTGAAATTTTAATTTCATTTACTAACTATGAAAAAACTAAGGCCTCTTTAAGTCATGTCATTGACTAATGCATTAGAATCAAATCAAACTATTCCTCGGCCTTAACTGTGTTCAACTCAAAATTTACTAATTACTTCACACCTACCAACATGTTATAGCTGTGAAGACTCAGTCTACATCTTTAATTTCAGCTTCAACATCAATTGCTCTACCAGAATCTTTTTCTGCCAAGACAGAAACAACGGCACACGGCATCACCAACAAAGATTAAAGATAAGGCAGATATAAGCATTTAAACACAATTTACTTCTAAGGGTAAAAGGAAACAAGCCTTGTGAAGATTACCATTTCTAGAACGGGTGAAATTATTGAATGCTTGTCCAAATGTTGTAGACTGGTTTGAAAACTTCACTGATTCCTTCACAAACTCATTTCCAACAACTGACATCAAAATAAACTTCAACGGTGAGAAATGTGCACATTGTGATTTTCATAGACAGTGAATGATGTAAAGCATTTTAAGTTACTAGTTTCAGAACATCTATCTCCCAAGCAATTACATCAATCAGAACATTAAAGGATAAATGACTAAAACAACAATTCGTTTGATAGTTAGAAACAATAACATTTGCTAACCATTCATCTTATTTTGGGGTGGCATGTCTACTGCCACCTGTAGATTTTCTTAATTCCATATGGACCAAAACACAATCATCATCTGCCATGCATGGCACCCTTTAAAGTCTCAACCTTAGTTTAAATAGAAACTAAAAAGGTACCAGTTTTGGCAAGTGACAGTCGGAAGTTCCAAAAATGTTTTCAGTGTAAAACGCCACAGCATTCATAGAATGGTCATTTACATTCTTTTACTAAGAATGAAAGCTTTAGTTTAGTGTAATACTGACACTGACAACACACTGGGAACAATTTATGGACAGATAAGCAAAATAAGCCATTCTTACCAGAAAAAGGTTGACCGCAAAAAGGGCACAGCTGCAGATCATCATTCAGAGAAGATCTAAAACAAATTATTACACATTTTAAAGTAGAGGTGGTTAGTTGAATTAATTCAGAATAAATCATCAATAACTAGTTTAACAAGATGAGTCAAACAAATCTTACTTGAAAACCTGAAAATCATTTCCACAATTTGGACACTGCACATATGCAACAAACACAAACCCAGTCAGTGCAGTTACAAGTCACATTAGCATTAACTACTTCTCAATATACTAAAACTTCTTAAACATAAAATTCTGTACAGATCCTCTACTGGGGGGAAATGGCTTCATGCTTGTAAAAGCAATAAAATAAAGTGAGTATAAGCAATATATCTCATAGTTTATAAAGTGCGAGTTTAAAGAACAAGAAGATTCAGAGTTAAATTTTGAAGAATCCTCACGGTGCCTTGCATTATATCTCGTCCTGCCCACCAGAGGAAAGCACCAACACCTACTATTGGTATCAACACTGCAATAAGCTGCAAACAAAAGGAGAAGAAAAATCAAATCAATCAGGTCATTGATTTACAAGTGCTAATTTCTCAGAAATACATTTATTGGAAGACACTAAGCCTTAAGGGCCTCCAAGGGTTTAAAGGACATATCTTTGGAAAATATTTTACATTGAACAAAAAGAATTTACATCACACTATGTTTTATGAAATACTAATGGTGTTTTTTTATGCAGAAACTGCCACACTGATCTCTATCTTTTTATTGGATGTGTTAGACTAGAACAGGTTGGATGTGTTAGACTAGAACAGGATTTATAACATATACAATTAAAAGACGGGAAGAATGGTGTGACCAAGAAGCACCAGGAAAATGGAAATTCTATGAGGAATCTAAGAGGTTCTATCAGGAAAACATATTTAATAGATGCCATAATAAATTACACAATTATTCAAGTACTCTCATATTTGATTCCTCCGTTATTCATTCTATCTTGTTGCTTTCTTCTTCTAAACCACCCAGCACAGTAACAAGATAACTCAAAAACAAGATTAAAAGAAAGAACCGTTCATATACAGATATAACATGCACTTCCATATTTCAAAACAGTGAAAGAACAAAAAAAACCAAGGGAGAGAATATCGAACAATACCCAAATGGAGACAATAGCATCCAAAATCCAACCAAGTTGTCCAGTCACAGAAAGGTAAGTCAGTCCAATAGCTACAGCAATATTTCCCAATAGCCTAGCAGTGGCACCATCATCTCTTCCACCACCACCGCCACCACCGTTGAAGCCAAACCCCTGATTATTCTTCACCACCACCACTCTCTTTTCCTTCTTGCAACCCTTCTCTTCCAACAAAACCCCATTTTGAAACACTGCACCTCCCAAGAAGCCCAAGCTCCCCCTGCCCACTCTCAGTTTCAAGCTATTCCCATTAAAAGAACCAAACTTTGCTTCTATCCGAGAGAAAGGGAAAGTGGGTCTCTTGTATATGCCACCATGTAAGAACTTGGGCTTCAAGATCGAACATTTGATAGAGAATTGCACAAGTGTGGTCATGGGAAACATAAGGGAAAGGAAATGAAATGTAATGGACTTAGAAAAGTTGTAGACATGGCATTGGAAGCTTGTAGATGATATTTTTGTTAAGTTTGAAGACTCATGTCCAAGTTGAGTAGTATGAGTGGGCCTTGGATTTTCCGTCACAAGTTCTCTCTCTCAAACTCCATAGAAGCTTTGCCACGTTAGCTTCAAGGGACCCCTCCTACCACATTATCTTCTTTGATTACTAGAGAGTTAGAAATCCAAACAAGTTTTCTTGCTTCATTTGAATAGCTTCTATTTCTTTCTTCATTTTTAGTATGTCAAAATTTTCTACCATCTTGGGTTAGGTTAAGGTTAAGTTCAGAGTTTTCTTACACATTATTTTACAATTAAAGTTCTAAAAATAAGGTAAGAATTACTTAGTAATTTTCATTTTTAAGTTGCTTAACTACATCACTCCACCAAATAATACATTTTGTAACATACAAATAAGAATGTATTTGTGAAAATAAAACATTAAGCAAAATTAACTTGATTGAAATAAAACTATATTTCACACAAAAATACTTAAATTATTTAAATATATGCATTTAAAAATATAAAAATTTATTTTAATTTTTTTACAAATAGTTCAATGTACAATATTAATTATAGAGGGTAAAATATTTAAATTTTTCTATATTATTCTTCAACAATATTTTTAAATATAAATTAATTCAGTTAAATAAAACTTAATAATGTAAAATTATTTTAAAAAGTAATCAGATTATTTTCTTGTGCCGTTTAAGATATTGTTTTATAAAAATCAACAACTACGGCAATTTTGCTTATCTGAATAAAATAGTTTAATAGTTATAATATTTTATATATTGTTTTTAATTTTTACATTACAAAAAATGTTTATACATGCATAAAATAATTAAAAATTAAAATAAAATGATATAATTAATACTCTCTTCACAATTTTTTTAAGTATCACGTTTTTAAATTTTTTTTCTCATGAACTGTTATTTTGAAAATCTAAATAGTGGCTTATACATTTATCTTTCACCTAATTTTTAATTAGTTTGAATATTTTGTTAAAGTGAAGAAAATTTATTAAATTTCTAAAGCTTTAAAAAAAACTTAAATGACACTTAAAAAAATGGATGGAATATAATGGTAATTAACTTTATCTCTGAAAATAATATTTAAAATTAAAACAAGTGTCACGGAACAATCACAAAATAAATTATATATAGTTTAGGAAAATGAAAACCACAAAAATAGCATGACCGGAAATGAAATGATGGTAATAAGCTTAATTTCTCCTTTACTTACAGGTATCTGAACACAAACTTTAGATAAATGGCACCTTCGTTATAGTTTTTTCAATAAACACTTCTAAAATAAAAGAAAATATATTTTTTTCTAAAAATAATAAGACATTTAGGCGTAAATTAATTTTAGTTAACATAAATTTTCTTTCAAAAAGGCATTTCAACTGATAAATGAAATGAAAAAAAAAAAAAAGAAGACCTAAAAACCGAAACTGACTTTTGGAGGGAGATCACAGTAATATCAGAACAAGAATTAATGGAAATAATAATTATGTAATGAATATAATTGATTAGGTTAAAAAAGTCACCTAATAATATAATTGATTATGTGACTTTTTATTAATTTAAGAAGAAATTACGTGTAGCAGTTCCATTTGTAAACTTAAAACTTATCTATGCTTTAAGTTTGACTAATAGATTTTGATTAAATTTTTCTAATTAAATTTATCAGTGGTTGAACTATACAAAGATCTTCAGAATTATAGCTTTGGAACATTTCGTATGTAAATTTAGATATCATCACTTTTAGAAGATTTATGTTATTGTGTTAATGTAACTTTTTCTAACAGTTGTGGCAGCTTGGTCGTTGTTAATGTATTTGCGTGATCTAACTAACATAAAATCACATAGATGTAGTGAAAGTGTAATTATTGTAAATATTTATAATAACGATGTTTATGTGATAGTTTATTCGTTGTTATTTATGCCTAATTAGTGATCGACATTAATTTCAAGTAGTTTATAAGATTTTAGTATTAGTTGTTCAATCACTGCTTAGTTGATAAATAAACGTTCATTTTTAGTTGATGTAAAACGTTACTTTTCTTGTAATGTTCAAATTGATTGATATCCACATTATATTATAAAGAAGCCCAAAGTTAACATTCATATAAGACATGGTGATTCAAAATGCTTCTTATACACAACCAACTACTATACGAGTTAACTATTTACAAAAACAAGTTCTAAATTGAAAATCCTAGTATTCATCAGATGTTCTTGCATCTGTATTTGCTCGTGTACATTGTGCAATCATTCACAACAAGAATGATAAGGATAAGCTAGTGTAATTAACTTTCAACATGCAATAGTATAAGTAAATCAAACAATTATATTTATACTTCACTTATAACTATGACTTATAAAATTCATATATCAAATATAGATTTCCATTTATCTTAAACATCCATATCATTCATCATATAGACCATACATAAATCTATGTATCATATGACAAACATCATACATAAAAGTCACATGATCATCATATCGTCTTCTGAAACACTCATATTAAGTTAGTTATTACTAGAGACTAACATCTAATTTAATATCCAAGACTTAGATTACTAACAAATCTAAAAGAAATGATTAACGTAAGTCCAAACATCTAATACCGAGTGACTACTAGCAGTCTTGGTACATATGAACTTCCTCATCAGTTTCTTACCACTTGATCTCTTAGTCTATGTGACTTAGATCATAAATAAAGATAGAGGATCTCTATTGAAACATGGATGTCAATACTTAATACATAGAGCAACAACTCATACATTATTTTAAAGGTTTGACCTCAATTCAATACTCATACCATCATTCACATCAATACAAACCATTCAATCCACAATTCACAACATTTAAGAATCTTTCCATCATAAAAAAACAACCATTAACTATGACTCTAAACTAACATAAACCAATCCTAAAACTATAAACATCACATACAAGCAAATATATCCATTAAAAAGAAAAACTTAAAAACCAAGTCAAAAGAAAAAAAAGAGCATAATAAAATTTACTCTAAACAAACTTTTGATTGAATAACTTTACTCTACTCAATGTCAGAAAATGTAATGATAGTCTCTTATCATGATTTTGATGAATGATTAAGTTAAAAATTTAAAGAAAAGACGAAAAGTTTTTCTAAAAATATTATATTAAGATGAAACCTACTTTTTCTATTAACATAAACTTTTCACTTTAATAATAAAATATTCAAACATTTTAATTATATTACTTATACTATAATTATTTTTTGGTCCTTGTGAAAATATAACACTCAAATAATAATTTTCATATAAAAGAAAATAAATAATAAATAAAAATAAAGAATATGAAAATATATTTATAAGACATCTTTATAAATTGAATGATATAATATATTTATAAATATATGATTTCTTAAACAACTATTAATATTCATTGGTTATACACATGCACGCCTACTCAAATGCATATATATTAACTATATTTTGATACAAATAAAAAAATTACTAAAAATTAAAATAATGTAAAAATATGTTGATGAAAAACTCAATACTCCTTTTAAATTCAAAATAAGAAAAAAATAGTTAGTCTTACACAAATTTAAAAAAGTCAGTTAACAACATTTACTTTCATATGATCTTAATTAAAAAATAATTCCTCTCTTACCCTTAAAATTTGATATCATACATAAAAAGAGTTAATAGAAATGTAATTAAAATTAAACATGTTTAAATTAGCTTAAGTTATTTATATGTAAGCAATCAGGTAAGATAATTTTTTTTTGTCTATATTTGAACTTAGAGTAAAACAGACGCAAGATGCTAAACAACTGTTTACACATTATATAGTTTCTTGATTCTTTTTAGACTAAGTAAAACAGAAGCAGATTAAGAAAACAAAAACAAAGCTATAAAGGCAAAGAGAGAAAGATTGGGCAACATAATATAGCTTTCTTTACAGCTATGATTAAAATAATTTAGCTAAATGATTAGATTGAGGAATGAGAGAGAAACCAACTATAATAACTTGATTAGCAATACCTAAACACTTGTTTGTTTCTTGCATCCCTATAATGAAAGCAATCAAGTAGTGGCATATAGTGAAATGATTAGGAGTGTCCAACAGAACAGAATATTATATTTTTCTATATACCATTCCCTAAGCATGTAGACCTATTCATCAAATGTTTGGTCTCATCATTCCACTTCAAAGATACCTTAACTGACATGTTATTAAGTAGTATACATGTTAATTAAGGTGTTTTTAGGTAAATATTTACATATTTGATTTTTCTTTTTTAATCAATATTGTTTTTGACAAAGTTAGTGTTTATAGAGATTTAGGTTCTCATGGCTATGATGTCTGTCAAACAGAGCTTACTTTGAAATTTTTATATGTTTGGTGATTGGTTCTAAGCTTTACTTGGTATCTTACTGAGTACTATCGATATTTTAAGTTTAAAATATAAAAATGGAATAAAAAAATATTAATTACAAGGAAAAACCATATATTATGATGTTATTGATGAGTTTAAGAGAAATATAACTAGATCAAAAAAAGATAAAAAAATATATTTCAACAAGTGGTGGTTGAAGGATCACAGTGTTTAAAGAGGAATCATGACATCATTTTAAGAGTTTAGTTAGTATTAATGTATATTATTATGCCTTTTTTTAGTGAACTTATGCTATGTCATTATTTTAGTGTTACCCATCTACATCAATTTAATTAATACTATTTTTGAAGTCAACTATCTTAAAAACAGGTTTTTCTAACTCCAAGAGACACAGTTGCAGGATCTCATCACACTTTTACATTCATTAGATACACTTAATGATATTTTTCACTTTAATCTTATATTCTTAATGTCTTTTCAACACTTCATTAATATTTTATTCTTAATCTTATTTAATTAGTATATTTTCTTATTATTAATAGAAGTTAAATACAAGTGAGATTTAATTCTTAAATTTATTTTTTGGGCATTGGTTCTACAATAAAAGAATTAATGGCCCCCGGTCTGTAGAATATTTGGTTCACATAAATGATAATGGATTTTATCTTTCAGTTAAGTGATTTAAAGTCCATGCTTAATATGTATTAAAAACTTCCGAAAATTTTAATCAAAATTTCAAACAATAAATAATTCATACAAATATTATGTTTAGAAAAATGTATTTTTAAAGTATGTTACTTAAAGTTTAGAAGGTTGTCTAAATTTTTTATGCTTTACAAATCTTAAATAATTTAAATGAACACAATTAGCTTGAAATAATATGCAAGAATATGTCTAATACTCCAACTTTCTTTAATTTTGGGAGCTGTCACTCAAAAAATTTATTGATTTTTTAAAATTCCTTTGAGGTATATCATATTCACTTCAATCCAAAATAACTAAAGTCTTAGTTATATAGCTTTTTAAGATAATTTATAATATCACCTCCTAATTAACTATTTCTTTCTTTCTAATATGTTTTTAAGTCATACATAAAATACAAGCCTTTCAAACTTTAAGAAAGAAATTTTCCCAAATTGTCAAAGAACAACCATTTCATGCCAAAAATGAAAATAAAAACTTACCAAGCAACTAATCTAAACTACAAAATAGTACCATGAACATTACTGTTTTAAGCAGTGGAAAATATGAGAAAAGGGCAAACTGAGAAAGAAAAAGGAGATTTTTTTATTTATTTCACTTTTCTTACCATCTTTTGTAAGCTAAGTCTTTGAATAAAGACAAACAAATAGTACATTTAACTATTTTGGTTAGTAACACATTAAGACTAATTAGACATTGATATAATGGTATAAGGTTGATAGTATTTTTCTAACTCCTATATGAAAAAGTTTATTAAGACTGTGTATTTGACACAGATTAAAATAATATTATCCCAATAAATTGTGTTAAAATTAATTAAACTTGACAAATATTTATTTATAATTAATAATAGATAATTGAAATAATATTATTAGAATAAATTATGTTAACATTAATTAAATTTCACCTATATTTATATATGTAAGTAATAGTAGATAAACGTAAGTAAACAATCAATCAAATAGATTTTCAAATAGTATACTTCAGCATTAAAATAATGTAAATTTCTTTTGGAGGTAATAATATAAAATATAGTAACATTAAATTATTTATTTTTATTTATATTAATTTTTATATATGAAAAAAACTTAGGATGCCAAGTCCCTCATATCCATCCAAGCTTAGTCATTGATCATCAAGTAATAAAATATATAAAATTTGCAAAGATGAAATTTGTTATGCGCATATTTGTGGAGTGTTCATGTGGAATTTGCCGGCAAAAATTAATGAAGCTTCCTTAATACTTTTGATTGTCATAAATTCCATCAGAAGTTTGTGGAACTTGTTATCATTTTGAGAGCACAAAAACTTAAGAAAAATTCAAGTTGTCTCAATTTTCTTTAAATTTCTTTCAATTACAAGCCTATGGCGAATAGATTAAGAGACTATTTGTAAATAATTCCTATTATCTCTTTTCATCTAAAATATGTGAATATTTTTTATTTATAAGTAGCTATAAACTTTACATGATAAATTTTTTTCCCTAATACTTGGATTAAAAATCATTTTTATCTTTTATTGTATATTTTTAATCATGAATATCTTAATAATCACTTATCTTTAATTATATTGTCATTAATAATAACATCTGGAACTCTTTAAAAAGAACTTTTGATATAGGACCACTTTATATTTATTTGAATTTACCATCGAAACTAACTAACAACTTTAATATTATGTTAATTTTTTTCAATAGGAGATATACTGAAAATTTAAATACTAATAAATCATCAACAACACATATGGATTATAACAGAACCTTCTGGAAAAAAAATTTAAAACAATAAATTTATAAGTTATTTATGATTTATTGATATTAGATAATGATCCAATAGTAATATCAAAATTAAAAATTAGTTTTACTAACTAACTTGAATAGTAAATTTGTAAATTTCCTTCATCAAAAATATTTTAATAAAAGTTTCAAATAAATATATCTCATTATGATAAACTTGAAACGATCACGTTATTACTTATAATTAAAAATGTTTTGTTTGACAAAGAGAATATATATATATATATATATATATCTGGTCCGATTTATTTTCTTCTACTTTTTAATTGAAATTGTAATAATATTCTTTATTTACGTTTCAGAAATCACCAGCATCCCTTTAATTGCAGAACGGTGGTTGAAACACGAAAATGTCTGAAACCCTCAGCGTAACCTCCACTTATAAGAAAAAAGCACAAAACGTTTAGCTCTGTTATTTTTTCAGTAATGGAAAAGCCACTAATCTTTCCCTTTCATAAAAGCAAATAATTTATAATTAATTAATGACATAAATGTCATAATGAAAATAAATAAATAAATAGATAAGAGTAGGAGACAAAGCTATAGAAGCGTGTGGACCGAAAAACAAAGGCGAGAAAAATTAGGGAACATAATATAATAATCTATAATCTATAACAAAATACTATAAAATGGAATTTTTTTAATTTAAAATACACAAATTATATTTTTATTTCTATTTTACTTATATAGTTATATCAATCCTATTATGTGATCAGACAAAAATGGTTAAATTTAACAAAGTAAAAATGCAGCTGAGCAGTTGCACGTGGAATCCACTGTCATGATGTATTTTTTAATTTTAAATTTAGAATACAAAACTATTTTATTTAAATATATAATAAATTAAATTTTAATTATTAAAATAAAATAATATAAAACAATGGTGTTTTCGCCCATAATAAAAATAATAATTAAAAAAAAATAGTCAAGGAGGGCGTCTCCGTGGCGACATTTCTTCTTCGATTGTTCGCTTTTTGGTCGCATATTAATAACCGGAGAAGAGGCTTTCAGTTTAGTGAGAGAGTGAAAGATAGAGAGAGGAAAGAGCTGAAAAGACCAAATTGACCTTGGATCTTCGTCTTTCCTCTCTCGCTTAGCTTCTTCTGCTAACTTTCTCGCTCGGATTCGTTTTCCTTGTTCTTCTAGAACCTTCCACCATGAACGGTAAGGCTAACGTCACCAAAGAGCTCAACGCCAAGCACAAGAAGGTTTCTCTCTCCTTATTTCTTTATTTCACTTTCGATTTTCCAATCCGCATTCGCTAGTTGCCTCGGATCATTAATCGTATCTTATTGTTAGATTTGATTCCGTCACTGTTCAGTAGATGTATGTCGGGCGAAATTTTGAACATGAGAATTTTGGATTTTCTTTTTTTTTTAATGCGAATGTGTATGGTATAGCTTGCAAAATTAGGCGCTGGTAGGTTAGTTTTTGATATGTTTGTCATGATTCCAGTTACTGATGGCTGATAGGTTTGTCGATCTTCAATTTTCGATATTTTTGGGGGTTAATCAATGGCAGTATTGTGGTTTGGTAGTTTGGATCCTTTTCTCTGATGCTCGCGCTCCCAACATTTAGTTTAGGGGATAATTGGCGCTATTTACACGTTCAGTGAAGAGTATGAAGCTGTTGGAAGCTTGGTTGATGTGTTTCTTCGAACTTTCTGTCCTTATTGTAAAACATAGTCCATCCTTTGTTTAGGTAATTTTAGTTTTTTTTTTTTTTTTTTTTGAGTGATTGTAGATTTATAATTTTAAGGGGGATTTAGTCCGTCACAACTGCGGCGGTGAATTCGAGTCATGTTATAAATTGGTCATGGAAAAGGAAAAGACAACTGCAGAAGAAAATTAGTTTTCCTAGCAAATGTTGAAAGAAATTCTTAGTTGTTTTTTTCCCTATGTAAAGATAGATCAAGTTCAATTGACTGGGGAGGAGTTTTCCTTGCGGTCCCAAATGTGGTGTGTGCTTATCGGTAATTAGTGAGATCCTTAATTTTTAACATTGTACTTTCATTTGGGTTTTCGTCTTTATTGAATGTGTTGGTATTTGAGAGTTGCCTCATTTTCTGTTTTCCTTTTCTCCTTACACTGTTTTTTTTCTTTACTCTAAATATGCAGATACTGGAAGGACTTCTTAAATTACCAGAAAATAGAGAATGTGCTGATTGCAAAGCTAAGTATGTATCTGGTGGATCTGAATGATCCGGTCTAAATTTTATGTCAGTAGTAAATTAAGCACAGAAATACTAGTTGGTTCACGAAATAAAGGCTATCTCTGTTCTATGCATTTTCGGGATATACTATTATTATTATTGTGGTTGGCAATGTTTTCTCAACTTTCTATGATAATTTACTTTGCAGAGGTCCGAGATGGGCGAGTGTAAATCTTGGCATCTTTATATGTATGCAGTGTTCAGGAATACATCGAAGTTTGGGTGTGCATATATCAAAGGTGATGTTATTTTCCTTGTATGGATTGTATGTACCGTGAATATTACAAACATTGCGATTAAGATTTGTTACTTCTCTTATTCTGCTAAGACTAAAAGGGTTAGTTAGATCTATAAAAAAAATCATGAGAGGGAGAAGGTATATTATGGTTGCTTGTAGAAAATGTCTCTCAATTGCATAATATAGAGAATATGTTTCTGTTCTCGACCGACAATGTATTGTAGCAATTCAATGTTCTTTTTTTCAAGAACAAGATTTGGTAACACAGTCACGCTCGCCCACACACATATATATATTTTCTTTGGAACATTCATTCTTTTTACTGGCTAAAATTATTGGAATTACAAGAAATTGTGGGTCACCCATCTTATTTAATGACTCTCATCATTTTGTAGTTTTCAGTAAGTTTCAACAGATAATAGAGAGTATTAATGTGTTAGGAGGAGTGTGTCAGAGAGTGTGTTGTTAGCACTACTATTCTGAGAAATACTGAATCTAGTGTATACTTATTACACATCCTTTCCAGTAGTGACAAATAAAAGGTTTCTAAATAAATGTCATTGGTATTTCTTTCCTTAAATGGAAATTGAGTTTTTTTTTTTTAATTTTTATACTTATAGACAACCTACCAAGTGGGAAAGACTTTTGCTGTTGTTATTGTTATATAATTGACTGTTGACTGTTATTATTATTATTTTTTTATTATTTTACTTTGGTTCATCCAGTGTTTAACTGTTTATTGTAGAGTAATTCTTATTCTGAATAATGATAGTGCTAGGCTGATAAATAACTTACTTGGTTGACAAAGTTTTCAATTTGATCTGTTACTTTTTCATTTAAAATATAGTAATAGTACTGAATGAATTTGATGTGGGAATAACTGAATAACTGAAAAATGGCTCCTAAATGATTTGTTGGAATTTTGTAGTATCTAAAGACTTGCTTTATTTAATCATTAAAGTCAAACTTATATATTTATTTAATGACTTCCCTTTCAGGTTCGTTCTGCAACCCTTGACACTTGGCTTCCGGAGCAAGTTGCATTCATTCAATGTAAGATAGTCTAAGTGGTCTTGAGTTTGTGGTTACTTTTAATTTGCTGATGTGCATTAATTATGTAGCAACTCTGTCAACTTGAATTTTCTTGTTTTGGTCCTGCAAAGCAATGGGAAATGAGAAAGCAAATAACTACTGGGAAGCAGAATTACCACCAAATTATGATAGAGTTGGGATTGAGAATTTCATTCGTGCAAAGTATGTCTGATGTTAAGCTCAACCTTGCTAAATTTTCATCTTTGTACTGTTTGATGTTTATGCATGTTGTTTTATAACCTGGTTACCATTGTATTTAAAGGTATGATGAGAAGAGATGGGTTCCAAGAGATGGGAATCCAAAAACATCTTCTGGATTGCGGGAAGAAAGAAGTCCTTCACATTGGCAGAGGCCTGTGGAGAGAAGTGGTCATGCTGCTGTTTCTGATAATACTTTTGAGGAAAGGAAGAAATTCCAACCACGAAATGCAATTCCTGCTACAAGAAACAGCATTCCTGCTCCCGCTCCTGCTCCTGCTCCTGCTCCTGCTCCTGCTCCTGCGCCTACTCCTGCTCCTCCCAAAGCACCTGAGCAAGTAATCTCTTTTGATCCCGTCATTTGTTTCATGTGTTATTACTTCTGCAATTAGTTGCACTTCATATGTAAATTTGCAATAATATGTTTAATTATGCTGTTTGAGCGATGATTACTTTCTTGTCCTTCTTGAAACAAAACTATTGTTGTTTATACTGGTATAAATAATCTATTTGTGAACAGGTAACTCCTATTACCAAACCTCGGCCTGTTGAGCAAGTGGAACCATTAGTACCAAAACCACAAGCTGAATCTTCAAAGCTTGCTATGGACGCAGCTCAAAATACCCCTCCAAAAGTGGACTATGCTACAGACCTTTTCAACATGTTGTCTATGGATGTCCCCAACGAAAATGGTTCTGAGTCAGCCAGTACAACTACTGATGATAATCTCTGGGCAGGTTTTCAGTGTATGTTTGTCTCCTTGTTAAAAAATGATTCAATAGGAAGTGTTGCTAGGTAGTTTTTGAAGATTTTAAGTTGCTTCAATTATGCTGGGTAGAACTTAGGTTGTAATTTTTTTGCTATAACTGTTTCAGCTGCTGCAGAGGTGTCAACAGCTGAGAAGACTAGTCCGCTGAAAGCAGCTGATAATAGTACTCCGCCATCTGCAACAGGTATTGAAGATCTTTTCAAAGATGCACCTTCTGTGATGCCAATCTTAACTCCAGAAAAGCCACAGAAAGATGTTAAAAATGATATAATGAGCCTCTTTGAGAAGGTACTTACCAATTCTTGTGTAGGTTTGTGTAGTGGAGTTACTTCTTTGACTTGATTTGCTTAGTCTTATTTATTGAATAAGTTCTTCTACCCTTATTTGATTTGTTCTCTTCATGCTCTATGTGCAAGACATATCCACTACAATATTGAAACAATATTTTTTTAGTTGCACTCTATCATTAGATGCTTTTTTTTTTCTTTTGATATTTGAAATACTTTTACCTGACTTGTGTTATTTTGACATTGCAGGGCAATATGGTATCTCCATTTTCTATGCATCAGCAGCAGCTTGCCATGCTTGCACAGCAACAGTCTCTGCTAATGGCTGCTGCAGCTAAATCAGGTGGGGATCCCAGGTATCATGCTGGCATACAAGAACCTAGACCAAATGTTCCTATGCAAAGTTGGCCAGCTACTGGCTACTCCATTTCTGGAGTATTGCCCATGCAGGTAATGACTGAAGTAAGCCAAATGTTACACGATGAATTATTCGTTTTGCCCAGCTACTAACTTGTTTCTCTTCTATCAGGGTCAGATTAGGAACATGACCCCAGCGCATTTTGCTGGGAGCTCTGTACAATATCAACCATCCAGGTATGTCATTAGTTTGTGTGCTCAACACCAAATTAATCTCTCTTTGGATTACTTGTAGGAATATTTTATTTGATTATTACCTTCTGTCGGTCCATAGAATTCTGATTAACCTCGGTAGATAATTGGTTCCAATCAACTTTAGTCCCATAAGCCAAAACGAATTAGAGTGTAGACTGTTGTACCAAAAAGGCTATTTTTGGGGGTTCTGTTTCCATTCCAATCACTCTAATATTTCAAAGCTAATGGTTCCGCCCTCCTCATTCACGAAATGAAAATTCTAGATGAACTAGATCTACAGAACATGGAATTTACCTGGATTATGTCATCTTTTACTGAAGATCTCGTGTCAAACCGCGCAACAATCTACAAACTACATGTTATACCATTTCTGTATTTTGTCATTTTTAGTGATCTCTATTGATTTTATACATTATCCACAGTGCACTTGTTCATCAAAGGAAACCTACAAACTTGTTTTTTACTGTTGGTTCCTACTATTCTTTTTCTTTATTTGTCACGCATCATATTACTTCCTCAGCTTATATAAAGTTTATAATGCATTTTTATGCAGTTTCTATGGTATGGGGCAAGTTCCACCTCCAGTTAACGGTATGATGACGACAACGGGAGCGAGTAAACCTCAGTCAGGAGCTCCAGTGTCATCTAGCACTACACAGTCAGCAAAGGATTATGATTTTTCCTCCTTAACACATGGGATGTTTGCGAAGCACTGATTGGTGTTTTTTATTGGGCAATTCCGGCTATATCATATACCATAGAAGAAGATTAGTAAATTTACAGGAACTGCACTTTCTTTTCTCATTTTTCCCTTGACCTGTCCGTGGGTTGTAATCCATTTGTAGAGCTAGTTCAGGCTTTTCCCGTTTGTTTGTTTCAGGTGATTGCTTCATTTGTATCCCTAGTTGTATTCAGTATTTATTCACAATAAAAAAAAAATAGTGATATTAATTATATATTCCCTCGTCTGCTTCTATGTCGTTTGTTACGGCAATCAATGCTAAACATTGTTTTGATGCTGCTTCTATCTTTCGTACACCATGTAATGTAATTTCATTCTTCAACAGTGTGAGTAAACATTCCATTGGAAATTATGATGAATGATGGAATGCTCACTGACTTTTATAATAATTATTTTAAAAATTCTATTTATTATTTTTATTGATAGGGTGAACTTATTGTGTAAAGAGAGTTACATTGACAATTATAAATTTAAAATCTATTTGTATATATGTATTATATGACAAAGTAAAGTGAATTAAATTAAAGTTATATATCACAAAAGAGAAATAATACAAATAGTTCTTAGGATAAAATATGACATTAAAACGTGTACATAGTACATTATGGCATGAAACGGTAGAAAAGTGGTTTTTCAGAAAAGTTCCTAGAAGGCATAGCTGCGAAAAACAGGGAGATATGAACCAAGGACGCGTTCTTCCTCCACCTCCATCACTTCATCCCGCACCCCATATTTTTTCAAAATCCTGAAAATACTCAATCTGGATTGTACAATTCTTCCCATATTTTTTCAAAATCATGAAATCTAAATCGTACAATTCCGAATATAAAAAAGTTAAGTGGTATAAAATTATTTAATTTTTTATTAAGAGTATAATGATATTTTACTTAGTTTTTGGAGGTGCAGGAAGAAAGTACGGAGGTGCTGCAAAGTTTGGTCTAATACTTTAAAAACAACTTAGTACATCGTCCTCCACAAAATAAAGTGACTTGCAATGTGATATATAACCTTATTTTCTAGCTTCTTCTATTGCACAAATATCATAGTTGGAAGAGAGCTAGAATTTCTAGAATCGCATATGTTACTTTAAGTTGGACTTATTTTAAACCTACAAAATCAATTTATAAAGTAAACTTTATATCTTATATACTGGATTTGGTTACATCACTATCCAACACTTCTTTTTTATTGTCTAGATTATGGTTGAAACACAATAGTCACTTACATATTTTCACAGATAAAGGTAGAGCATAACGTTATTGCCTTGCCTTTACACGCCAGTCGCATGTAAGGGTACATTAGCTTTTGTGCAAGACTTGCTTTCTAAGGCCAACCAGTGCAATTGTTAAAGGATTCACTCCTCTCTTTTCATAAATCACCATTGTTCATCACCGACTGTATTTTATATCATATCACATTTCATTTTAGATTCTGAAACATCCTATTACATAAAAGCAAAACATTTACTTATACTTTTCTTTCGAACTTTAACACCCAGTTCCAAATAAAATCAAATAATTGGGTTAGATCTAAAAGTCGTTGCAAAGCTCTCTAATCAAGCAAAACCTCTTCCAAATATTTATCCCACACAATAACTACTAACTTCCATATTTTGTCTCTTTTTACAAAATGTAAAAAAAAAAAGTTTTTTTATGGACTTTTCTGTGAATTTTGTGAACTATAAAATATTTTAAAAGAAATTATGAAAAATAAACAATCCTAGTTGTGAAACATTTTGATTAAGTTTTTCCTTTTAAAACTTGTTTTCCTCTTCTCTCTGTTTAAGAAAGTTCCAAAGAGAGAAGAAACGGAAAATAAGGTAATTTCCTGTAATAGAAAGATAATTGATTTAAGTAGAAAGTTTTTTTTTTTTTTTTTG
>Ga0209700_102697_pt1 | contig 35447 bp, 20 predicted proteins | sample SiratroredBW_FD_187528 | JGI IMG/M metagenome (GOLD analysis project Ga0209700, IMG submission 187528) | Root nodule microbial communities of legume samples collected from California, USA - Siratro red BW (SPAdes) (version 2) | ecosystem: Host-associated > Plants > Roots > Nodule | place: USA...
AAAAAAAAAAAAAAAAAGTATCGACGCCTAAAAGAACTTTTAAAAAATTATTATTTATCTATTTCAAAGTGAATATTAGAGACTACAAACAATCACTCTAATTTTATAAAAAGGAAAAATAAAGAAAATATTTTATACAGATGAAAACGTAAAACTCGCTAATCTTGTATTAAAATCACATTTAAAACTCATATTTTATTTTTAACATATTATGAAAAATAGTTGTAATTATTATCAATATTTTTCTTACTTTTCAATTTTCTAAATTACTGTTAACATTGTACTCTTTTATTCAGTGGAATAATAAATTCTTATGAAACGATTCAGAAATAACACAAACATGTCAAATAAGATGATAAACAATATACCCTCTAAAATATCAGGAAAAAGAATCTCTAATACACTCTTTTAAACACTCATTTTATTATCGGTTGGAATTTATTGAAAATTCAACGAGTATTTCTCCTAATTCTGTAGTTTACTAAATTATAGAAAGTGAGTTAGAAGAAAACTTATTAGGTGGTTTAAGACCATCAGTGCATGATCTATAAATCTCTGTGACATGTAATCTAGTATTTCAATTTACTAAAAGAAAACACTTAATTTCACATTATGTAAAAATGAATTTGAATTAGGTGCTAAGAGTATCACAAGAGATATATTTCACATACTATCTCAAAACACGACAGGGATGCAATCTAAGTTAGTTAAGGAGTATTAAAACACATGTTATGCAACTATTTCTGTATTCATATTATTTTTTAATAGATTTCATTTCCAATTTCCGATACACAATTCTATGATTAAAATTTTGGAAAATATATTATATCAAATGACTTTATATATATATATATATATATATATATATATATATATATATATATATATATATATATATATATATATATATTAATATGGAAAACCCCTAGATTATTGGTTATTCAGACTAAAGAAATCACTCCACTCTGGTGAATGAAGACTGCACAAAATAATATTAACAACCGCCCCTCTCCGGAAAACAACAAAGCTATTGAAAACAAGGAAGATGAAAAATATCAAATAATAACTACTTAGAGTGAAGAAAAAATTCTAAACTTGTGAAAAACTGAGAATGATTTTCTTTCTCAAAGTTTTGATGACTTAAAACCTTCTCTCTTACTCTTTTATCGACTTCTCCACTTCAAACCCAACACTTACTACTAAAAAGTAATTAAATTTGAAGATGGATTCTGAGGCCAAAACTTGTCACTGGACACTAATTTAGATGTATGAAAGTCACTACAGATATTGACTTGCGTTACCTTTAATCTTTAGCATCGAGGGAGAAAGATTGACAATGAAATTATTGCAATTCTTTATTCTTTATTCTCATTTAGTGGTTAGGTTCTATTGGAGTTGTGGGTACCGTGGTAGAAATGGAGGTGAAAAATCACTAATCAGTTTCACAAGGAAATTTATATCTAATGGTTATTAAAAATAAGCATATAGAAAAATTGATTATGTAAATATGTTGCTGCAACGGCTGCAGGGCAATAATGGAAGGCTATACGTCACCTTCTTTCTTAGCTCTTATGCCTATGAACTGTACCTAGTGCCGCAATGAGTTTCTGGTTACTAATAATAAGACTTTTACTACCTTTATTTCATATAAAAGTAAAATCTTCGGCAAATGCAAGTTGCAGCCAAAGATCAAGAAAAAAGTAAACTGTATTGCGCCTATAGTAGTGGACGGCTTCACCAAAGAAATATGCTAAACTTATTTGGCTGTCACAAGTGCTGCGGCATCTGGAACAGAGTGAAGTTTGCAGAGAAAAAAAATTGGTACTACTTACATGGACCCTTTTCAATTTGACAGTATTCTTTGCATGGATGAATATGATAAAAGAAAATAAGTAACCAGTTAAAATCATTATATAGATCTCAGTTATTTATTATACAAATAATGGAACCACGCAATTTGAGTAGCGCTGAGGTGTTTCCCGTTCATTTGTGTCTGAAATTGAAGAAACTTCCAGTCATCGACGTTAGATAACATGAGCTATTAAATCATGTTTTGACGAAATTTATTTTCAAAGAACCCAATTCCTAATTTCAATCAATGACAAATTACTCGAGCACACAAACAAATTCTGGGGCTGGTAGTCCAGCAATTTGGAGTCCTGCCACTCGTTTTGGTATGTAGCAGTGTAGATATACCGAAGAAGAATAATTTGTAGTAAGCAAACTAACCATGGAAAAAGTAACGACAGATAAAATATTACAACGAAAATTTTCACATTCAAAGATTCAATGTCAACTGGATTCCAAAGTTATTGTTAAAACACAGTGATGAAGGTGGCTAAGCAGTTCTTGGTTCACCCATCCACATATAAAATGAAATGCCTTTTTTTTTTTTTTTTTTTTTTTTTTTCAGATTTAGGTCATTCTCAACAATAACTTCTATTCTTTATTAACTGTTATATTTCAAGTTAGACAATTGACCTTGCCCGTAATATAAACTTATTCATCTTTGTGCAGCCTAAATTCAATACAGCGTATGAAGTGAATAATCAAATTACACGAACCAACTGCTGACCTGTGGTGTTAACATCATTTACGGTTTTGCTTAAAACAAAACTCCCATGTTTTGTCTATGTATCCGTAATGTTATGTGGAATTTATCTTAAAAAACATATATTTGCGAAGACCACGTCTGTGTAAGCTAGATATTCAGTCCCCTTTTAAAACATATATTTGCGAAGTCCATGTTCTTGTAACAAACATTGTCATCTCACCTCTGTGGAGACAAACTTTCACTCTATTGACAACTTCAGTTACTTATCACTATTAGGTTTACACCTTAATCAAATCTATGTCTAATTTCGTTTGTAGTCTAACTCAATGAAAACACCAATTGTTATGATTTAAACACAAGAGGAGAGCTAATTTAGAAGAGTGATTTATTGGGTGTAAGGGTCTTCAGACTCAAATATCAAGTCAAGTAGTTTATCTTACTTAAAAGTGAGACTCCAACTCCAAACACTATCATCAGAAAAGATCGGGAAAGGGCGAGATCAGATCAAGATAAATACAAAAAAAATAAACTAGTTCCCCCTCTTTTTCTTTTGCTGATTTACTGTAACTAGTTTTGTATAGGATCATGCATCATGATTCTGATTACTGCCATTTCTTTAGCTCTACTGTTGAATTCTCCGCGCGATTAATTGATCAAGATGAACGTGTCCACAACAAACTCTTAGATACACTCTTTCAAACACACTATTATCAGATAAAATTCATTAGAAAGAAACTAAGAATCATAAGTGAGACCAACAAAATTTTGTATTTTCCAATAGATTTTAACTAATAATGAAGTGTGTTACAGACATTTCTCCTCGGTTATAAATGCTTTCTGTTTTCAAAACAGAGGAGGTTAGAGTTAAGGCTCCAATTCAATAACCCGAACCAAGACACTACTCCAACGGATATGTCCCATTCAATTACCCAAACCCAAAACAGACACTATTCCTACAGTTCAGTTTTCTTCCACGCTCGCAAGAGAAAATTTACCTGCACCTCTAAGTTGAATGATTAAATCTCACATGCATTGTGTGAAACAGGGAGTTAAACTTCAATTTTTGGTCCCTAAAATTGGCATCAATTCAGTCCTTGGCATTACTAAAGGTAAATTCAATCCCAAAACAACTGATCAATTAATAAGTTAGGGAGTAAATCGACTAACAGTTAGCAGAAGTTGCTGGAAATACGAATATAACAAATTAAGGGATGGTTGAGACGTAAAGGAATAAATTTCATGTCTTGTGAAAAAGGTGGAGCCATTGAGGCACATACAGGCAAAAACAGGAACGCGAAAGAAAAAAGTACATTGCACTTCAACGATTCAAGAAGACATAAAACGTAGCCATACAAGACATACTGGCGAAGAAGGTAACATAGTCTGAAATTTATACATTCAGTGAAGGCTTCGAGAACATGGATGAAGACAAAGCTTATTACGAAAGAGGGAAAGCGATGATGGATCCAACAGTTGAGACTAGTGGTGATTTTCGGCTTTCACCTGCAAAAGATAATAAATCACATTCGATTAACAGTGATAGTGTGTGCATAATGGGTGAATTTAATAGGAATAGGAAGAATAGGGGGAAACCCTAAGAAGAGGAAGAGAAGAGTACGTGAGCATGAGAATCGGCATTGAGGCGATCGTAGACTTGTTCGCCGACGAGATATATGCCAAAGGCGACGATGCCGATGCCAAGGCCAGGGGTGGCGTGGCGGAACTGGTTGATGAGCATAGGATGCTTCCTCCACGCATCCCTTCTTCTGAAGAACTCTGCCGTATGTTTTCCCGATCCCATTTCCTCTTCCGATTCGATTCTCTCTCTCTCTCTCTTTCTCCCCCCATTTTCTTTCTTTCCATCTTTATTGGGCTCACCCGCCCCAGGCCCAGGCCCGGCATTTGCTTCGTGCTGCACCATACACCATATCTACTCAGGAAATGTCTAAAGTGCCCTTGACACCACCAACTCTACCACCATTATATTGCACTAACCATAGTCAGACATCACGGCTGCGCTGAAATAAAAATACTAAAGATATTTATGGTATTTTTGTAACGGTATGGTGCAGGTCAAAATTGGCATGGTGAGGTAAGCATTTGGCAAATATTTTTATTCATTAAAATTGACGGGAATAGAAGTGGGCCTTTGGTTTTGCAGTGGATGAAGCCCATGAAGAAATAATAACGTTCGGTTGGAGGTGAGAGGAACAGTGAGGAAGTAGCAGAGTGAATCAGAGATGGCGGCCTTTGCATTTCCCTTTCTCACCCCTCTCCGTTCTTCGTATTCTTCGTATTCTCCGTCTTCTTCATCTCGCCTCTTTCCACCGTTGACTCACAGACTCCCAAACACAGGCAAGTAACTGAACGCCTTCTCTTTTTCTCTCCCTGTTCCTCCTTGCTTTCTGTCTCACTTTTGCTTCTTACACATTCATCAGCTGCTCCCACTATTCCAATCTGTTCAAAGAGAAATGCAAAATCAAGCCTCATTTCCTGCTCTGCGCAGTCTCAACCTCAACCTCTGCAAGTCAGTGCTTCGATTCAACTTCCATCATTACATTATATGAATGAATTAGTGATGCCAATGTGTTATGTAGGAACAGACGGTGGAGTCTGGTGATGATGTTGTAAGAGAAAAAAGTGTGTCGGTTGTACTGTTGGCCGGAGGGCAGGGCAAGAGGATGGGGGTCTGTTCTCTTTCTTCCTAAATTCCCATTTCTCTTCAATTTTTTTCTTTTCAAATTTATTTCATTTCATTCTATTTCTTTCCTATCACAGGCTATCGTACCAAAGCAGTATATTCCTCTTTTCGGTCAACCCATTGCTTTGTTTAGGTAATCCTATCTTTAAGTCTTATGTCATATGGCTTCAATTCTGTATTTCAACAATCAATGCATGCCAACCATATATTATTGCTTTCCGTGTACCTTCATCAACACTGCATAAACAAGTCAACTCTACTACTTCGGATTTGTTACTCCGCTCGTGCAGATGCTTTTATATCATCTTTTATTTCTTTCTGCTATAATGAGCTCCGGATATGCCAATCCTGTGCAGTTTCCACACTTTTTGTCACATGGTTGAAGTGAAAGAAGTCATTGTGGTTTGTGATCCTTCATACAATGACGTTTTTGAAGGTTTCCCCCCACCTTTAGCTTTGGTTTCTTTTGCAAACGATGTACTTCCCTCTTGGTTATTAATGCTCTTTTTTTGCTCAGATGCAAATGGAGACTACGAAATGGAACTCAAATTTGCACTGCCTGGAAAAGAAAGACAGGATTCTGTTTACAATGGCCTTCAGGTATGTGCAGTTTTAGAAATCTTAATGATGGGTTATTTTCAAGCTTTTTCTGTCATTTCATTAGTTTAATTCTACTTATGTCTTATTTTATTCTTCCCAATGATCATTAGTTGGGAATGGGTAACCTGACATCAACCCCCTTCCTCCCCTAATAAAAAGGAAAAGCAATCTGAAATGTGGTTGGATAACCAAGATCCTGTTGGCCAAGACAACCGTTTTCTTGGAAATCTTTCGAGATAACGATACAGATAATTGCAAGGCTGTCAAATTCTCAAGTTAACTACCAGAATCTTAAAAGTTTACAATTCTAGGTAGAAAAAACTAGTTAACTCGCTGCCAAAATCTTTTCTGGATATATTTGGGCAGGGACTGAACTCGATTGAATGAGATTAATGAGAGAGGGGATATCGCCCGTCTAATGCAGAAAAAGGGTTCAGTACATGCACTAATGTTATATATTTGCCGCCCTTGTAAATTCTCATCTTGTATCCGTTTTTACCGATATACAATCGTCAATCTTTTACTCCCTGTACCGAGATACATGTTACTTTAGATTTATAATCAATGTCAGTTTCTGTATACTTTTTTATAAATTATGCCGGGTCAAAACTTAAAGACATAAAATAATTTTACCTATTAAAAATGTTTATTCGTGCTATATAAGAAGCTGATTGACGAAATATCAAATACTGTATTGTATTTATTCTTCTACTTCAGTTTCGAGTTTGTCTTCTCTCAAATACTACTTCCTTTTTCAACCTTCAAAGAAACTTACAGTTTAAGAGTAAAGTTAAGCAACACGTTTTCTTTATTAACTTGTGCTTATGGTGAGTCTTTTTTTCTTTATTTAAATATTGCATCATATTATGTTTCTTTTCTCATATTAAGATTTAGTTCTTTTCATATCTTGTGTCAATTCCCCCCGTTCCATTCTTGAAAAACTCACATAAAGTCTTAGTTAAGAAGCGAGTTGGTAAGTTTGAAATCAAATGTATTTCTTGCCCTCCATTGACCCCAGCGAGTTAGTGTTTTACTGTGGCTTAGATATATTAACTTCTTTTTGAAAAGTTTTCCCATAGGATCTTATCTTTTTCACATTTATGTATGATTTGGTCATTTATGTAGTTGAATCCTATTTAGTTGTAATATATTATCACACTTTATTATTGTGGTTTGCTACTTAGTTTTATCATGGAGTTGAAAAGTTGAATTATTAAGAATATTATGCTATGCATATATGTCATTAATAAGCTTTTTAATATTATTTTTTATAATAGATTGACTCTTATGAATTTGAGTTGATTCTGCTGGAACTCCACAAGCTTACATAGGCACTCAAGTTTGACAACCTTGTGTGTTATTAATGAGTTGTTGATACCTTCATCATTGAATTATTAGATGTTCTTCTATTTTTTTTTGCAGGCTGTTGATCAGAACTCTGAGCTTGTTTGCGTTCATGATTCTGCAAGACCTTTGGTGATATCAAGTGATGTAAGAAAGGTCTGGATCGAATACATTTCTCTTGCACAAATTTAATTCCAATGCTCTTGATTTTTTCTGAAAGTTAAATTCATTAAGGAAATTTAACAATATTTCATTAGTTGGGTATGAGGAAGATACAGAAGAATTCATGTCTTCTAGTTGTAATGTAATCAGGAAAATGTCTATTTTATATTAATGTTAGTATCAGGGATGCATGGACGCTTTAAAATGGTAGCCCTAGCTATGCTGTGTTGATCTGCATCAAGCATGTATCCATATTGGACATCTCACAGACACTTCACATAGTCTTAGCCTGGCTGCATTTTATAATTTTTTGTTATTTTTAAACTTTTAAGTGAATACTACAAATTGGAATTATATAATTTTGTGGATTGTAACATTTTATTATGACACATAATTTTGTGTTAAATTTATATTAATTTAAGACATTTTATTCTAGTCATTTTTTGTCCAATGTTTCCTAACTATATTCCTGTGTTTGAATTGTATCATATCGGCGTCCTGTGCAGTATCTTCACCTTCTAGGATAGTGTTAGTGATTTAAAAGGAACGAACAAAAGCTAAAAGAAACTCTGGGTTGTTATGAACACCACAATCACACTATAGTCCACATATCATGTAGAAGCTTTCATGCAATTTGGATCCACATAGTGACGTTATGTATCTGTACTATTTTACTGGATTTAAATAGTTTATCTGTATTTGGTCGGGCATTTTTCAAATTTCCGAATGTCTATTAGCTAACCTGCCCGTACCCTTCCTTGTCTTTGGGTTTCTCTCTCGATATACTATTCAATGGATCACGTAAGAGGATGCTTAGATTGCTCTTTTGTATTCTGTTTTAGGTCCTTAGAGATGGATTATTGAATGGAGCTGCGGTTCTTGGTGTCCCTGTGAAGGCCACAATCAAAGAGGTATTTAGTATTTTTTGTAAGCGAATGTCAGTTTCCTCCATTAGTTTAAGTGGTTGATAATTGTGTAAAATTTCAAATCCAAATGTGATAAGCAACTATATGCAAGAATCCAGAGCTGTGTATTTCCTTTGAGTCTTAATAGCGGATTACTGTTCATTAAGGTTGACTACATTTTCTGTCATGAATTCCAACAACTAACATTATCTTCAAACCTTGATTTTTTCTTTTATATTTCCTCTCAATCTCTCTTACCTAAGTGTGTAAGGTAAAAAAAGATGTAGGTTAATGAAGAGAAATGGTCTTCCTTTCAAGTAAAATATTTGTTTCTCTTTTGTTGCGGCTATATTCTCACCTTTCCCCTGCTTGTGGAATATGTTTATTTCATTTTTGTTATGGAATCTGATGATCCACAAGCTTAATTTTTATATTTCTCCTAAATTTTTTTTATATGTAACTTTAGGATCACATCTGCGTATAGGTGGAAGTCTGTTGTTTCCCTCAATTTATGTACCTGCTGCTCAACTATGGACAGCTTTTACCTCAGCTTTTATACTTGATAGAAGTAGCAATAACTACATGAAATTTGTGTAACAAGAGCCCTTCTTTTATAGATTGAAATTGTTATGCTGAATAACTCATATATGCCTGAATTTTAGTCCCTTTACTACTCTGATTGGTAAAGGTACTGATGTTTGTCTTGCAATCTTTTTGCAGGCAAACAGTGAATCATTTGTAGTTAAAACGCTGGACAGAAAAACACTATGGGAGATGCAGACCCCACAGGTCAATAATAATATATATATCATCTTTGTCTGAGGACTTGGTCAATTACTTAGATGCACAATCCATTTTTACAGGTTATCAAGCCTGAGTTGCTGAGGAAAGGCTTTGAGCTTGTAAATAGGTAGTTCATCATTCTTATGCTCAATTTAGTGTAAACTATTTATACGCTTTAGAAGCCTTATCTTATTATTATTCTGTTATGAACGATATCAAAGTATGAAATATACTGTCGTGGTGTCATATATTATATGGACCCGAGTGCTGTGCAAACACTAGTTGGACAGTTGGATGAGAACCCACCACTAAATTGGGATGTGCGGTGGCAAGTACAGATTATTTGGTTTATTAATTGCATCAACGTTTAGAAGATGCAATGTTTTTCAGAATCTAACTTGAATTTTATGCGTAACCTTGCTTTCAGAGAAGGTCTTGAAGTTACTGATGATGTGTCAATTGTTGAGCACCTTAAGCATCCTGTTTATATCACTGAAGGATCTTATACCAATATTAAGGTAGGCAAGCTGCTCCCTATTTCTTTTCTATTGGAATTTGGAACCTTGATGATTATTGATTAGCCATTTATTACATGAAACCATACAAAGCCTTGTATTGTAACTCACGTCATATGCTGCCATAAGATGTGATATGTAACCGGCACTCACTTTAGCCTGACTAAGCCCAACAAATAATTGAAGCTCAAAAAGAATTGAGCCGGAAAATTTGGCCTTTTTCATAACCTATCTTGGGTCGGATTATGGTTAATAGAATTCGGCTTGGTTGACTAATTTTAGGATATTTCTATCTGAATTCTACAAAATTCTAGCACGTCTTCCATTAATTACGGAATGGACTTTCTGGACCCATTTTAGAATGAATAGGTGATGCCTATGAATTTTATGGGGATGCAGAAGAAAAAGGGCTCAGTTTTATCTAGTTAGGATTATATTTTACTTTTCTTTTTGGGTAGAATTTCTTTTACTTGTGTTATTATGAACATGACTTGTTTCTGCTATAAACATACCTCTCTACTTATGTGATCCTAAATCATGTTCTATTTCAACGACATATTTGGCTATTTATATTTATTTAACCAAAAGCAAAAAGACGCATACCATTGTGAATAAAAATAGTTACGCTAGCAGTTTATTTTAACATCAGTTCAAAATATTTAAATTCGAACTGTTTTGCAGGTTACTACGCCTGATGACATGTTACTGGCAGAGAGAATATTGAATTTTGGTCCCGGAGAAGAGATAGTTTTGCCAATTTACCTTTGAAGGGAGATCATCCTTGATTAATTTTTTCACAATAGATTGATTACTTTTGATCCCACTAGGTGCGTGCCAAGTGTTCCTGCATGGTGGCCGAAATCCTCTTCAAATAATAAAGCACCGTGCCATCAGATGATGAATCTATGATTATTGTAACCATCAAACACGTGATATATTAGTCTTGTTTATCATAACTTTGTGATTTGAGTTAGTAAGGCTTTTCGCGATGAAGTATAAAATCATTGTAATGGATATTCTTGCAATAAAGTTGTCTGAGAAAACGAAGTTGCTTCTTGAGGTGTGGATGAACACTGTTTTTGAGAATTTATTTGTGGTATGCTGTACAGGTCTTTGAAGGTGCAGCCGAAACTTTTTAAAGTGATGGCAAGGAGCATAGAAATGAGAGTAAATGTAATTTTAGAGGAGACAGATATCTATTTATAGTAATAATCTTGACGCACATGTTTCTATAATCTCACTAGATTATGAAAGAGTTGGATGAATGTTGCAGAAAAGGGGTGCCAACATACGTTCATGGGTGTGGTGTAGAGGCAAAAGATTTGCAAACCAAGGGTTACAGCCAAAACAAGAAAATTTAGATAAGGTTTCAAGTGTTTATATCAACGAAAGGGCAATAAAAATGAAATGGTATATAAGACCTAAATTTCCTTTATTGCACTCTGGAGGGATGGGAAGGAGAATGAATTAAAATGGACCTAGAATGCCAAATGGAGGTTTATCATCTTTTTAAGAGTATATGCAGACTCTTGTATATAACCCTTTTGAAAGTAAAAGGACCAAAATGTATAACAATATTTTAGGGTCTTTAATCTAGCATCTTCCCAAGAATTCTCATTTGTAATGATAATAATTGTAAAATTTAAATTCTTGACATACGTATAAAGTTGTACTCATTTAGAAAAGTTCTCGATGACTATTCATCTAAAAAAGTAATTAAGCTAAAACAGCAAATTTTTAACTATGTTAAAAGTAAGAGTTCAATTGATATGCATTAGAAATCATTTCATTAAGACTTTAAAGCTATTTAAAACAAATTTATTATATACAGTGATATATAATTAGATAATAATAGTGTAATCATTTGCCGTAGAAAGTTATTTATAAGTTTATAATTTGCTTTTCTATTTAAAGGAAGAAAATATCCAAACTACATATCTAATATCACAAATTACCTTTTATTGTCACAAACCACATAAATTTTTTATAAAGTTATTTCAATTCTTTGATTTATCACAAAGGATTTTTTATAACAAAAAGCAATCATAACAAAATGTTAGAAAGACTCTCGATTTGTTATGATTGCTTTTTACTTTGATTATGGTTCATCGAGGCCACATTTGTAGAAAGTATAAGTAAGCATTATTTTGAAAAGGCATTTTAAAAAACTTTGTTGATCAATATAATTAATGAACATTAAATATATATCAATAATTTTTTGAATTATTTCAAAACAATATTAAATATTCTTAAATGAATGAAAATTTTAACTTACGTTTTTATTTTTTTAATATATACCTTCAATAAATAATTAATCTGATTCTGTATATAAATATAGTTAAGTTCTGAATAATATCCATGTTACCTAACGAGAGCGTTTGAAGTATATTAGTCTGATAGCGGTAAAGCACGAAAAATTATTCCGGTATATTTAGTCTGATTAGCTATACCGTGTTAATCACTACTTAATCAATTAATTAATCTTTTTTAAAAGGAAAATGAAAAGGTTTAATTGTTCCTCTTTATTACGTGTTTGATAAAGGATGAACCACATAACATTCCCATTTCAAGCTCTCATCCTTCAAGAATCGCTCAAAGGAAAAAATAAAAATAAAAATCCTTTTTTTATCTTTTCCGCTCCCTTTTCTTTGGCTTACGGCAGTCACCAAACAACGTAAAACTTGCACCTCTGCGCGCTCTAACTGGGGTGCCACCTTTCACCTGCTCACAACAAACAAACACAAACGCAAACACAATCTTATCTTTGTTCGGTTTTTTCAGAAACTTGGTTATTCAGAACAACAAAATGAAGTTACCTTTATCACCCTTCTCGGCTTCGATTTATTCCAACATAAAAATCCACAACCACCAGGTCCTGACCCCGATTCATATCCCCTGCAGTAACCAACAAATCAACACAACTTCATTTTTTTCATTACACGGACCATGTCAAAACCAAACTGCAGGAAACCATAACAAAGGCAGCAAATTTACAAAGAAAAATGTCAAAGATTAAAAGGGCCTCTAGCAGAGAAGTTTAGCATATATAAAGAGCAATCAGGTACTTAAATGCGATCATTTCCTGATGTTAAAGACATACCACAAGAATAAAAAAAGTATTAACACTGAATTAACTATTGTTGATGGTCAGATGTCACTCATGTCAGAGTCAGACACTGTCTACGGGTCCATTCCAGGGGCCAAAGTGCAAAGGCTCCACACAGAGCCAGCAGGCGCACATGCCAGTTCTTGTGTGACTATTGAATGCATGAATCAGATATAAAGCAGCATCTAAAATACTATAAGCATGCATGCCAACCACAAAAATTAACCAAATTCAATCCAAAGTGTCCAAATGGTATCCCACTCGCTGCAAATAATAGTATTAGTAATTTTTTATGACATTTACCATTCAAATTCTACCTTCTATAAATGACCACATCCCCATAATTTCTTAAGGTAATAATCAATGTAGTTTCCATTGAATTCATGCGTCATTTCTAACTTCAGAGAAAAAAATATTCCTCTATCCTAGAAACTAATGCATGCACTCAAGAAGCATCTCACAACAGTGATGGATAAAATAATGCAAGGAATTCAACATGCAATATTGAAGGAAGGAAGACTTACGGATGGTCTTTTCCAGAAATTGTTGCTAAAGTGTTGTCATGCAATAAACTTGGGGACATGGGATAACGATCTGCCTTTCTACCAGTCTGATCCTTCTGTGGGACCCTTCCATTTTTAAGGGTCAAAACTTTGAGTTCATTATTGGGGTCATCTTCCCAATGCTGGTGAGAGGAAAATCTTGTTGAATCCATGGACTCCATTGGGTCTACACCATTCTGTGGCAGTACTTGATTCTTCTCAGGTCTCAAACGACTTAATGATCCAGGGGAACCTTTCTCTACGGCCTGTAACCAGGCAGTTTCCAGCCTCTGCTCACGAATGATGGATTCAATTCTATGCATTGGATTATCCTGTCTCCTCTCCCTCCCACCATTTCCTTCACCCAAGACATCTGATGAAGCAGTCCTAGATTGAAGGTTTCTATCCACTAAAGGAGGCAAACTAGAATAAGACTCAGTTCCATTCACATGACCTTGTCTTTGTTCCTTCTCACAACCCACTGTTGACTCACCCTGCTTTACACCTGGTAGATTAACCTGGTTTTCACCTTCCCCATCTGCCAAATGGATTATTCGGACCTCCACATTGCGCCTAAGAACCATTTCCATGGAGTTTGTAATGCTTCTTAAAAACCTCTCAGCACGAACTTTAATATCTGCGTCACCAAAAGCAATATATGCTACCAAAACACCTGCAACGAGGACTATATTAGAAGAGGGAATTATGCATGATAAAAGAAATGCATCGTTCTAGTGAAGAGCAGCATCTTGTGAAGATGCAAATGTTCTATTAAACTAAAACACTGTTAAATATCTACAGAATATCTTAGAGGGTGAGAATGATAAATACTATAATAAGATGACTTGTGTTATTCTAGGGACACTTCTGTTCCTTATTTTAAAAATCTTTATGTCGTCAGAAATTAAACCTTGTTCTTAAGGAATCTATCATATACTTTGTTATTTATTTGTTACCTTTTTGAATTAGGATCAGGAATCTAGTACTTAACCTAATTCCTGGTATAAGTAAGGGTTCGGGATAGTAATTCCTTTTTTGTATTAATATCCTGCTATTCTGAGTCTCTATTCTCCCTTTTTTCTCCTTTCCCTAAATCCAATCATTTCAACAAGGACATTGAAGAAATATCAATTTAGATTCATTTTCCTCGCGTCATAATTCAATTGGCTTCCTTCCACCATGTTATGTAACTCTAGTGTCTTTGAATTATCGTACAAATAACTGAATAGAAAAGGGAAATTATGCAGAATAATTTCTCAAATTCAAGCAAAATATTTTTGATTGTACATACAATAGCAAAAGTCAGCAGACAAACCAGGGTAGTTGACATCGGCAACAACAGGGCATTGTGAATTATTGGCTGCTTGATAAACCCTTAAAACCATAGTTGTAAAAAGAATATGGTATCCTATCTATTTCTTTAAAAGAAAGCAGCTTAATAGAACTTGGTTTGTCAAGAAATGCTTCTAAATACTCTCAAAAGATGGAAAAACTTCAATTTTGAGCAAAAAATATTATTAGCTTACCTTCTACTTCGCATACCGACACAAGCTTTCCATAATGGTGCAGCAGCTGCCTCAATGTCTTAGAGTGACACTTCTCAATACAATGCACCCAGATGTCACATAACTTCCCTGAATCTATGCACCTATACATTGTATTCTCCACCATAAGATCATCAGATGATACAACTGTGGAGCCATCATCCAAGACTGGGCTGTTTGACGGCTTCGATTTCAAGCTGAAACCTTCAGTCTTTGATTCCTTTTGATGGTTGGAATCATCATTTACCGCCTTTTGCTGGGATCCAGTGTATGCTGACTTTCGAGGCACATATTGAGGGTCTGACTTGTGCGTGCCAGAGGTAACATCTCTTGAAACACTTGATGGATCATCTTCAGTTGTCTTGCAGCTCTGCCTCCTACTGCTGCTTGACTGCGTGAGATCAGGAGAAGGTGTAGAACCAAGCTGCAAAAGTGTTGCCGTGAACCATGTACAGCGTTCACTGGACGTTCTTAACTGTTTCTCAGCCTCTGAGAGAAGCTTCAAAGCATTTTTTAACCTCTCCAACTCTGATTCATTCACTGAGCAAGAAAATAGAAGTGTGCATTTCAATGATCATCACATAACATTATAACAACTATTAAAAGGGATACAAAGCACCCAGGAAGTCCATTAAAGAACCAGAAATATCAAAACTCAAAAATAGTAGTGGGTATCAAAGCCACTGTTATCACAATCTTATGATTCACAATTTGATACATTTTGGTTACCAACCAATTAGTATTTCAAGATAAATCTTAAATGACTTCATGTATCTTAAGATTTACATGGATGAATGTTCGCAATTTGGTATTATCAATACAATGCAAATATTCATATATTTATATTTTTTTCATCAATTCTTATAAAAAAAAAAAAAAGGTAGAAAGTAATGTGAGCTTAAATAGGAACTGGAAAGAACACTTTGAAACTTGTCCTATTTAATTATTCCACCTGTTTGTCATTCACACATTCAATACATGTACTCCATTCAGATATTCAATTGTTCTGTTTTCATTCTTATAAATAAAAACTTCACAAACTTGGATATAATTAATAGTTTTGCTTAGCTTGACCTCGTCTAAAGTTGTTTTATCTATTTCTAGTTTATGTTCTTTACATTGAATACTATATATCATCTATGTCAAATATTTGAAATAATTTTTAGTTGTACCTGGATCTTACAATTTGATACAAAATTACAATTCACAAGAAATAGCTCAGCGATTCATTATTTGAATCTCGATTTAATAAACTTGATCAAAGCCTAAGGTCACAACCGAAAAACAGGATTTAGAAGCAGATCCAGACACTTATTGTTGAAATTCATTATACCAGAAATCTTAATACTTTTTAAATGATTAGACTCTTTTCAGTTGACAAATGTATGCTCCAATAAATACAAAGTGAAAGAACATCTTCAAATATAAATGAGAGGGCATTCATTATAACATTATCAAATGCAATATCCTGCTATTGGTTCATGTTTACCAATATCCTTTGGCTATAGATGAGAACCCAAGAACTTTTGATCATCCTACACTTTAGATCAGGAAAGGGCATTGCACTAAATAACACCCAAGTTATTCTGTGTGTTTTAAGATGAATGACATATTATGGTGAACATTAAGAAGAATAAATATATAAAAGTGTCATCAAATCTAATCAGGGATTGTACTCACAACTCCGTCCACCAAAGAATGAATCATCAGGTCTGGTGTCAATGACTGCATATGACCCAGCAATGATGTCCATGATAAGGCCAGCTAGTTGAGACATCAAAACCATTGGATCAACTCCAGAGTCCATCAATTCTCTGGCTCTTTTCACAGTCTCTACAGTATCAGATGACATTGCCAACTCCAAAAGTTCTAATAATTTTTCATCTGAAACAACTCCCACCTGTTGCAGGTAATAAAAAACAGCATTATGTTTGTATGATAATCACTTGCACAGAAAAAAAAAAAAAAAAAAAAAAAAAAAAAACTGTTAAGTTAAAAGCATTATTAGAACTGTTATAGGTGTATTTTTAAAAAAATGATCATCTCATAATTAGGTTTTGAAAACATGAATATGCCAAAGAAAGTCGCAACAAACTCACAAGTTCATTGACAAGAGAAGTAGTAATTCTCTTCCCCAGCAAACTAAGCTGTTCTAACATTGTTTCTGCGTCTCGAAGTGAACCATCTGCATTCATAGCAATGAGGTCCAGTGCATCTGCTTCAACATCAAGGTTCTCCTGAGTAGATATTTTCCTCAACCTGGTCACAATATCCCCATCTTTAATTTTATTAAAAAGGTACTTTTGGCAACGAGATTGTATTGTTCGTGGTACATTGTCAAGATCAGATGTTATAAATATGAACACAACTCGCTGGGGTGGCTCTTCCAGAAACTTGAGAAATCCCAGCCATGTCTTGGAGGGCAACAAGTGACACTCATCAATAACGAAAACTGTATATTGTGGTGAGGCTGAAGATGACCCAGTTGACAATCTTTTTAGCAGATATCTAGCCTTATCAATTCCTCTCTTATTGGTTCCATCCACTTCCAATAGATCACTGCTCTTACCAGAAATAAAATCAGTGCATTCCCTGCAGTAGCCACAAGGTTTACTCTCATCAGGACTTACACAGTTCAAGGCAGCAGCAAATATCCTAGCGGTTGACGTTTTGCCAGTCCCACGGGGACCTTGAAACAGATACACAGGAGCAATGCGTCCCCTGGAAACAGCATTGATGAGTGACTGAACAACAATATTCTGGCCAATCAGTTCACCAAAGAACATTGGCCTATACTTTTGGCTGAAACAGCGACTATTCTCCGGCGTCCCTTCCTCTTCCCCTTCCCCATTGAGAGCTACAATCTCCAACCCCTCTTGACTCCTACAACTAGATGACCACCTTCTTCCATCCAACCGGCTCAATCCCTCAAGATCAAGCTCCCCAAAGTTTGTGGAAAGTTCATCATCACTCCTTCCGGTTCCCACAGACGACCCTTCTCTAGCATCACCACTGTTTGTGAGCAATGGAATGACCCCTCGAGCACTTCTCTGAGAAAGTCTTCTCTTTTGAGAGGCCGAAACCGATCTGCGGTGTCTGGGATAAATATTTTGACTTCCACAGAGCATGCTACTCCCTTTCCTCCTCAAAGTGTCGGACAGTGAGGGAGAATAGCAACTCCCACACATCCCTTTATGTTTAGGAGTCCTCTTGGACCAATAGCAAGGAATTCCACATCCTTGGCGGCCAGGCAAATCCAAATGATCATCAATCTCGTCATCTCCATCGCCATCATTCACCGAAGTGGTGGTGCCATCCCAGGATCCGAGGGTGCTGGGATAACGGTGACCGTACCTATTGTAAGAACTGGTTGACAATGCAGGGGTGCTATAAGAATAAGAAGAATCCTCTTTTCGACTTCTTCTCAAAAACTTTGAGGAAGAGCGAGACCAATTCTTTTGCCTGAGTTTGAAGAGCAAAGGGGAAGGCCCTGAAATTGGTCTCACGCCCTCAGAATTAGTGTAATCCTCGGTATCATCAGAGAACTCAACAGAGTCATCCCTGCTAAAAAAAGGCAAAGAAGAATGTCCCTCTAGCAATGCCTTTGAAGAACTCACAAAATTTCTTCCTGGATTCGTTTGCCTATGCTGTTGACACTTTGCTAAAAAATCAAAATGAGGGTTATTTTTCTTACTCTTTTTCTTAACTGGGACAGTTCTTCTCGAAACAAGATTAGCATCCCCACATTTGAAAATAGAAGAACGAGTGCCGCCGCCACCGCCACCAGTACCACCGGCAGCCAGGTATGTATCACTCTTAGAGTCACAACCATTGCGAGCATCACTCAAACTGTCTCTGTCTCTGTCCCCAAGAAGCGACGAAGATCCCCCATCATCACCATCATCGTCATCTTCTTCCTCGTTGTACTTCTCACTCGAAGATTTGTAGTTCTTCCAATTGTACAAGAACACTTTTTTCTCCCTCTCCTTCTCTTTCTCATTGTTGGCAAGTTGAGTATTGGTGCTGAACCTTCTACTTCCACTGTCTCTGTTCCATGCAGCCACGGATCTTGATGAACTGAGTGGTGACTTCCAAGAAGATGTGGTGCCAGGATCTCTGAGAACTCGAGCAGCCTTGCGGATTTGGGTGAGTTCCTTTTTCAAGTGAAGCTCAGACACCCGCATTTCTGACATCTTCGTTGTTGGTCTTCTTCTTGGTCTTCTTCAACCCACCGGCACCCACAAAGAATGGCAAATGCCCATTTACCTTTACTCACACTATGAACATACCCATTTGAGGATTCAGTGTAGAATATCTGTTTATGGTGTAAAAATCACAGCTTTGTGAGTGGGAAAAGAGAGAGCAGAAGCAGATCTGACAGATGACACAGTTGAGCGTGTGTGAAAACGAAATGAGGTGTCTTTTTTGGTTGACTGTTCCTCTCTCTCCTGAGTATATAGTTTTATCTTAATGATACGTTAGGGTTTCCTTTTTCTTTTGGCGCTCCAAGAAGCAAAAGTGTTGAATTGAAATGAATCTGTGAGTGTTTGTTTGTGTGTGGGAGGATTCAGTGGGTCGTTTGGTTGCTTTTGATGATCATCGAAAAATGAACCAACAATTAACATAACATAACGTGCGATGGGATCAAAATGAAAATAAAAATAGAAAATGGCCCCTACAAACACGGGGACACTCCCAACTCACATTTGGTGGTAACAAAGGAAATTAGATAAGAGAAGAGAAGAAAGATTCTTTCTTCCTAAAATGTCTTTTTTATCATCTCCTTGATTGATTCCTGTCATGTTCCTCAAATTTTTGACTTTCTGTCCATCCTAATTCCACCCTTCTCTCAATTATTTCATTAACATCATATCCATAAACAATAACAGCTTTTAATGACAAAATAACAACATTCCCTTTTATTTCTCTCTTCATAAAGCAGTTATTTCCACTTTTAATTTTTGATTGCCCAAAAAAGACTTGATTCATTGTAAATATATCTCATCATAATTTCAATTAATGTGTATCTTCCCATAAATAAATAAAAAGTAGTAATAAAATATGACTTGATTCATTGTTTGTCTGATTGAATTTTATTTTACCTAATCAAATAAATATTACCATATTCAAATAATCAAGAGAGAATCATGTAAAATATCTCAAATACTGTGAACAAGATTTTCATTAGAAAATTTAGTTTTTGGTGTAATTAAAGTAATATGACTAATGAGGTCCAGATTACTGATTTGAAAGTGTTGTGAAGAAATGTGATGATGACCTAGTTTGAATTTTGCTGTGGACATTGAAGGCTATTGGTGCAATAGCATGGAATAGTGGTTTTAGTTTAGTTATGTCCCCATCCTACATTTGCTACAGTACACAAATTAGAACATAGATATATGCATGTTCTGATAAGTTATCTATATATTTGGTTTTTTAATATTTGTATATATTTGTAAATGGATTGAACCACTTCAAGTGACTCAGTTTATATATATTTTTTCTGATAAAAAGAGAAAAAGAAATTCACCAGTGTTGTTATTGAATGCATGGTGAGCTGATCTAAGGTGGTTGAAGCTACCTAATGATGTGAAATTCTTGTGACACTTTATGGTTTCTTTGTGCCCCTCAAACTCAAAGTACTTCTTGGTTGCATTTATACCATTGGGAGATACCTGCCAATACCAGCCTACCACCACCCATCTCTTCTTATCATTATTCCACACAAGCAATAAATTAGGCACCACCACACTTACTAAGCCTCTAAATAATTTGGCAAAACAGTGAGAATGACATGTTGACACTAGAGTGTCCTCAAGTATAGAATTAGTACTAGTCTTTATCTCTGTGTCGACTAGTGACCATAGAAAAGTAGGCATGTGACTCAGATACCTTCCCTTGTAGTTTTCACTCAACTCTCTCCTTCTTAATTTCTTATCCTTAGTATTCTCTTTGCAGATAAACTTCTTATTTCCAATCCAAGAAATTCTTCATAAAAAATCTCATACCTCAACTCCTTTCTACTCATCTTATTCATATAATAAACAAATCAGGTTGTTATGAATCATTAGTGAAAAAAAAAAAAAAACAACATTGATTATTATATCTGTCATAATGAAATGGTTGGTGAATTTAATTTCACCCTCATGGGTTACTGTACACAAAAGTACCAGACATGTCACCTTCGATTGAATTTGATAATAAATAATTGCAGCATCAATGTTATGTCCTGTGATTTCCTTTTCTTAACCTGAAAAAAAAAAATAGTAAACAGACTTTTTATTATTAAATAAATTTTATGTAATTTCATTATTGATTTAAATTGTCATTCATTCAGAATTAACAAGGAATTTGTGAAAAGGTGTGATTAAAGAAGTAAATAAAGGTGGTCATTGCAGAAGCTACACATCACACCCCTAAAATGATGAGAAAGGGAGACAATGATGCAGGTGAAAGGAGTTGAATGCAGTAGGTATGACATTAAGTAGATGTTACTTTAGCAGCACAATATTGTTGCCATTACTGCCAAGGCCTTAAAACATGCTTAGAACAATGGAAATTTGATGAAGTTAGTAATTAGCTGCAGAGAGAGTTTTTAGTTTGTGGGAAATTTATATAATCAATTAGGACAATTATCTTCTATTTTCAATTGTTAGAGCATTGATTTTGGTCACATTCACTAAGTAGGATCATATCCAAGTACAGAAGATTACTCATTCATTTCTTCCATATCACATTCTGTGTCTATATCAAATATAGAAATTTCTGATATTTTCATTATTATATTTATCCAAACAAGCAAAATTTATTCATTACTCAATTCATAATTACCAAGATTTATGTTTCCTGAAGATTGGTGATTTTTCTTAAGTGTTTATTTACAATTAGATAGGAAGAAATAGGGTAAATGAGTAAATTGGATTTACATGCAGCTATAATGGAACAAATTATGATTCAAGTACCTCAGTGAAAGAAAAAGAGATAGGTGCATAAGTGAATACTCCAATAAAACATTCGTATTTTATGGCTTCTTTTGGTTATAAGATTTGAATTGGGAAAAGGAAAGAATTGAAGCAAATCCCATAAAAAATTGATGATGCAAAGACAAGTAGACAACAGTACTTAAAGTTTTTAATAGAATGCTAAAGGTTGTGGCACCCAGCACCATTATTTCACCCATCCTCTAAAATGAAAATTGGATAAACTGTCCAAGTTTTTTTTCACCTTTTAATTCCATTCTTTACTTATTTGTTCTATCGCACATTGTTCCTTTCTTTTTATTATTATTATTATTATTATTATTATTATTATTATTATTATTATTATTATTATTATTATTATTATTATTATTATTTTGACATTTGTGCTAGCTACTTGCTGTGAGTATTCATTACCATAACTAATGCCAACTTGATACAAAGAGCATACGCAACAGGCTGGAACAATTGTTTTAACTTTCCATTAATGCATCGATAATTCTTTTAGAAAAATAATAATAATAACTATACTTGCCTAGAGATTTTTTGATGGAAGGTAATCCTTAAGTATCAGCATTAAGAGTATAAGAACAATTTTAATACATGAAAGTGTCATAAACTTAATACTTAGGTCTTGTAGGATTCATAAAAGTTTAAAAGAAAAAAAACGAAATAGTAGGACTCAAAAATAAAAAATAAAATAAGGTTTTATAATATAACTATTATTCTAGAGATAATCCAAGAAATTCTGTACTTTTGTTTAATAATGTTACTGGGATTTGGATCCTTGTGCTGTTTGCTTGTAATTTGGTCCAAGGTCTTTCTTCATATAAAAAAAGAGTATTGATAGTAAAGGTTTTTCTTCCTGCACAGTCACGATTTCCTCTTGCATCTCCATAAAGTGTGGATTTTGTTGCAAAAGTTTCGAATTGAGTGATTTACAAAGTTTACAAAACTTAAAAATGAAAAATATTAATATTACAGTATAATATGGTATTATTTATTTTCAATGTTATTTAATATTCTAAATTATGAAATCCACGTTCATTTTTAATAATACATTTTTATTGTACAATCCAGAATGATTAATGTTGTACAGTCCATAACTTAAAACACTAGTTTTTCAAGAATTAAGTTTTTTCACTCTGGATTAATCAATCCATAACTTTGTTTTCTATAAAATAGTTAATTCATAAGTTTCTAATAATCCGGAAAGTATATATAAACACAATGAATTAGTTGAAGTGTGTGTGGTTCGAAACTTGCATGGTGTGAATGCAAAAGAACTTCGATCAGCCCACTTAACGCATTCAAATATAACACTATTTCTTCTTTCTGAAATATCATATGAAAACGGTGAAGATTTCCGCCAATACTTGCCTCTACTCTTTCACGTTATCTTTGTTTCAATGGATAGCTCAGAAGACATTGTACCAGAACATCGCCAGCATTTACTTGTTAATTTGTTATATACCCTAGCACGACACGCCACTTAGAGCAGTATGAGGTGAGAAATAATGACAGCAAGTTATGAGCATAACTAAATATGTACAATCTAAGCGAGGAAGCATGATGTGGGAGAATGAAGATCCAACGGTTGCCATAACTATAATTAAAATTTTACTTCAAATTATCTTTTCACCCGATTAAAATTGGGTGCAGACTATCGGTTCAAAAACAGGCATTCTAAGCATATTATGATAAGAATGTGCTTTAATTCTCTGAAAGATTACTTTGAACCTGCTAATAAGACCCATCTCCAATGATGGAAAAAAATATTTCGGGCTCGACAGAATATCATTGCCCTTTTCTTCTTTCTCAAGATGAGAGAAAATTAGACTAACAATCAAAAACCGGCTCAAGCCCCTTTGTGTACGCTACTGATCTTGGAATTGAATTCCGTTGAAGGCACACTACATACCGTGTGCACCACATTATAATGTAGAAGTAAATAAAATGTTTATTAAAGCAAAACCAGAAACTGCATAATATATTTATATAATATCTTTGCTGTCAATGACTACTTAACACAATTCCCAAGAAGATTAGACAGTAGGAATGAACACAGTAGCAAAACTTGAAATTCCATCTGCATAGTCATTAAAGTGCACCATTGACTAGAACAGGAAGCAATTTTCACTTGTAAAAATGTTATCAAACATTCTAAATCTTGTCTGTTTAATTGGTGATGGGTCCAAAGGTTACTGCTTTCAAACTCTAACCCTCTTGTTACTGCAGCTGGGGCACTTGTATTGCTTGATGTGCTCAGCCTTAGCGGGAGTAATTTTAACACATTTACCATGGAACCATCTTTCACACATATCACAACAGATCCAGAATTCATCAGTGCCATAATTATCACCGCAAGCACCACATGTCGCACCTTGTTCATCATCTTCTTCTTCTTCCTCTCCACTCTCATCCTCCTCTTTAGGTGGTGCAGACATCTTCATCCCCTTGGCTTGAGACTCAGACTGACGAGACTGTTAACAGGAAGCATCCAAAACAGGAAGACCGAAGTGACTTTTCACACAAGGACAGTTATACAAACATAAATTAAGAAATGATTGAAAACTACATACCACCTTTCCACTTGATTTGAATTTGCTACCATTGTTGTGAGCAGCTGGTTGATCCTTTGATTGCTTAACACTTCCAGTCACAAGTTCGAAGATTGTTGGCAGATCATTTATCATCTGAAAAAGCCTTTTCCTGAAAATATCCATTTGAACCAAAATTAGTAGAACCTCCCAAAATGATATCATATACGAACTTCAAACCAAGTTTCTCAAGATCTGTAGCAGTGTACTTTTTCTTCTTGGGCTCCTTCAGTCTTTTTCTCATTTTGTTTTCCTCACCCTCCCTACCCCAAAGACCATACTTTCCATGAAAGATACATGATTTATCTCCCAACTCTAGTATTGAAATCAATCGGACTACCTTTGTACTCAGATATTAAATTGAGTCACTGCCAATGGTACAAAGATTAAAGGGACCAATGGGAGGCTCAAATATACCCCAGAAGAATATAAGTAATTGACCTATGTTCAAATATATAGAAAACATCTACTAATATATTGAGTGTATCACATAGTATTCTCAATATGCAAGAGAATAGTAGTATTCAAATTTGTATACTCTTAATTTCTTTCCTTAATACTTAGAACCCTACAATTTCAGCAGGGTCCATACGAACTCCCAATGCTGTTCTTCTTTGTCTTTTAACTTCAGTATTGGTAATACATCTTATTTGTGATGATTTAAGTATCCATATTCCAGCACAAGGGTCATAGGACTCAACAGTAAAAAGCCGCAGTATCACTACCAATGCTGGGGAACCTTCAAAAGTTAAGGAAGCCACAGCCAATTATCCCCACCTTCACCTTTGAACCCATCCTTAAAATTTTTTTGGCTTAAATATATTTTTCATTCTTATTAAATTATCCATTTTTTCAGTCCCTAAACATCTTTCCATTTGATGCTTAATTTATTGACATTGTTACTTTTAGTCCCTGCTTCATAATATTATTAAGTGACAAGGCAAATAATTTGCTACATTATCATGTATACATGAACAATATCTACTTGCTTGACATATACAATATGGATATCTTTTACCATGTCACCTTCCATTACCATACTCCAAAGCGCCTTTACATTCTGACCATAAACACTTTCTATAAATCTATACTTCCTTAATCACTGTAGAAAACCGATTTAACTACACAAACTAACTTCGCATATGATTGCTTCCACTTCCAAGTACCACAAGTAGCAACCCTCTGCATCCACCATCACAAGTGAGGATGAATCCTCAAATTGCAAGACTCAAATTTCTGTCTTCTTCTAGTCTTTCCCAAATCCCCTTTTCCTACTAACACATTAGTAAATCCATACAGTCTTAACCACATCCAATTTACTATGTTGTTTCGTTGGTTCTAATATAGTGACCCCAAAGGAAATACGGGTTATGGCCAATTATTCACTTTCTTTCTAAAATCTCAACTCTTATGGTAACCTTTGCTTCACTCTGGTTGGCTGTATTGACCCTTCAACTATCACATATGCTTGGCTCTGGTTTCTTGTCGCTTTGGTTTGCAGTTATTATGTGGAATTCAAGGACTTTGGAGGCAATTTTGATCAGCAACAAGTTGAGGACATTGGGTTTGGGAGACTAAGGCATAGAGGGGAATACCTCCTGGGGTTATTTGGTAGGTTTGTGTAAGAGTGATGATCATTTCCATGGTATTTTGAAGCAATACAGCAAGAAGCTTCGATAGTGGCATGGAGTAGTGACAGAGGCAAATGGGAGCTCATACTTTTGCTTATGTTCCTGGGTTTGATTTAGGAAGAAGACGAGATTGCTTTTTTTCCTCCATGCTTCTTAGTGTGAATTAGAGGACGATGTGTATCGAAATCCCTCCCTAATTCTAATTTCCGTGATGCAATCAATTACCTCCCTCTTTATTTTGTTTTTGCTCACTTATTTTTTAGGTTAGTTTTCTTTTGACTTGCCTATGGCCAAAAAATTTACCAAATAAAGTTTATCCTATATATTCACCAGCAATATATCACCAAACTCCAACGATTTCATACTTTACTATTAACAAGTTTAAACTTCAATTAGAGTGTGAAATTAAATGACAAGGAGAAAAAAGTGAAAATGAAGAAATCTTAAAACTGAAAGTGGACAGAGAAAATTAAAAGTTAAATCGTGCCAACAAACAGAAAGGGAAGCTCCTCTAAACAAATATTACAAATTTAACAAATCATTATCTCTACAGTCAAAAAAGTTTCCAAGATTAAAGAAATAGATAGCCACTGTACACCAAAGGGTTAAAGGGAGAATAGGGACATGGTCAGTCAGTATCTAGCAGGGTGAGAAAAAGCATGATTGACATGCAATTTATATGCAGGTATAAACCTTAAACAATGAGGAAGAATATGAGCGGTCATGCCACTGGTTTCTTGACAAGACAGAGATGAAGAAAACCGGTATTTTGGTCTCTCAACACACTCTTTACATTGATCAAAACTTTGAAACACATCAATTAATAATATAATTCTTTGGCTGAACCCAACTACCAACGAAATTCAGCTTTTAATGATTGGGCGCATAACAGTTTTGTCTTATAAGGACTGGATTAAGTCAAATTTGGAGACTGTGGTGACACTTGACAAAGTCGTTTTGAGAACCATGTTGAATTAAATCCAATCTTTCAAGAATAAAACATAAATTTAATAAACACGAGATTTATTGAAATTTCCCTATCCATTTTTATAAGACTCTTTTTCTAATTGTCATTTTCATTAATCATTCCTTTTACAAAATACCCTTATTGTAGTCCATAAATAATAAATATTTGGTACAAATTGTTCTTCTCTATCTTAATAGGGATGGGTACACAAACACAAGTCCGTGTGCAAACTGTTAGGCCACATATCCTACTGTTTACGAGCCTGTTTTTAGAACAAGCAGATAAACATACGAGAATTCTTGAGTTCTACCAGTTTAGTAAGTGGACTCTATGGATTTTATATGTGGGCTCACGGGCAAACCTATTACACATTTAACATAATTTTTATTTTTTTTTAATATTAAAACAAAAATGCAAACTATATCAAACAATGGTAAAGTGTTATTGGAGATGCCTAAATGTTGACACATACAACAAAAAGCCGTCATATTTTAGGCATTTAAACAATTTAAATGTTTTCACTAGTATTGTTAACTACTGACCATTGAGACAAACAATTTAAATGTAGTAATGTTTTAGTAATTAAAACAATCTTAATGTTCGTATGTTTTATTTTGGTACAATTTAGTTCATGGTATAAACTCTTTTTCAAAAGGGTTTGACAGGCTCACGGACTGTTCATTTATCCATGGCTTTGTGGACCAGCTAAAGATTTGGAAAAAAAATTCATTTACCTTGCTGGCCGGATTTAACCAGCCCATTTAAAACACATACTTCACGGTCTGAACCTTAATCGGGTCGGGCTGTATACCCACCCCTACTCTTAGGAAGATTTGATACAAGAAGAGTTTAACTTTTAAAATTAAAACTCCACCACCAATTATTCTCTTTCCATCACTATTTATTAAAGAGGATTTTGGAAAATATTACAATTACAGACAAATTAAACATTACTAACTGAATTATAACCAACTTTCTTAAAAAATGTGAATTAGTTATTTAGTTATTCTTGGAAAGTGGCTTTAGGCATAATTCAATTCAACCCTACAAAACAGGTTTGTAAAGTGAAGTTTGCAACATGTATAGACTATAATTTAGTCATATCTCTAGTTGATATGGAATCTACAAAAATTATCAATGTCTTGTATTTAGGAATGGAGGGGGCATATGAAGTGTATGATCTTGAACAGTTATTTTCTAACAATTTCATCCACAGCATGCTTATCCTGTAGAATTAAAACTTCAATTAAGTTCACAAATACACATAGAGAACCTTGACTTTCATTTGGTTCAGCGTTTCATTAAAATTTACACATATTGCTACATTTCATCTTTGACTGTGGACTGCAATACATTACTGAAAAACATAAAAAATCTTGCATTATCTTACTGTTGTAATGTATAAAGGAATTCAACTAATGATAACTTTTATTCCAAAAATTGTGTACTGCTTGAATTGAGTGATGTAAACAAGGTAGATGTATCAAAGAACTTCGAAACTAGAAGGGCAGGGCTATGAAAAGCCAAATACTTATTGGAAAAATACAAGCAAAAGATGGAAGCAAGTTTAGAAGAAGATTGTAGTTCTACGGTAGATAATGTAAAACAAGTTAACAAGGCTAATAAGAATAAAATGCATTGCAAGGGTATAATAGAGAACGGGATTCTTACCTTTCATTCTTACCAAATCCAAAGCGAGCACCAAAGTAGAAAGCAACAGCAAGCAGCCATGAGTCACTGTGAACTGCAACCAGTGATAGCCAGTCCTTCTCTTGCATGCCATCCCTGGCAAAGTTTATACCTAATGCCGGCTCAGGAAGTTCAGGAGGCACTTCCTCAACAGGCAAATTTACTTCCCAAGTTTCATTTGGAAACCCGTATAGACACAGATTCTCCTTCTCTACAATGAGAATAACATATTGTTAAAAAAAACATTACATGTCACACTTCAAATACTCACTCTTTCGGGTTTTCCTACTTTGGAGGACAAATTTTGTAAATCAATAACATAATGTTAACAAAATATATTACGCATAACACTTCGCTCTTTTGGGTTCTTCCTATTTTGGAGGTCAAATTATGTAAATAATTTCAATAACCATTCATATATTTTCTATTAAAATCAAATTTAATTGTTGAAATCGCATTTTGGCATAGTACTTTATTAATAAAATAAACAATTATTCAAAATTGATACTTTGCCCCCATTCTTTTTTAAATTCCCTTCATATAACCATTAATTTGCTTCTAACAACTTCCAAACATAACGATGTCAGAAAACACCAACAAGCCATGACGAAGATTAAAGATACCGAGTCGAGTTACACGCACTCAACCTTGTAGAAATGACAGCTGTGCACTGTGACAACCAAATTCACACAAAACACATCCAACTTTAAGCAAAGGAAGAAGACAAAATGGTTGTTACAAATGTTTCAACATCACCAGTTGTTTCTCACATTTAACTGAATGCATTTGAATCATTGTTACTATAAGTTCAACATCAACCGCAGATTCTCACATTCAACTGAATACACTTGAATGGTTGTTACTAAGAGTTCAACGTCACCAGTAGATTCTCACATTCAACTGAACAATTTGAATGAGTATTACTAACTGTTCAACATCACCCTTAGATTCTCACATTCAACATAACAGCTATGAAACTTCAACAGCATGATACAACATATCACATCCAAAAATATTCACAGGCACCCAAGGAAGGATGGGGGAAAGGGTTATAGGTCCCTCTCTCATTCTCATACATAGACAAACCCTGCAGTGCATGCGTACTCTCAACTGTCCCTAGCTAAGGCGTTACACGCTGAGTAGTGGATGTTAGTTTTTTTTTTTTTTTTTTTTTTTTTTTTTTTTTTTTTTTTTTTTTTTTTTTTTTTTTTTTTTTTTTTTTTTTTTTTTTTTTTTATGTGGAGTGGTAAATGCTAGTTTGATCGAAGTAGAGGGGAGATATTACTCCCTCTAACTAAAACTTTTTTTTCCTCTGAAAATTGATCAGAAATCCTTAACCTGTCCCCCTCCAACAATTGGCGTTTCTCAATGGCTTCCCAGGGAGAAATTCAAGCAGTGCAGACAAATTCTCAAATATTAATGGATGAGCGAGCGCGACACAGATGTGTGCTTTGAAAAGTAGAATGAAACTCCAAATGAAATGTAACAGTTGTGAAAGGCAGCAACATTCATAATTCGGGAGCATAGTAAAAAAAGCGAAACAGAAGAGGAATAATGAGGGTAAGTAAGAAAGCAGCTAAGGAAATGAGAAAAGAAAGGCATTAATTGAAGAAAACCGAAACCCACCAGGATCGCACTGCTGGTAAAACTTTTCAACGTCTGCCAGAAGAAGAAGAAGAGAAGAAGATGTTATGAGAAATGCAATAAAGAAAAAAGAAAGAGAAAAAGGAAAGAAAGAGCGAAGAGTACCGGTGGTGAGGGCCTTAATCAAACCAGAGCGTCTTCCCTTAAAGTCGGTGAAAACCTCTTCGACAGTTCTGGGTACTGGGTGCGGTACTCCTTCCATCTCCTCTCTTCTTCTCTGGTCGAGTAATTGAATTCCCCAACCAAGGAGGTTTTTGGTTCAGATATATCCTAGGCTAGGGTTTTGTTTTTGCCCTATGAGATAGAGAGAGATTGAGGGAAAAGGAATTCAAATAAGGAGAAGCAAAAGCATGAAAGAGTAACAGTGGCAGTGATTGAAATAAGAAGGAAGATGCATTGGAATTTGGTGGTGTGGTTTGGAGAGAGAGATAGAATGATGGATGGGGTTGGGAGCCAAATGGAGAGAGAGAGTTGAAGGACTCTGAGATAACCAAAACGGAATCATTATTTAGTACTATATATTTACACTACCCTCTCCTTCTTTATTCTTTATTTATTTATTTATTTATTTATTTATTTATTTATTTATTTATTTGAAGATTAATTACTTTATAAGTTTCTATCATTACATGTATTTTTTGTTTTTAGCTTCTCTCTTTAAAAATAATTTATTTTAATATTTATAAATTTTAATCTCAGATATCATAAATTAATATTGTTATTGTTAGTTGTGACACTAAAGGCATTGCTCGTTTTAAAGTCTGATGCTTTCGTTTCAGTTAGAAAGTAAGGGTAAGAATTACTTGAAACTCTCGTTTTGTCACCATAAAGCTTAAAAAAATAATATTATTATAATTAATCACTGTGTTTAAGTGCTATTCGCTTCAAAATTTACACTTTATTTTGCTTTTAAACAAATATTTTCATAAATAAAATTGTATTTATGTGTGTTTTTTTTTAAACTTACGAGAGAAAAAATGTATACGACAGATTTAACCTCAACTTTTATAATATGTAAAACTTTTTAAACCATTTAAAATAAGTCACAATTCAAAACATAGATGGAGGAGTAATTTAAATTACTTTTCATAAAGAAAATGTTAATATTCTTAAACTCAAGATTATTAAAATAGCGTATGTATGTTTAGTCAACTTTATTATATTTTTTTCTACAAATTTATGCAGTGATTAAAAGAAGATGTTTGTAAGTTATTTATGTTGAATTGAACAATATCATTTATACTATTTAAATTCTTATGTATTAGAAAAATCAATCAATTTTATAGATATCAAATTTAAAATATAATCTTTAAATATATGAATTATTAGAGTATATTTATCTACCGACACAATGTGAAGAATTAACCGTTTTTATGCTGATTGTCTTCTTTGTTATTTATTTACAACGCTCTCTTCCATCTACGTTATTGATAACTTTTATGTTACAATAGCGATATTTTTAGAAAATATTAGAAACGGTGATATTTTCTTACGTTTTATTGAACACCTTCAAAAATATTTTTTTTTCTCACCCATATTATTCCTGGTAGTATTTATTATTTGTTTAACTTATTTTTTCTTTCAGAATATGTACAATTGTTATGTGTAAAAAGTATTTTTCGTACAATTTATCTGAACATACTTTTCATTAACTTAATAAAAATTTGCATTAAATCATTAAAACTTTAATAAGGCATTTATCTTAGAATAAAATCAATGCTGGTAATGTAAAAATATTAATATTATTTATTTTTATTAAATGCAAATTAAATAGAACAGTTTTTAATAATTTTAACAACATTCACTGGAAAATATTAAGTAATAAAATAATTAAATAACAAAAGTATTTGCATATATTAAGAAAAGTATCATGATTAAACATCAAAAATTAAACTACATGTCCATAGTTGTAAACAAAAAAAAAACGTTTTCCTTTTAAATCTAAAAAATATAACTCAGAAGCTTGAAAAAGTCAAATAAATTGTAAAAGAAAAGTTATACTTACATAATTCAAAGGCGGTGAGCTTGTAAGAAAAATAATTTCACTGTACATATGGTTCTGAATATTCCCAATAATTTAATGTGTGAAAATAAAACTATATCGATTTGAAATTTGGATAAAAGAAATCTAATTTAATAAAAACTTTGTATATTTTGCATTTAACGTATAAGTATAGCATTTATTCTTCCTTGAATTTAACGGAATGCATATTTGTTTCTACCTTTGAAAAAGGACAAACTAAACACTCAAATTTGGGAGCCATCTCGTAGCAAAGCCGTGTAGTGTAAACTGCCCACAAAGTGTTTGTTAAAGTGCCTATGAAACCTTCACATTTTTCATAGCCTAGCTCGAGGGATCAAATGACCCGCATCAGGAGGCTTCTTTTTTTCCATAACTTCGCTTGTAACTTCCTTCATCTCATTATTCCTTTCACTTTGCAATATGTAACGTCACTATCAACTCTCTTCACCTAACAAAGTTCCTCACTTTCTTTGCAGTTGCAGCAGCACCGTTGGATGTTACTGTGAGGGGTTTTTGTAGCCGTGCTGCACCTCTTGATTTCACTCAAATTCAAATTACTCGCCTCCCCACTGTCCTCATTCTAGGGCGACCTAATGTGGGCAAATCTGCATTGTTCAACCGGTGAGGCATTGAAAACACACACACAAACTTTGATGATTGCTTAGTCATAGTGATAGTCCCCCAGGCAGTTGTTAATTGTTATTGGTTTTAGTCTGATTCGGAGGAGGGAGGCTCTGGTTTATAACACCCCTGATGATCATGTTACTCGTGACATACGAGAAGGCGTTGCCAAGTTGGGTGATTTACGGTTCAGGGTCTTGGACTCTGCTGGCTTGGAAGCTGAAGCTTCTTCTGGTTCTATCCTCCACAGAACTGCTTCTATGACAGCAAACGTGTTGGCAAGGTCTAACTTTGCACTCTTCCTCACTGACGCAAGGTTTGTTTCCAGTTTTCTATTGTATGCATATACCCCTTTACTCTGCCTTGTTTGTTGTGTTAGCATTTAGTTGTTCTTTTTCCTCAATTTGAATGGGATGAATGAATTACACATGTCAGACAGATTTAATTTATCGCTTTCCCTCGATTCAAAGTACTAATATCTGCTAGTCTGCTTGTGTTCCTTTGGTTGATAACCAGAGCTGGACTTCATCCTCTTGATCTGGAGGTTGGAAAATGGTTAAGAAAACATGCACCTCAAATCAAACCTATTGTTGCCATGAATAAATCTGAATCCCTCTTCGATGCCAATGATTCTCTGGCCTCAGCTGCTAATGAAATGTGCCGTTTGGGTTTTGGGGATCCTATTGCCATATCTGCTGAGACTGGACTGGGCATGCATGAGTTGTATGTGTCTCTTAGGCCTCTCCTGGAGGACTATATGCTTCGAGTCTTGAATGGTAAGTAAAAGCTTATTTCATTCGGCTCAAAGAGTGATAACTATTAACCACCACTACAAGGTTGCTTTTTGGTCACTTATTATACACTTGATAACTTTTATCATGTTGGGTACGTGGAAGGGCTTGCTAAACTAATTATTTGTTGGTGAGTTTTTTTGTGGTCACAAACAGGGGGGAAAGACCATATAATTTAAACTTGTCAACATTAAGTTCACCATTACGTTGCTGTATAATCACTTATTTTAATTCCACATTCAATCGGTACTAATCATAGATACAGATGAAGGTGATCATGAAAATAGCCAAGACGAGGACAGCAGCAACCTTGATGTTGACAAAAGTAAGCTGCCATTGCAGTTAGCCATTGTAGGACGTCCTAATGTTGGTAAATCAACCTTATTGAATACATTGTTGCAAGAAGACCGTGTTCTGGTGGGTCCTGAAGCTGGTCTAACAAGGGATGCAATCAGAACCCAATTTGAATTTCAAGGAAGAACAATTTATCTGGTAATCACCCTTGAATGTCTTGGTTCTGGATTTCTCGTTCTATTGAAAAGTCAGAGACTGATAGCGATTGGCCATATAAGTAGGAATGTTGCTTGTAAGAGGAAAACATGATATTTCTTTGTTTCTCTGTTTCTCTGACCTTGAAGTTAGATGCTATTGGCACACGCATCTTTTCCATTTAATGTATGCATGTGAGCATACTTGTACTTGTCTTTTGTTCTGAAATGCAGTCTTGAGAATATGCAATTGCTATTCAGCATGTTCTCTTTGAAGTTCATATACTCTTAAAATGCATTTCCATAGTGCTATTGTACAATTTTGTCTGTTGAGCTTGATCAACTTGCTGTGATTATAATTTTACTTTAATGTTTTAATCTTTATTTTTGGCACATTATTGTGTACAGTGTACATAGACTAGTTGCCAAACGTGATGCTTAGCATAGTTATAGGCATCCAAAGTTATATTTTGATTGAAGGTGCTCACTAGATATGCTGAATCTGGTATAGCTTCAGGGCCAGTAAACTTGAGTATATATTTAATATTAAAATTTCCTATACATTTTATAATTATAATCATTTTTGCTGTCATTCAGGTTGATACTGCGGGTTGGTTGCAGAGGACAAAACAGGAGAAAGGAGCAGCATCCTTGAGCATTATGCAATCAAGGAAGAGTCTACTCCGGGCTCATATAATTGCTTTGGTACTAGATGCAGAAGAGGTATATGATTTGGACAACGCTATACAACTATGATATAAACAATTTATTAGCTTGTTAAATTGCTATGCAACGAAGTCTATTTTTCTAGTTTTGTTAACATGTTTCTATGAATAAACACAACATTGAACCTATTAAAATATGTTCTGGTAATTCATTTATTGGTTGAAAATGCTAAGTTAGCTGCTTATATTTTGCTGATTTTGGTTTGAAAAGCTTACGGCTTTGTTACACATTCTATCATTCAACTATCAATATTTCTTGAATTTTACCGCTGAAGTTGTTTTTCTATATTTTATCATCATATTTTTAATTTTTTTGCATTTTATCAATCCATTAAATATGTAACAGAATGTCGATGTGTCACCAAAAAGAGTTAAGAAAAACGAAACAATGTCAAAGCAACATTGTTTTGCAACGTGTTTTTTCTTTTTTCTTTTTAACTTTTTTTTTGCATGGTAGCAAGTTGTTACACATTTAATGAATAGATAAAATACAAAAAAAAAAAAAAAAATTAAAAAAAAAAATACTAAACCTCAA
>Ga0209700_102699_pt1 | contig 35442 bp, 21 predicted proteins | sample SiratroredBW_FD_187528 | JGI IMG/M metagenome (GOLD analysis project Ga0209700, IMG submission 187528) | Root nodule microbial communities of legume samples collected from California, USA - Siratro red BW (SPAdes) (version 2) | ecosystem: Host-associated > Plants > Roots > Nodule | place: USA...
AAAAAAAAAAAAAACAATACAAATTCACGAACTGTGTTTTTTTTTTTTTCTCGCTAGTTTATTACAATCAAAATAGATGCTTTTTTTAGTAGGCTTGGAAAAATAAAGTAGTAACGGAATAATTAATTTTGTTTGGAAGTAAATGAAAAATCAAATTTATGGAAGAAAAATAGTATTATTACAAAGGCAAAAATAAAAAGTCATTTCGAAATAATTATGACAACAAATTTTTATATTTATAAGAATAGCTTATTTTTAAAATAAAAACTTTATACAAATTTCAACTATTATCAACACAAACAACTGAAACTCCAAATAACTTCTTAATCTCAAAATAATTGAAATCTGGAAAAACAGTCTTCCCCAAACATACTTTGAATTCAACAATTGAATCAATAAAGTACCAACAACTGTATTGACCTCTTTCCTGCTTGAATATTATAACCTTAAAATGAAGATATTTTAGAAGGTAAAATATTTTTCTATTGCTTCTAATTTTCAAAGTTCGGTTTAGTTCCTATAAAATTATTTATTTATTAGTTTCTCTAATTTTAAAATGTAAGACTTTTAGTCTTTGAAATTTATATAAAAACTTTATAAACAAAGAAAAGTAATTTAAATAACATTTGATGGAATAAAAGTAATATACTTCAAAGCTAAAAGAACTAAAAATAAATATTTTTTAAAATTACTAAGCCAAAAACTTTTCCAAAAAGAAATAAAATCGGTGACTAAAATTGTCCCATGGTTCTCTGGTGACTAAAATTTGATGCTTTGCAGAATACTGTGCATCACATAACTGGTAATGAATGGCTTCAAAAGTAGTATAGAAGATGATGATGATCCATATATATTTATGTTTTGGTAATGAAAAAGTTATCGAAGAAGGTAAATTCCTGTTCAATTTTTACTGTATATTAGTCTCATCCTGAGGCAACTTGAGAAAACATGTGGTAGGAAAACCTTCTTCACCTAAGAATTGCATTATTTCTCAAACAAGCATTTAAAATTCATTCATATTTGAATAAAACAATGTTAAATTAAGGTAAATAGTTCCCAAAAAGTGAAACTTAAATGACTATTTTTTGGTGCAATCTGAAGTATTTCTTCACCAACCCGCAACCACCTGAAGTTTTGCGTTGGTTACACCACCCAAGAAATCCTGAGAAAGAACCCTAACTTGGCTTCTTAGACTTAACAAATGATATGGTTGACCAATTTCACTGTTCCTATCTATATAATAACACACCTTAGCTAGTGATCTGCACCACCATCACCACATTGTACGTAAAATTTTGTGAGTGTTTTTCACAATGGCCTCAGAAAATGGAGAGAAAGTTGAGGTTCCAGAGACAAAGCCAAAGAAGAAGGATTGGATTGTTTTGTCTCTGAGAGTGGTTGCATTTTTGACCACAGCTTCTGCAACACTTGTGATGGCTCTCAACAAACAGACCAAAACCTTCGTAGTTGCCAACGTTGGTAACACCCCAATAAAAGCAACTCTTGCTGCAAAGTTTAACCAAACCCCAGCTTTTGTGTAAGTTTTCAATTCATCATAACTCACTGATTTGAACTCATTTCTTCATTTTTAAATTAATTTATGTAATATCATTTTATAGAATTTTTTACTTATTTTATTGTACTTTTATTTTCAACTTGTATATAAATTAATTTTGATTTTTCTTACATATTTTTTATGCTGATGCAGGTTCTTTGTTGTAGCGAATGCAAATGCGAGTCTGCATAACTTGGTGATGATTGCAATGGATGTCTTAGGACCCCAATATGATTATAAAGGACTCAGGCTTGTACTCATTGCAATATTAGACATGGTACCCTAATTATTACTATTATTACTTCATGGAAATGTAGTCACTGTGTTTTTATTAAGTTTAATTTTTTAAATTTTCAAAAGTTAATTCAATTTATTTTATAATATTTTTTAATATATCAGCTTTATATATTGGTATAAATTATATATTATTGCTATTACAAACAATAGTTTTCTTCTTATTATTACTATAATAATCAATATTATCATTATTGAAAAAAGATATTTATTTTAATAACAATTTTACATGATTTACTTTATTTAATTGTAGACATTTTTCATTGAACCAACTATTAGAACAAGAGTTTTTTTAAGTAAATCTAGACTAGAAATTTCATATAATTTAAAATTACTTGATGTACAAATCAAAATATTAAATGGTAGCATATCATCTTCACAATTATATATATATGCATGCTTAGATTTTAGATAAACCGAGAATTCATAATTTGCAGTTATTTATATCTTGAAAAATATACTATTATACATTAACATAAATGATAACATATAATTTTTAAATCATGTAAAATTTTGTAAAGTCAAAATAAGAACTCTTAATCTAATAAATATAGCTAGTAAAAGTTACACCAAAAATAACTACATCTATTTCCATCATATTATTAGAAAAAATTATATATTAACGATATAAAATAGTTTTAAAATCTCCCTAAACTATAAGTAATTACGTATTTTACTAACATGCCATTCTGGATTTGATATCATTAAATAAAGCATAGGATTCAAATTTTTTGATGAAAAAAAAGTTTCAACGTTGATTTTAACCAAAACAAATCGGTGAAAATTTCATATCAATAACTTGATTATTCAGAAAAAAAGTTATGCATTTTATGTTTTTTTTTTTAATTGTACCATGCACAGTAATTATCTCTAAATTCAAACCAACAATGATTTGTGATGGAACAATGTGTAAACCTATTCTAAATTCAAAGTACATCATCATTGTACTCTTTATTATTCCTGAAAATGTTTGCTGTTTGAAAGTAGTGTATGAAAAGTGACACCTTATAATTTTGGTGAAGATGGTTATGTCTCTGGCATCAGCTGGAGATGGTGCAGCAGCATTCATGTCTGAACTGGGAAAAAATGGTAACTCACATGCAAGATGGGATAAGATATGCGACAAATTTCAAACCTATTGCAACAGAAGTGGTGGTGCCCTAGTTGCCTCTTTCATTGGCTTCATTCTCCTCCTCATTATCTCAGTCATGTCTATCATCAAATTGATCAAGCCAAATCGCATTAACCATTCTTCTCCATGAGATCACTCATACAAACACAAATAAACATGTTGCTTGCTTTGCTTGTGTACAACTTTTTTCTGTATCATATGTTGTGGATCCCCCGTTTTAGATCTTTTCAGAAGGCTTCAACTTTCTATACAACGCTAATAAAATTCATATCTTCTTCCTCTTTGATTTGCCAGTTTTTATGGAAATTTAATTAATAGTTTCTTTTTCACAAACTAATATATAAGAAATCTGGATAAGCTCTAAGCATGCAAGGTATATTTATGGTAATTAAGGGTTGTTGCCTTTAGATATTGGAGGTTAAAGTCAATTGTAATTTTGAAGACTTTATATTAATTAAAAATAAATAATTAAATTATGGTATGTAAGTTGGATTATCATATAAATTTGTACGGTTGAATTAACCTTATTAAATTCTATTTTTCTAAGATTATATCTATTATTAGTAATATTTTATCATTAGTTTTCCTTTTATTTATATTCTTAACTTTGTTTTTATACTTATTAGTTTCCAAAAAGTGTTGTGAATATATTTCAGCTTTCTTTCAAGTGATTTAAAGATATGAGTAGGAGTTTGTTAATTTTTTTGTTGGTAGAGCTATCAACTTATTACATATAGGTAAATATTTTTATATTCAACTCTTTTATCAATCCATACACATTATTTTTTGTTTTTTCTCTCTAAAAACTGAACCTTGAATTCTAAGAATGCAAGTATCTTTATTTTTGCTAATTCGTCCAGGGATCCTTTGAACAGGCTTGTTATCATTATTCATTGGAATGTGGCCACCATATGTTGATGTAACAAAATTTGAAAACAATCATCCAATATTTCCATGTAGTCAAACTTTTCTCCATGATCCATGAAATTAACTTTGTTATCAACTGAAGGAAAAAGTCCATTCTAAAGCATATATTTAAATAAAGCTTATAAAACTTTTCCAAATATGGTGTATTTGAAAAGAGAAGAAAAGTTAGTAATTGTAGGTCAAATTGTCTCTTAAAACCTCAATTTAATACTAAGTGTTTTCAGTTCAAATCGGTACTTAGACTAATAAGGTTAAACTAATTTATCTTGAATAAATCACAACTAAATTTGTTTAATAATTATCCATGCAAAATTAGATAATGATAATTAAAATTTAATATAAAAGTAAACTAAGAATATAATAAATATATATACTTTAATCTTAATAATAAAATAAATATTAGTATTGTGTTAATTCCAATTATTTTTAAATTAAAAAACATATATATTTTTCAAATATAATTATTATTTGGATATTTATTTAGTATTTGAATAATAATTATTTATTTTTTCATATTTATAATTCATAATACACTTAAACTTTACATGTCAAACTTATTATAAATATGGGAGAGAAAACAAAACTTTATTTTATATTATTGCTACTTAAGCCAACTGGAATATACTATTCCATCATAATATATAGTATCTTCTAGAAGAGATTGATTGGGTTTTTTCTGAGACATATTTTTAAGAAATATTCAACTTATTTTTTCCTCTTTTGTTCACTTATGAACTTCTAAATACATGTGTTTTGTGGTTATCATTTGTCTAGCAGAAGAGTCATATATTTATTATGAATTGTTCTCTATCACACATTTTCAACTCTCACCTTTTTTTTTTTTTCATTTATCATATCAGTTAAAAACTTGTTTTAATTTTATGAATGACATGGTCAAAAACTACAAAGTTAAAAACCAATAATTTAATAATTTAATTAATGGTGTATAAAGCTATAAAAATAGGTGTAGCTTAATTGTCTGGCTTAGATAATAAAAAAAATAGATGAACAAATTTATAAAATTACTATTGGATTAAGTTGTTTGTAGCTCAATCTCGAACAATGTTGGAACAAACTATACATTTTAGGGTTGTCTCATTTTTTAAGAAAAATAATTATAATTAAAAAAATATTGGATAACTTTTAAATGGTGAACTTGTAAAAGTTGTAGCTAAATTTTGTTTGTTTAGTTCACAAGTCAAATGGGCATAGGGTGCCACGAAGACTTTTAGGTGGATTAATTTTAAAGGAAAATTAATTATAATTTAAAAAGTAAATAATATTATTTTATTAAATGTATACATGTTTTTAAATTTTTTTATATAATATTATCGTATTTAATAATTAAAATTAGTATTATTTATATGACTTAAATTAAAAAAAATTACTTTTTTAATTTAAAATTTTATTTTATTTATTTTGAAATATGCCTAACTTAGAGATAAACTAAACATAGAAACCTAAATCATAGAAGGAATAGGGCTACGGTGATTGATTTTGACTTTTTGATAATCGAATTTAATAACTCTAGTTATAATTATTGTTTTCGGACTTTAATGTATCTATAACACTCACAATACATAATAATAATAATAATAATAGTAATAATAATAATAACTAATAACTAATAGATGAAATTGATAATTATACTTTTTAAAAAAATAGTTTACCTATTTTTCCAAAAATATGTAATTATATTATAATTATATTAATAACAAAGATAGTAATCAAGATAATATGCTATTGTTTTTTTTAAGTCACAAAATAAGTTATAGGTTTTAATTTAAGTGAAACAAAATACTATTTCTCATTTAAAAATCACAGTCATTCATCTTTTTCAATTAAATAAGTGTAATTATTTTGTAAGTATTTATGAAGATGGAGTTTTTTCAGGTCTTAAATTACTCTTTTTTTATTATTTTGAAAATTCATTGAAAAAAGTTATAACATGATACTATGGTCCAACGATGTTCTTGAATACTATTGTTTCTTTCACTCTCATATTTGCTTTTGTACCTCATCAGAATATGTGAATAGACATTTATAACTATTACAAAAGAGGTTAGGATACTCCGTAAAATGTTTTTAGAAAGAGATTAGGTTGTGAGGGTGTGAAATCTCTTGTGAAAAGCGTTTTCTGTAAAAGGTGTTTGTATTATGAAAAATTTTTTCTATGAGAGATTTTTGTATTATAAAAAAACATTTTTTATAATATAAAAAGCTTTTACGGAAAATGTTTTTATAATGCAAAAATCTCTTATATAAAACGTTTTTCATAATACAAAACCCGGTCCTCCTACCCCCTTTTTTGGAAAATATTTTCCATAATACAATAATTTTTTATAGAAAATGTTTTCCGTAAGGCATTTCACACACCCACAATCGATTATGGAATTTATTTTCCGAAACCCATTTTCAGGATACGAATATTACAATAATTTTATACCCACTCTACACCCCTTATATAATGCGAAAACAAAATGCACTTACCTTCCACTCATGATGACGTTGTCAGAGAAGTTTTCTTTTCAGTATCCACCACATGGTCGCCGGAGAACATCCAGACAACTTAACAACACCCACTGTACCACTCTTCTTTTTAAATATTCTTGCAAGAGTGTTACTATTATTATGATATTTTGATAGGGTGCAGAAAGCAAATGTGGGTACAGAAAGCAATTGCCTATCATATATCACCTATCACAAGGCATTAGGTTAGACCTAACCTTTATCGTCATTGAAATACACCTATTTGCTTAACACGCCATATAATTAAGGACACTTTACTACCACGACCTACGTTTATAGGACCCACATTACTGCCATGACCACTAACCCTATATAGATTATTTTTTATTTAGATTGAAAAATGGAAAGACAAAAATGAAAAATAAGTGAAAATAAAAGCTATCTGAAGTAGAAAAAAAATAGAGAAAAATAATAAGAGAATATTTTTATTATAATATTATTTTTTATTTTAAAAAAATGGATGTTAGACATGTATTTTGGTATCGTAAGTATCTATCATTAAAATTATTTTATATTATTTTATTTATTTATTTATATATTTTTATTATATTTATATTTAAATTTATGAGATAGTAGATTATATCGTATTATTGAACCTAAATAGATAAAAAGATAATCAGTTATATAATAAAAGTGATAGATTATTTTCTTAAAAAATAAATGAAAACATAGTCAGTTATATAATAAAAATGATCAATTATTTTCTTTTATGTTGTTTGTCAGTAAAGTTTGTTCTTTATTGGTTCAATTAAAGTATCATTAAGATAATTAAAATACCATTAAAAAATTTTATGTTGAAATATGTTCTTTTTCTATAATTTTTTTTATTAATTTGGGTTAGAGTCTCTTTACATACAAAATTTTACTCTAATAATGAAGAAGTTTCTTTTTAAAGTTTCTTTTTTATTGGTATAATTAAAGTACCATTCAGGTTGGTTTTCCATAAAAAAAAATTCTTTATTAATTTGGATTAAAATATCATTTAAATATAATTTTTTTAATAAGTCATATCAAGATGAGACAATTTTTATTATCATATACACGATTTTAATTATTTTAATCTTCTTGAAATTGTCACGTCATGCAAATTATTTAAATAAAGTGATACTATATAAATATAATTTATCTATTTTCATAAATAAAGAAAATATCTATTTTCATAAATATATATGAAAATAATTATATTGTCTTAATATTTTAATAGTCACTTCACTTCTTTCCTCATCCTTTTTCTTCCATGGCATCAAAATATTAGTGTACTTTTTTATGAGTTTTAATATATCTCCACTTTTTTCATTTGTAAGATTTTTTATAATTTTTTTTAAATGCATATATAAATATAATACTTTAATACCATTTTATTTATGGTTGACAAAGGATATATTTTAACTTTCATTATTATTTAGACAGAAAGTCTTAAATTTTTTTTCATATCTTTCATTATTTATGCAATATTTTTAAAAAAATTAAAAAATAGATTTACTAAATAATCGATCATATAACGGTTTTTTAAATGTAAAATAGTAAAATAAAAGATATTACAATGAATTATATGCTAATAGAATTAATTATGTGCAAACATAATTACTTTTTTTTTACTTTTTTTATCATATGCCCTAAAAAAATGTGTGGTTTTCTCATTATATTTTTTGTGTCTTTCTTTTATTTCTTCACTTAAAGTCTTCTTTAATGTAAGAATTGATTGTATGAAGTCTTAATTTATTTTGTGTGAATTTAAGTGTGTTAGATTGTTTATAAAAGTTTTCTTATCACTTTTATTCCAATGATCTTTTTAGCTCCAACTTTTATATTTTTACTCTGGTGGATAGGTCTTATAGATTTAGGTTCTAAAATTATTATTTGAATATAACTGTTGTACAAGAGATGTTCTTAAAACTAGTTATATGTACATATATTTAGCGTAATTTATTAAAATTAAGTTATATTACTTTTATTTCAATTAGAATAAAATTTAGAATTGTACAAGACAAAGTAGTTATACAATTATGACAAATTGTTCTCTCAATCAGGCTGTTGGTGTGAAAAGAGATCTTTTATATAAACTATAAAATCTTTCTGCAAGACTAATGAATATTCTCTATAACATATTATTTAAATTGTATTATGAAATGTTTATTATCTTTATAGTTTAACATGCAAACACTCGTATTTTTTATAATTTGTTGCTAACATAAATAATGAATTTATATAATATATTTTATTGTAAAAACACTTAATCAAAATAAATCAGGATTTGATGATCTTTTCTCTTAATAGATAGGGTGCGTAGAATCGGAATTGATTCAAAAAATAATTGATTAAACTTAGATTTTTTTGTACTAATTTTAATTTTTTTCTAGAGTCTAGTGGTTTAATATGTAGACTAACATTTTATATGTGTTCAAATTGAATTAGACCAAAATCAATTATTAATTTTATATTACTTAGTTAGGAGAGATACATGTGTAAGAAAAAATCCTTTAATTTTTTTTAATTTTTGAGTAAGCTAACATCAATCTATAGGAATTAAACTTTATCTTAATTTAGCTTATTATCCTAAAAGCAGATGGACAATCAAAAATAATCATTCATCTTAATTAAGCATGGATTAATATACTATTTTTTTACTGTAGATTTTTAATGGCTCTTATTTCAAATTCTATTTTGCATATTAAATTTCTGATTTTGACTTATCTTTCTGCTAGTTTTGCTATTGATTTTTCTAATTATATATATATATATATATATATATATATATATATATATATATATATTTTTATGTATGAGTGACATGGTCAAGATAGGAAAACATGTGGATAAAGGATTAAATCCTTGGATATTAAATCCTAGATCTTAGGCTTTGTTTGGTTGAAGGAGTAGATTTGAGAGAAAGAATTTAAAGGGATTTGAGTGGGTTGTGTGTGGATGATAGAATTATTTGGATTAATAGATAAATAGTAAGATTTTAGGAGATTGGTTATGAAAGTTTGAGAATGATTTGATACATGTTATAGATTTGTTTTAATGTTTTTAATTAATATATTTATGAAATTACTAATTGACCCTTTTGGATAATGAAAATCTTAAACTCACTTAAAGGGATATTTTGTAATTTCCAAAATTATGACATACTTATAAGGATATTTTGTAATTTCTAACTCATTTATGAGCTATTTCGTAATTTTAAGTTACATCTCTTCAAATCTCTTCACATCATAAAAGATATAATCTTGTAAATCCCTCCTCATTCATTTTCTCAAATTAAATTTTTATCCTCCTAAATCCATCCTCTTATATAATAAATCTACTCAAATTATTTCAAAAAAAATGAATAAAAATAATACTAGAGAATTTCTATATAGTTACTTTTTACCAACCCCGCAAACCAATCTAATTTATTCACAGCTTTGATGCCTCCTCTGCAGTAGAATAAAGTTATAATCTTATTAATAAGAAATATAATAAATAAAGTAGGTAAGTAGGTGTTAGAACTGTATTAAATATTGTAAAGGTACTATGTAAATAAGTGTATAATATACTATTTGAAAATAGTATGTGAATAAGTGTATGATATGAGGTTTGAAGATAATCTATAAATAAGGGTAGGTTTGTAACTAGTAGTGTAATATATAGTTTGTTAATCTAGGCTAAATGAATGACAAATGATATATAGTACATATACAATAAAAGTTTTGTTATAAATTTTGATTTTAAATCATGTAATTATATAACTTGAATTGTTTAAGACAAATTTAATTATAAAAAAATCTCATGAAAAATCTACCAAACCCTACAATTTTGAATACTAGTCACTTCCAATTTTTTTTAAATAGTTTATATTTTTCAAATTAAAAGATTAAAGATAATTAAAAATATTATAAATACGTTTAAGGAAGTATTTTTAAAACTTAATTTCATCATATCTTTTAAAGAAAGACAAAACTTTAGAACTAAATTGTACAGAGAGAAGTATCTAATAGACGAATATGTATTTATTAATAAAATATTATTATTTACAGATGTTAGTGACAAATAAATTAATGTTCAATCTATCGACCAATTTCACTAATATTATTATTATATTAATAATAATAATAATAATAATACTTGTAATAATAATAATAACAATAATAATAATTATGATAATAATAAAAATAATAATAATTATATGATAAAATAATTTGTCTTATGTAATGGTTATAAATTCTCTAATATCATATTCTCAATAACATTAATAAAAATATTAATAAAAATAATAATTTAAATAAAAATATCATAATTATAATAATAAAATAATAATAATGACATTAATAATAAAAATATATTTTTAATATTTATTTTTAAATTTCTGATAAATTAAATATTTTTATCAGTAAATTTTTTGGCAAGTGTTTTTCTAATGGATTTTTGGCTATCAAAATTCTATCAATAATTTTAGTTTGTTGATTGAATTTTAACATTTTTGATGAATTTTAACAATCGATAAATTTAAAATTTTTTATATTTTTATAAATTGTTTTATATATATATATATATATATATATATATAATTAATTAATTAATTAAAGAAACGTTAGACATGCAAATTCTATAAATGTATGGCTAAAATATAATAAGTTTATCAAAAGTGGATCTTGAGATTATATAATATTTTTTATATCAAAATGTATAAATACATGATAACCACTTTTATTATTACTTTCAATGTTCAAATTATCACATAACATTAGATTATCATATCAGAAAGACAAAACAAATATATATAATAAAAAATAGATATAAAATAAAATCAAAAATTCAATCCAAACTAAATTACAAAATTTGGTTTAATTTGATTAAAATAATTTGTTGATAAACTTAATCAAACCAAACTACATGTAACTATTCCAAATAATTCAAATCCTTTTCTTTTTTCTTTTTAAATCAACCGAACCCCACCATAAGCATTTATAATATGACATTTAATATTAGAAATTCTTCATTACTGATTACCTGATTAACATATAGAAGAAATAAGTCTGATATTTATTGTCTAAATAATTTGTGAGAAGAAAGAACTAAAAGAAACTTATTTTTCATATTTTAAAATAAATTAAATTTTAATTCAAAGATAATTAAGTAATTTAATATTTTTATAAGTTTTCTTAAAAATGTTATCAGATACATTAAGTTAACTATAGTTTATTTTTAATTAGTTTTAATAATAAGAATAAATTTATAAATTTATAATTATATATTAACAAATATTAAAATATTTATTATATCTATCATATCATTTATAAATATTTATAAATTTTTCATTCAAATCTCATAATCTTTCTCTCATAATCTAAACAACCTAATCTTCTATATATTTTTATCTTAAATCAACTCTCTTAAATTCACTCACTAATCTAAACAAAATCTTATAAATACTACAAATTTATTAAAATAACAACTAAAATAACAACCAAATGCTTAAACACACATAATAGAACCAAGTGCTCTCATCAGCTTGTATTCACTAAGGTTCTCCTATCAACTGTATTCACTAAGGTTTGAAGATGTTGAATAGTTAATTATGAAAAGCTTATTTAACTTTTATACATATTATAAACCTAAATTTATAAATATTTGTAGTCAAAAGTTATGAAAAAAAAAAAAGATTTTTTTGCTAATGGTGTATTAAATATTGTCGAAAACCTTAAGTACATACCACTTGACTATTATTTTTTTCAATATAACTTTTTACGTCCAAAATAAAAGAAGAACATTGTGTTTAAATGGAGAAAACAGAGAAAATTAAATTTAAAAATTATACTAATTAGGTATAAACTTTTTTTGTGAATAGACAGTAGTAAATTGTTAATGTCTCAAAAATTATACTAAATTTACTAAAAAGACATACATAACATAAATCATTCACAGTGCTAATAATAATTATGCTTCTTCTAGAACAAGTAAAATTAAATAATGGATTATTCGTGTTTTTTGTTTGATGTTTATATAGAAAATAAAAAATAAAAAAATGGACCCACAGTTTTTAGTTTTTGTGAATGTTTTTTTTTTGTCTGCAAAGAGAGTACACAGAGTTGGTTGGTTCCGTTAATACTGTGGGCGTTAGAGAGGTTGTTTGACTCTCTTACTTTTTTTATCTTTATTATTTATTTATCTATCTTTGTTACTTTGCAATTTAGTAACCTAGTAACCGTATAGTTTTAATATAAAAAGATTTTATGGAACTATTTGTTATCATAACTTTTAAAATTATTAAAATTATAAAGATTAACTAGTTTATCATAAATATATTAAATACAATAATTTATAATTAGATGATAAACGATTACGGATATATAAACACAGATAAATACTTTTTATCAATAATATATTTAAAATATAAAAAATTATATTAATAAAATATCTGATTATTTTCAATTCAAATTTAATATCTTTTAATATCTTAGATTATCATTTTATATCTTTTAATAGATTCGTATAAATAATAAAGATTAAATAAAATATTTGATAATATTATCTTAAAGATATAAAAAAGAGTTATAAGAAGTAGATTACTTGAAGAAGCAAAGGCACCTTTCAAAAAAAAGTATCTTAACCTCTCTCTTTCTCTCTATCATATATACAGTAGAAATTTGTTTTACAGGTATAATATTTTTTTTTCTCAAAAATAATAAAAATGGTTTTTTTTAATAGAATAATAAAGGGAATTAAATAGAATATTTTGAAAAGTATTGGGATTTTACTTTTTGTTGAGGAGATATATCTTTCCCATTATTTCTTTTTATTGATTATTAATTTGATAGTTTTGTTTCCCAGTCCACCTGTCAAAATAAATTAAAGAGATTTACTGAGTCAATTGTTGTTTCTGTTTCTCCTCTTAATTTTGTTGTCTTCATTTTGTGGGAACAGTTTGAATTTTTGAGTATATCATATGATTCCAAGATTCATAGGATTTTGTACTGTTTTAAATTTGTAGGTAATTGTTAGGGGGTTTCACAGAAATTTGCATACACATGCAAATTGAATTTGCATTTAGGTTTTCTTCACTGTGTTGATCTCTGAAGGAATTTCTAGTTTAATTCATTTGTACGCAATCACAACGTGAAAGGAACCGAACTTGCTTTTGCTGCATTGGGTGAGTATTTTGATGTTCTGCATTTGTTCTTCATTTTTCCCCTCTTAATTTTCTTATTTATTCCTTTTTACTGTTTTTAACGTTTTTTTTTTATCTGTCAGTTACTTTGCTTGTAGGGAAGTAGAAAATTGTTTCTGGGTTATCCCTTTGATCTTTTGTGAACTCTAATGAAAAAGGGGTATCTGGTTTTTGTTGCAGGCATTATTATTCAATTGGTCTTTTCATATCATAATTTTGCACTCAATGGAGCAGTTGAAATTGGCTGCAAATTCTGACGCCAAAGTGGTTAGATTTTCAAACCCTAGCAATGCATCACACGTTTTTTTTTTTTTTCTCCTGAAGCCTGTTTAGAATATTTTATTATCCTGCGTCTCTGTTCGAATCTTCTATTCTGTTTTTACGGATCACAATTGCTGGTGATCTTTTTATCCTTGTTTTTTTTTCATCTTTTCTTATTGTGCTCATAACATTGTTTGTTCACTTGTGAGAGCTATTGTTGTTCACTTGTAGTTTAGTTGATGAGCTAACTTCTGCTGCTCAGAAGGATGATTTAAATTGTTAATTTCCTGTTACCGTAATTGCTTAACATTTTTCTGTACCCTCCCTGACCTTTAATATGTATGTGTAAGCTATATGGTTTCTTTCTTTCATGGGGTTTGGGAAGATTAGGAAGTTTTCATCAAGTGGTGATGACTAGTACTGCCTCTGTTTAGCTTTTTGGAATTCCGTACACCAGTGTGGCATTGGTTATTTTTATCTCTTTGATATTAAACTGTTACACCTGATTATACCAAGTTCTTTGGCAATATTTGGCTTGTAACTTTATTAGTTATAATTTGCTTGAATTCATTGTTTACCTTGATTACTTTCAGTGGGGCTGCTAGTTTTATCAACTTTATCAATCATATTTTTCAGGATAACCCTTTGGGGAACAAGCCAAAAAATAGCAATGCACTTGAGTCTTCTGACAGTCTGAGAAATAGAAAGGTATGCAATATGGTACCTACATTGTGAGAATGCATAATGCTTTGATGGTACATGAACAATACTTTGTATTTTCCTTGCATTCGTTTGAGCTATCTATACTTGTCTAGATAACTACTAGGCGGGTCTAACTTCAATAATCTGATACCCATCTTATTGAAAGTGTAATGGAATATCAATTAAGTCAACAACTAAATTCAGTTTTTCAAAGATATTTCTTGTAGTATTGAAGAAAATAGTGCAATGGAAGCCTAAATTTAATGACTATTTATAAGAGAGTGAGGGATAGAGATTTGATTTTCTTTTTTATTCATAAATTGGATTTTTGTTGCTTGTTGCAGGTATCAGCTCGATGGGATCCAGTTGGAGCATGTCGGCCTATAATTGAAGAAGCACCTGTTTTTTATCCGACTATTGAGGTACTTGTTACTATTAGAACCATCTTCATATTTGTGGTATACTAATATTGTATTTTTAGTAATTTTATTTCTTATTATTACTCTTTTTAATTAGGAATTTGAAGACACACTCAGTTACATAGCAAAGATACGACCCCTGGCTGAACCCCATGGCATATGCAGGATTGTTCCTCCAGCTTGTTGGGCTCCACCCTGTCCTCTTAAGGAGAAAGATCTATGGGAAAATGCTGAATTTCCCACTCGTATTCAGCAAATCGATTTGCTTCAAAATAGGGAACCTATGAGGAAAAAATGTAGGGGAAGGAAGCGAAAACGTAGAAGGCTCTCCAGAACAGGCACATGTAGGACGAAGCCTGCCAATGCAGCTTCTCAAGCTAAGAATGCTTCCGATTCTGAGGAGAAATTTGGTTTCCAATCAGGATCAGACTTCACGCTTAAAGACTTTCAGCAATACGCTGATTATTTTAAGGAATGCTATTTCGGGTTGAAAGATGCCGATAGAGACACAACAGTTATTGACAGTAACCATCAGAAGAGATGGGAGCCCTCTGAGGAAGAAATTGAAGGTGAATACTGGCGAATAATTGAGCAACCAAGTGATGAGGTTGAGGTATTAATCATTGTCTATTGACTACTATATTAGTCTTTATTGCCACAGAACTGTGCAAAAAGTATATATGTTACTGTGTGATATTGTTTTGTAGGTGTATTACGGAGCTGACTTGGAAACTGGAGCACTTGGAAGCGGTTTTCCTAAGGCATCATCCATAACTACGATTGACTCAGCTCAATATGCCCTGTCTGGTTGGAATCTGAACAATTTCCCGCGACTGCCAGGCTCTGTACTAAGCTACGAAGGAAGTGACATATCAGGAGTTCTAGTGCCGTGGCTGTATGTTGGCATGTGTTTTTCATCATTTTGCTGGGTAAGTGGTGAAAAGTTTTTCCCAACTCTGAATTTATGATTAAGGTGAAGTGTTACGACATGAGATGGAATATTGCCAATTTTTTGTCATGACATGATGTGAAAAGTTTATTTTATTTTCCATGAAAGTTTGCTTAATTTTTTAACACCTTTTATTAAGTTTAGATCACTTCTCATTTAGACAAAAGGTGACAAAATAAATAAGTAGAAGTAATAGAGAGTGAAGTGGGTTGCTACATGTTGATATATTTGACATTTGAACTATAAATCTAATTACCTGTCTTGATCTTGAATTTTGCATTTCTTTCCTTTTAAATCCTAACTGTTTCCTTGAAAGATAACACATTATGGTCATTTCCTGCTTCTTGGAACAGCATGTTGAGGACCATCACCTTTACTCACTAAACTATTTGCACTGGGGTGACCCTAAAGTATGGTATGGAGTACCTGGAAACCATGCTTCAGCCTTGGAAAATGCAATGAGGAAGCACTTGCCTGATTTATTTGAGGAACAGCCAAATCTACTAAATGAACTGGTATAGTCTGTGGCTTGTACTTTATTTGTTGCATTCACTCGTTGACTATTGTATGGTAAGTTATTGGACCTTACTGTTTCTGTCGAGAAGAAATATATTTTATTGTTGTGCATTTTAGAGGCATGCACAAGTGTGCTATATATATATGTGTGTGTGTGTGTGTTTTTATCACAAGGGCATTCAGAAATTAACCCACCACACCATACTTATAGTTTGTTCATGTTAGATTTGGTGATGATGAGATGCATGCTGATCGGTTTATAGGTATAAATCTTAAGTGAAACTGTGGAAAATTAGGTTTTAATTTCTGGGTATGAGAGAAACTGAGTTACCATACTCGGGAACTAAAATTCAACATAGATTCTAGCAAACAACACTGTTAGCATGTGTAGGAAAAGGTGGTGAATGAGATTAGGCATCATCTATCTTAATGATTGGACAGTTTCTCATTACCAACATCCTTCATGATGTATTCTTGTATGCCACTAACTTTTTCAGCTCTATTATTGCTGCGGCGATGCTCATTCTTTTTGATCTGTATTCTGTTTATAGCCTTTCCCTCTTTACACGGTGGGATGAATTTTGTCAGTTGTATTTCTAATAATAATCTTCATTTTGTTCGTCTCCAGATTTTTTCCAGTGCATTTGTTCAGTTTTTAGCATTTTATGTACGCTACATAGCTTGTAAGTTTGGGAAAGTACTAGGATTCTAATGGTTTCGAATTTCATCTTTTGAGCAGGTTACCCAGTTTTCTCCTTCTATTCTTAAATCTGAGGGAGTGCCTGTGTATCGCACAGTTCAGCATTCTGGGGAATTTGTTATTACCTTTCCAAGGGCATATCATTCTGGCTTCAATTGTGGCTTCAATTGTGCTGAGGCAGTGAATGTGGCTCCTATTGATTGGTTAATGCATGGACAGAATGCTGTCGAGCTTTACAGTTTACAATGCCGTAAGACATCGTTGTCCCATGACAAGCTGTTATTTGGATCAGCACTGGAAGCTGTACGGGCCATTACAGAGCTAGCTACTGGAAATGAATCTCCAAAAAATTTGAAATGGAGAAGTGTCTGTGGGAAAGATGGAGAGCTTACCAAGGCAGTTAAGGTAATGACTCTCTCACACTCTCTCCACTTGATCGTACCCACTTCTACAAATTCTGAAAGCTCCATAAAGTTTGGTTTATTTTACAGTTTTTGCTACCATACAATATTTTATCCTGTACTTATTTTCTCTGTTACCTTATTGTGATAGGCAAGGATAAAAATGGAAGATGAAAGGCTAGATTGTCTTCCAACTCATCTTAAGTTGCTCAAGATGAACAGTGACTTTGATTCGCACACGGAAAGAGAATGCTTCTCTTGCTTCTACGACTTGCACCTATCTGCCGTGGGTTGTGAGTGCTCTCCTGACAGATATTCTTGTCTTAAGCATGCTAATTTGTTCTGCTCATGTGCAACGGAGAAAAGATTTGTTCTGCTACGATATACTAGAAATGAGCTAACTAAACTGATTGAAGCGTTAGAAGGAGAATCACATGCTATTAAGATGTGGGCAAATAAAAACTGTGGAATGGTTTCTGCCAATGTCAATGAGGTTTGCACAGATAAATCAGATGTTGAGAAAGATATCTACAAAACCAAGAATTGTGAACAATTGGATAGCTTAACTGGCTGCAAAGGAGCCAAGGATAGGTCAAATTTAAACGCACCAAGTAGTCCGAATAGTCATATTACTTCTGAGATAGTGCAGTCTGAGTCTCACCCTGTAACTTCTAGTGCAGCATATGACAGTATAGATAGTCATAATGATAATAATAGTGATAAAAAGTCTGACACTGACAAGGAAGATAAAATGGATCAGGATGGCTATCTGGATTTGAATATTGATGTTTTCTCTGGCGAAAATGAAAATCATGTGCTGGATATTGTTGATAACCATCGCAACAAAGGTGTTTCAGTAGAGGAAAAAGTGTGCTGTTCAGAGGCAAAAAAGGAAGAAGAAAGCATGGAACTTGGTTGTGAGGGTAACTTGGCAAACTCGTTTTCTGTTCCAAACACATATTTCTCGTCAAGTTCAATGGGTGTTCACAATTATTGTAAATTTGGTGGTGGAAAAATTGAGCTGGATCTGCAAACAGATTCAGGAAAGCTTCACAACAATCTATTTAAAAAAGGAGCCATAGACGCTACAGATACTCTCATGGATGTGACAGATGAAAGCTGCTTGGTGCGAATGTTTAGTACTTCCGTCGAGCCTGTAAGTTTGGGATCTGTTGTTCATGGAAAGCTGTGGTGCAGTAAGCATGCAATATATCCAAAGGGTATGTACTTATGTTCTTTTGGGTTATATTTTACCTTTGATTATTTATTTTTCTGTAACTTAACTTGTCTACTTTATGGTATACTTTTGAAGGATTCAAGAGTAGAGTTCTCTTCTTTAGCATTCTTGATCCAACGATAATCTGTAGCTATATTTCTGAAGTCGTTGATGCTGGATTGCTTGGACCTCTTTTTAAGGTATCGTTGCTGACCTCTGTTTTAGTTTTGAAAACAAAATATATTGGCTAGTTACTGTTTTTTGGTAATACTAGAATACATGCAGTTTACATTTTCAGATGCCAATTTCCATTTCCATATGCATTTTGGCCCTAATATTAATTACAACACAGTTTCTTAGTCTCCAATGTAGATTACATGAAGAATACTTTGATCTAGGAAGATCTTCTTTTTCCTTATATACTTTTCTCCGTATTAAATAAAGGTTTCCCTCATCTTGAAATATATTGTATGATTGCTTTATGTATTGGTGGGATAAACCCTGTGGCTGCTAATTTTTCCATAATTAGATGTTAAATGCAGTGGCATCATGGTCTCAAATTATTGAATTTGATAAATAGTGATAATCTTTTGTTTCTTTAGGTTAAGAAACTTAATCACATTACTATATACCAGTACTTAGTTAACTATAACCGAGTCTTTATGGTAGTATTTATTTGCATTTAAATGATTTCAATTGATGTGTATTTCTACCTTATTCCACCAAATGTATTTCAGGTTACCATGGAAGAATATCCAAGTGAGGCTTTCACCGATACCTCATCAGATAATTGCTGGGAATCAGTTCTGAAGAGATTACATCATGAAATTGAGAGGCGGAGGAGTCTAGGTGAACTAGAACTTCCTACCTTAGAGCTCCTGAAAAGCATTAATGGTCATAGAATGTTTGGTTTCCTTTTGCCGTCTATTATTCAGGTAACATAAACACCCGAATCTTATATTTTATGTGTAGTTTATTATCTAACGCAAAACTAATTCGCATAATTCAAATTACTTTACCAAATTGAACTAAATTAACATATCTTACTATGGCTAATTTTGTTGAATGATACCGAATTAATTTGGAGACAATTTGGTAAAACTTGAGTCTTGTAGAATGTTCCTCTGGAATTATGTTCTTGCTTCTGATGTTCTATTACATCCTGACACTTTCTCAGGCCACCGAAGTTCAAGATCCCTGTCATATGTGTGTAGAGTACTGGAAGCACAGAGTTGCCCCTTCAGGCACTGTTGTTGATAACTTCACCTACAGTTCCAGAAGCCCTTTCGGTAATATCAATACCAAAATTTTTGGTTTCAATTTGATTAAGTATAGCTTCCTTGAAGAGATGAAACCAATACTACAAAGGGCAACTCCTGATGAGTTAAGCACACTGCATAAGTTACTCAGCTCTGATGCACGGTGCTGTGAGTGGAAAGTGACATTGATGGCACTGATGGATGAGATCCGGAAAGCTTGTTAATGAAACATGAAGATCTCAATTCTTTCTGAGTCTGGATAGTTATATTTGATTTAGTCATTTTAGTTAGATCCATTCTTTCAAAGAAAAGTTAAACTGAGGAGTTTTCTGGGTGAAGCGGAGATAAATTTTTGCTACTTGCCCTTCATCAGTGACCTATACACAGATGGAAAAAGCCATTGACCCATTTTCCAACATCCCTATACAATTTGCCTTTTAAGACCTGCCATTAGCTGTAGCTGCATTTAGGTTTACATTATTTTCCTTTTCTCTCAAAATTTCTGTATATACTTAGAAAAAATGCTGGTATTACAATAAATGATAAAAGTTGGGGAAAATTCATGGGGACATCTGATACTCAATTGCAATTGCTTCAGCTCAAAATTTTGATCCTAGTCTCAAGTAAAACGCAATGTGTAAATCCTTGCATTTTAGAACCTTGTGTTTGATAATTACCGGTTTGAGTTTTCATGATGTGTATTTAATTTGTGTGATAAATTGGCAAACGTCAAATAAAATAATCATTAATTGTGTAACCATTTAAAAAATTGTGACCCAATTATTGTGGAGAGGAAAAATATGTGGGATAAGATGAAATATATGACGAAAATGGGTAGAGAAAATAGTTTTAGAAAAAATGTTGTTGAATATATGAAGAAATATTTTACTCAGTGAATTCTCCATTAATACAATGGGATATCATGAGAGAATCAAATGTTATTTAAGAAAATTTTATGTATAATGTAAAGGGTATTCTTCATTCACTCATTTTTTTTGAATCTTGACGGAAAATTACACATTTAATTCCACTAATAATAGACTGATCTTTTTGAAAGCTGATAGACAGATTGAATTTCATGTCTCGTTTTTTTTACATACTTGGAATCAAACTTCTATTCCTGGATCGTGATGATATAATTATACCAAAAAATAATAACATATATCTTAAATATCTGACACTTAAGGGACGTTTTGTACCAGAATTGATTTTTAACACAGAAATTATGATTTTTGAGAATTAAAAATATTGAGAACTATGATTCCTAGAAATGATTAAATTTTATTTGATTGGTTAAATTATCAATTGAAATATTTATATAAATTTTCTAGAGATTAAAAAGTAATTTTGTTTTAACTAAAAACTTTAAGTTATAACTACATCAAATGATTTAATAAGGATAACATGGTATTTTTTCAATGAAGTTTTAATTTTAATTCAGAAAAGTTGCCTCTCAACGTGATTGTTTCCGTAAGAAACTTAACCAAAAACCTGGGAAACGTAAGAAATGTTGTTGTTTAAAACATTATAAACATATTTTCCCAACTCATATTTTGTCGAAAACTAAATATTTCCCTTCTATCAAACACATTACGTGTTACTTTGAAGAAAAAAAACTTAGATTTTGGCTTGGCTTCGTCATTACTATTTTTATTTTATTTTGAATCAGAGTTTAATATTAACAATAATCCGTGTTTATTTAGTGATTTTACAACTCCTCATGCTACAACTTATATAAATCGGAAGTAATAATACGTTGTAACTTCAATTTCTCACTATACTAAATGTAAGTTTATCATATCACAAACAGTACAAGTCTGATTTAGACTCGAGGTTGTGTGATTTAATCACATTTTTTAGAGAATAAAAATAAAGTTTTGTTATGATTGTCTTTAATTGATTTTTTCAATTAATTGAATGGGTTGGCAGAATAGCATGCAATCGAGACAAGTATTATAATTGAGATTATGTCCAATTAAACACGAATTATGATAACATTGGATTCATTTTATTTAACATGTATTGAATACTAAATAAATATTAGTGATTGGATTGTCTAGAAAAACATTATACAACATTCTTTAAAGAATACATTGAGAGGTTTAAATCTAAGTGCTTGGATGATTATATATTGAACTATTGAGTGGTTTTAAATAAAATTTTATTACATTTTAACATTTTTCTTAGTAAGTTTAGAAGAAGTTTATATAGTGTGTGGAATTGCTAGAAAATATTACTTTAAGGAACAATTTAAATGTTATAGATGAAAAGAAATAACTAAATGTAAGGAAAACATATTGGGGACTGAAAAGATCGAGACAATAAAAGTGTTCTTTTCTTTAAATATATTTTTAAGTATATAAGAAAGAGAAAGAGAATTTTACGTGGTGGATATAAGTTATAGAATAAAATACTTTAATATTATTATTTTTATTATAGAGAAAGAGAATTTTGTGGCCAATCTTATAAATTAAGTGAGATAATTTTACGCAGTAATCGATAAAAAAATTTGAGAACCTATTAAAATTGGAAATTTTTATATCACTCTGGGTTATTTTTAAGAATTGAGTGTTTGGTTTAGTTTATATTTTCATACTTAAGAAAAATTTAAAACAAACTAAAATAATATTTAAATATTATTACATCAATTATTATTTTATTTATATATAAAAGATGCCTAACAAAATTTTTTAATATACTTTTCATGCCTTAAATTTGTGTACAGGAATAATATATTTATCATAGGAATGAGTTGGAGGGACAGCTGGGTTAGTCATGTGAATGTTACATTATTAATTTAAAAAAACTGTCAAACCAAAAATAAAATATTTTTAAGAGAAAACAATACAAAAAAATAATTTTAATATTTTTATTCTGAATTTCGTGTAATACTTTGTGACTTTATATTTTATTTTACTTTTTTTGCTGGTAAAAACATTCATAATATATTTAAACAAATTATTAATTAATGTATAAAACATTAAAGATAAAAAAAATATTTAATGAATTAAAGTCAAGTCTTAATAAAACTATTACTCGTAATAATATAATTTACATTACATCGTATCAAAAAGATAAAGTCGGTTACACGAATAAAAAAAATGTAATAAAACTATAAAATTAATTTCAATAAAAGCCTAAAACTTTATTGGCTTCATTCAAATAATATCTTAAATCAAACGACATATAATTTTTATATCCAATTTAAATGTGTTTTTAATTAAAAATCGAATCACGTCATGAGCACTGTAAGTGAAATCAAGTTATTTATTAAAATACTTCAATACTATATATAACTTTTACTATTAATATGTTATAAAAAAAAAGTGATATCGGATTAATTGATTATCCAAAATGTTTTTCACACTATTAAAGCAAAAATCAAGAAAACAAATACAAAAATATTAAAAACGGAATGTAATGCTTTATTTTTCAAATGTAATAAAATTTAAATTTTACAAGTTAAATTCAAATTATGGTGCATGTGAAGTAGTGTTTGACATTACCTTTAAAGATTTTTTTTTTCTCCTTAGAAACCAAGTTAGTAAAATACAATAGAGAAAAACTTGAAATTTTTAAAGTTTTCTTTTTATAAAAAAAATTTATTATTTTTAAATATGAATTGAAAGTAACTTGTAAAAAATATCAATTAATGAAGTCGTGTCTGTGTGTATATATAGAAATTTACTGGTATAACAATGGTGTTAATCAAAATAAAGATTCAAATTCCTAAAAGTGAATTATTACAACGTATGAAAATGGCGTCAAAAGATATTAGAAAATATAATAAATTGATTTTAAGTTAAAAACTAATATCAAGTCATACAAGAATCCATGCTATTAATTGTTTGAAAATTAAAAATTGAAAAAGTAAATACTTAACAGAGACCTATTATTCAATCGCACTTGAAACTTGTTTCAATTAGGTTTCACAGAACGACGTCGTTGAAGAGGGACCCACCAAAAACATGCAGTGCATGCAGAACTAAAGAAACGAATACGTAACGTGCAATCAAAATCTTAAAAAAGAAGCAAAATTTGATGAAATAAGTAAGAAATTTTGTTCGTGAGAGTAAGATGTTATCGTAATTTTGGAAAGCTCATTGAATTTCTTGAAATTTCTTGAAATGGAGAGATTGAAGAAAAACCCTAGAATAGTAGCAGTCCAAGAACGAAAGAGAAGAGGGGGAGCAAAACGACGACGTTGAGGAGGGAGTGGGAGGAGGACGCACCTGGGTTCCAGCCGATGGTGCTGCCGGCGGGGAGGAAGGGGGGAGGAGGCGGGAGGCCGTCGCCGAAGAGGGAGTAGTCGAGGAAGGACTGGACGCCGTGGACAGCGAGGGAGGGGCTGGTGAAGAGGTCGGGGTGGGTGAGAGGGGTGTGGTCCAGGGAGAAGTTGGCGGGGGAGTTGTCGGTGACGGAGATGGTTTTGGCGGCGAGGAGGGTGGGGAGGCGGGCGCGGCGGGGGAGGAGGAGGAGTTGGGAGAAGGGGAGGCGCTGGGGGACGACGTGGTAGGGGAGGAGGAGGGGATCCGGTGGAGGACGGTCGACGGCGGCGTCGCGTGGGACGAAGAGCGTGGCGCTGACCGGAAGGATGGTGCCGTTGGCGGAGGAGAGGATTGAGACCCAGGCGTTGAAGTCGCCGGCGCCGATGAGCGCGTCGAGAATGTTGTTCATTTGATGCGTTGGTGGAGAGGGTGGTGCTGAGATGGGTTTTGGAGTGGTGGGGTCCACCATTATGAGGATAAAGATGAAGAAGATGAGGTTTTGCATCATTGTGAGGAAGAGGAAGTGGAAGAGAGTGTTTCTTGAATGGAAGAAATAAGAAAGAAGAATGCTTCTCTTTTCCTTCATAATATTAAGATCAATTTATACAATTCAAAACTTAAATTCTCATGTTTGTAATCCTCACAAACTCAATTTTATTGAATTCAATTCCTATAACTACAACTAATTTTAATCACGTTGTAAAATATGAAAACTCTGTTTAATTCTCCCATTCCTTGAAACTTGAAAGGACCACATCTATGGCATATTGCCATCCCATCGCCAAGTCTCTCTTCCTTAACAAAAATGGAGCACTCAAATTGTACTTGTATTTGCTTGTTCAATGACCAAGTTGTTGATTGAACTTTTCCCAACAACTGGTTAATACTTTTAGCAAGACTTAAATGCTACTCGTCAGATAGTTTTTACTTTATTTTTTTTTATCAATCTTAGCAATTTTATTTATAAAAACTTATGTTATAATCAAATGTAAGTTAAGTGAAATTATGATTCTAATTGAAAGATAATAACAAACATTTAAGAAACTCTATCTGCCATTTTTTTTTCAACTATATCTCTTTTTATCACTTATAATTATTTCAATGAACATATTCAAGGTTCTTTTTATCCTTCATTTTAAAAGGGATTGCTTGAATTCAATTTGGTATTAGCTTAATTATTTAGTTTTTTAAAACTATTTATCTATATCTATATCATTATATAAACAGAATATCATTTGATAATTTTCCTTAGTACCATCTTTTAATTAAATAATTTTATCTTTTAATAAATAAAAATTTATTTATTTATTTAGTAAAATAAATAATTGAATAACCTCTCTATTTCAAAATAACTAAATAACCTCTTTTTAAAAATAATATAATTTTTTAATATTACTTTTACAAAATTATATATATATATATATATATATATATATATATATATTAAATAATAAAATTATATATATTCTAATATAATAAAAATGTGAATAAAGGTAGGTGTATGTGTTTTTGTTAATATAACTATAAATAGAATATAAATTTGTAATGTGTGGACTTTATTTTAAGAAGTTACAACTTTATTTGTCGGTTAAGAATTGGTAGAAATGTAAATATGGGTTCAACTCATGGGTAAACTCTTCACCTTTTAAAACGTTACAAGATTGAATTGGCTTTTTCAACTTAAATAACCCTACTCACATAATTCGTTAAATCAAGGGGTTAAAAGTAGCTCGAATTAACTTAATCCACCATATTATATTCTTTCACATATTATTTAACTAAGTAACCTTTTATTAGACAACATATTTACGATGACAATACCCATGATTGAATTTAAATGTAGCTTAATTAAACTGCTAACTGTCCAATTTTAGGTTTAGAGTTTCAATTGAATCAAAATTAGTTTCTCACGGATAAAAATATACGAGCTTTTAAGTTTCAATTGTATAAATTCATCTTAGTATTGTAATTATATGATTTAATCTTTCTATCAGATTAAATGTATTAAAGTGACATTGAGTCGTGAGATGTCTAATTTGAAGGATTAACATTACACGCGTAAATAAAAATAAGCTTATGAAAAAAATAGCTCTCCTCTTATTACCTGCTCTGCATTACACGCAAGAAAACAAAATATTTATACAAAAACCAATATGTACTGATCAATTCAACTTGCTCATCAAATTGAAATGGGTTCATCAACACTCCTATAAATGGACACACAAAAGAACACGATCAGAGTTTAAGTCAGGTCGTCTTCATCAAGAGGGTCATCTTCTTCAGCAGCATTGTGAGCCTTGAATGCACTCACATCACCTGTTGGAAGTTTCCTCGCAAGCTTAATGATCTGCAGACAACGCACTCCAAAGGGTCAAGAAAAGTTGAGTCCACATATAAACCCCACCAATAAAAGTAATAGCATCAGTAGCTACTGGTTGAACTTGTGTATGTCGCATAAAATTTGCAAGCAGTTGATAATGGCAAAATAAGATGTCAAATAAGGGGCAGGTTAAAACAAGAGGACTGGTGAAAGCATAGAAATAAACAACAAGAGCTGAAACCATGAGAAGCTTCTTGAAAAGTAAGGGGTTTACTTTTTATGAAGATGTCCTAGGAAGATGGCCACTGAACTGACAGATTGTGTGAACCAGTAAGAGTAGAGTTTACAAAAAAAATTCTGAAGCCATGCCAGGAATTTTCAGAATAGACGACAGGTATCAGCTCTTTCCCCCATACATTTACTTTGGCTCCGGAAATCTGGTTATATAAAACTAGCTGTGTGTCCTTACATTTACTTTGGAAAGGGTAATATGGTAATACAACAAGTCTAACAACATATTGTTACCACGAATTATACATTTTAGGGTTAAGAGATTTTAAGCAAAGTAATGTGCAGGGAAACAAGATCATCAAGTCACTATGGCAGGTAACCCTTGAAACTGACTGGAAATTAAAAAATTGGATTACATCTGGGAGCTATTTAATTTATGGATTCAATAAGAGGAAAACCTAACATCTTTCTATGGCTAGATTGTATTAATTATGTTTTAGTTTCATTTAACTCTGGTTCCATAAGAACTCGTGCATAAATCACTTACCACATGGTCAAGATGTGATATACCACTCGACTGAGCAATACGTTTGATTTCCTCAACATCTCCATCTGTGTAGGCAGCAAGTAGCTTGCTAGCACAACGATTGTGGTCACTTCTGAGAAAAGCATCAACCCTAGAGACACCACAAACATTTATGCTCATTTATTCATCAATTTAATCAAATTCAATATAGCTGAGGATAATAACAAAAAAGTCTCCATTTTTTAAAAGGCAGAAACTTTACCATACGATTTATGCTAGGAACAAGAGAAAATTAGAGTTGGAAATCAAAAGAAGAAAATCCAATAACAGGGACACCAACGAAAACAATGATGACAAATTCAATGCTATAATGATCCATATCACACCCTGTTTGAGTTCGCAGCTACTTAGCAGAATTACAAGGAGTCAGAAACTTACTGAGAACAGTCGTTATAGCACTTCTCAGCTTGCTTAAAGTCATTAGCATAAAGGTAGATAACAATTGCACTGAGATATGCCTGCATTATGCAAGGTATATGAGAAACTTCATTACAAATTAATATATGAGAAATTCTGCCTTGGACCTGGCCGTGTAAACATGTGGAACAAAACCAAGCACAACACGAAGTGTTTCAAGCAAATAATTTTAGTAAACAATATTCAAACAAAGGATGCTTATCCATTGCCTTCAACTTGCATCCAAGTGCTAATTTGTATGCTCTTAAGACAAGCAACAATGATGAGTAACAGTGCCTGCTGCTCTGATTCTAGATATTTGAAATTCATCATGCAATGTAGATATGGAGAACCTAAAAGATTACAACTATGCTAAGCACATTTCATGGTAGAGTATGATTTTGTCCAGACTAAGGAACATGAAATTTAGCCTCAGATTTTATTAGTGAAAGGATTAACTTGGAGAGGTGAAGCCAAAAAGAAACACAATGCATGCAAAAAGAACCCCCACTCCCCCAAGCTTAATATATTCCTCAATAATCTCAAACGATCACATTAAGCTACCTCCATACATTTTTCAAATACGTCTTTTGTATAACCAGTTTAGAGGATTATTAATTCTTTTGGTAGCAAATGCATTGCTCCAAACCTCCAACTCCGACATTGACCAAAATTAATATCAAATTAAAGCTTAAAAGTTACCATCCCAGTGCTCCACTTTTTCTATAGATTCAAGTTCCAAATGGCACGTGCATAATTAATGCCACTATGAACAGATATTGTCAATCTAGTCTTCCAAATAAATAAAAGCACAATAAAGCAAATACTCTTACTTAAAACACCAAAACTGTCAACATCATAGTCTTCACTACTTTTTGTCATACATACAAAGTTCCAGCATATCTGTTCAGAAGGCCTACCTATTACCAATTATTTTCTTTTTCAAGTCTCTGATTATAAGATACGACTTATGATACAGAATACAAAATAAAAAATATTCCAAACCTTGCTCTGGCTATTGGTAGCATTACACTTGTCAGCTGCCAAGCCCAATCTCAACATGAAAGATGCTGCATCTGTATATCTGTGCATTAAGAAAGCAAGCCCAACGAAATATGCAAGTCAACATACAAGAGTTCAGAATTCGCACTAGTGAAAATAATCGGCGTATTAACATTCTGCAAAAAAACATCAATTTAGCTTCCAAAAGTAGTGGTTCTTGCCTAACTGGTTGGCATATTTCTTTTTATACAAAAAGAAAAAGAGATGATTCTATAAGAATCCCTCCTGGGAGGAAAAAAGGGGAAAATCAACAAATAGAGTTTCCCAATCCCTATCGGTAAGGGAAGCCCCTCTTAGAAGATCACAAGCCTTACATCAAGCGGAAACCAAATGACTAATCTTCTCCTAGAGAAATTACTCATTCAAAAAATCTCCATAAAAGATGTGCACACACATAGCCAAATGCCCCAAACATTTCATATTTCCCCAAAAAAACTGCTTCGTTACTTCTAACAAAGCTAGAAAAGGTAATCAACAAGAGCTGATCCAAGAATCTAGGTTCGCCCAAAACTCCAGAAAATTCAAAGTGCCAAACAAAGTGTCGAACAAAGAAACAATTATAGAAAAGAGAAAAAACAAGATGCAAGTGGTAAAGAAAACAATAAGCTTAAGGTAGGAAGAGAAGTATTGTGACCTCGTTTTAGTGCAAGATAACCATTCAACTCTTTGATAAACTATTTTTACATCCCAGTAGTATGTTGTCGGTGTCAAATGTGCTTGGTGTGGTTAAATAAACTTCTACTCTTCTTGATTTTCCGTTCTTCACGTTATTTTAGCAAATTTCTTAGATTAGATTTTGATTAGTTGTTTCAGTTGGGTGTGAATTCAAAAAATAGAGGTGGCCCTCAGTTTAGTTGAAATCAGAGTCTATCCTGCGAAAAATCTTCATGTCTAATGAATTCTTTTTTTCCTCTGATAAATGTCTTCATTCTCGACTGATTTAGAATTCAGTCAAAATAAGTCTTCTTTCAATTAGTGATTGTTTGAATAAAGAGTTTGAGAAGTCAAACATTTTGTTTTATTCGCACTATGCAATATATTTTGAGGTATCACTAAAACCAACCACCATAGAATTCCTAATTAAGTTATTTCCTTCTATTTAGTTTAAAACATCATCTTAGCAGTCAACTGTTATCAAGAACAAGTGCTTTCTTGGCTACAAATCTATCATTCGTTAGTCTAAAATTTTTGTTGCTCCTTTATAAAGCCGTTTAAGCCTCCAATTATAAATTGGGCATTGCTATTCACAGCACCCAAACTGCCAAATTGTTCCCAATATGGTACTTTATCATCACATCATCGCTAGAAAGTGATTGGAAGCCTGACATACTTTGAAACTCCAATTCATCTGATTCCCAGACCCCAACTTTTGGGCCTTAATTTATTTAATTAATTTCTATTTCAATTTGATTACAACAGCTCAATCACATTTATAATACATCACATGCAACAAGTTGAACATTAATAGGGATGAAATTAACAGAATGAAAATATAAACATTTCAGCAGGATATTGACATATATGTACATGGTAGAAAAAAAAGAAATGCACGGGTCCTTGTACTTATGGATGCTGTAGAGTAGAGCACCTCATTTAATGCAATACCAAACTCCATCCATGTTACATTGTATTGTGCTTTTTAAGAGTCAACTATAGTATTCAACTTACGCTGTGTCAGCAATGCCAACATACAAAAGTAAAACAAATCAATGGAACAACCGTGGAAGATAAGTTAACTTCATACTCTAAGTACTATCAAAATTTAATGCCTCAACTTTTAAGTTCTAATGAAACTTACTTTTCAAGTTTTATATAAACATTAGCAGCAGCACGATATAGGTCAAAGACCATTTGTTCTCTTCCATCATCCTCAAGAGTTGTACAAGCATCTGTATATAGCTGAATAGCTTCTTCAGGCATGCTATCTTCCAAAGCACTACAGAGAAGGGGGAAGGTATTATGAAACTTATTGATTGTGGTGAAATAATATATATAGACAGTCATACAGTATTGTATATACAAATGTAATATATACATTAATTATAATTTTTTACGTACAGCCTCTGCATTCTGCTGAACTACAGTACATAATGAGATAAATATGATATGAGAGCCATCATGATGTGCTAAATTTAACAGACGTATATGCATGACTTCTAATCATTTCTATTGACTCAAATTAAAGTTTTGTTTTTAGTAGCCATTGACTAAAAAAAAGAAAATCTGACGCCAACTCGTCCTTAGTAGAAAGGAATTTTATTAAAGAAAAAAGAAAAGGGAAGGAACACAGCTATGATTTAAGACAAAAGGAAACAAGTTGAGATGTTGAAAAGATCATAATACTTCCCAATCCTTTTCGTATCTGAAATGGAAGCCCAAGAGAAACAGTCACGCGCTCACCAAAAAGAGGCTACATAAAGATCCATCCCAAAGCAATCCAAATGCGAAAGAAGCAGATTTTGAAAGTAACTAATTTAGCCTTCATATATAAACTACAAAAGATGTGTACCAAAGGACTTTGTGAAATACACACTATCTTAGGAAGTGAATTTTAAGCATAATTCAACATCACAAAACCAGCTTGCGAGACAAGGTTTGCACCTACTTATATAATATAATTTGTTCATATTCTAGTGGATGTGGGGCCTCAACACATCCTCTCAAGTAGAGAACTAAACATCTCAAGCATAGGACTACATACTAGTTAGTGGTTTAATAACAAGTGACATAATAGGCTCAACAAATCTTACTAGAAAATGCTTTAATATCATCTTTAAAAATAGACTTTATGTCGAACTTAGCCTTATAAAACCAGCTTGAAAAGGGAGATTCTCATGAAAGAAAACAAAGGATTATTTTCTTAATAACAACCACACCAATTAATTTCTATCTCCTCTATTTATAACAATCAAACTCTTTAAAATAAAGAGATAAAAATATGTTGAAAGGAAGATTCTAAATATATTTTCTCTTAATCACTATGGAGATTTTTATCTTAATAATCCACAATTTACAACACATTACAACAAGGTTTTAGCCTCCTATATGTTCCCAAGGGATAGATGCAAGTTACCGTTAGGGCTTTCACATTATGAATTTCATAAGTCAATGAATCATAGAATTTTGTTGCAAAGCACGAGGTAAAGGAAACAATCTATTTACCGGGCTCCCTTTGCAAGGGCATCAGATGCAGGTTGCGGTCTCCCACACTCCATGTACAATTCAGATGCCCTTCGATAGAAGTCCGCAACTTCCTGCCAGTTCCTTAGATCCTTTGCCAAAGCAGCGGCAGATTCCATGTGCTTAGCTGCATCCCAAGGTCTGGTTTACTTGTCAAGGAAAGACACGTAGACAGATTAACAGAGTGAATCTAATAATACTATATAGTACCATAATATTTTTTTTTCTCCTTAATGGAACAAATCGAAGAACGAAACCATAAATCATTTGATATAAGGATACGATGAAAGCATCTCTTGTCCTTTTGAAGCTTTCTCATATGCTATTTTGGCTTTCTCATAGTTCCTGCCGACTCGAAACCCATTAGCTGAAACAGAAAAAGAGTTTATCAGATTACCATCAACCAATCTTCTCTCCAAAATTTCCTTTAGCACAAAGAATCAAATATTAAAGAAGCTTGAATACTTTACCTGCTTGCTCATAAAGAACAGTAGCACTTTTCCAATCCGCACTCCACCTCGTGAGGCTGAGTGTTGTTCTGCATTGAAAAAGAAACATAAGTTAACATACATAAAACAAAAAAAAACATAACTACAATGCATTAGAATCAACGGGCTTAACCACAGTAAAAACAGTGGCGAGAGCTGATTCACTCAAATAACTTAAAAGCAGAATCAGATTATTGAAATCCTCAAATCCTCAAGTACAAAGACTTGATCGGTACCAATTTCATTATCAGTATGATTTGAACATCATTAGGACAAATCAACCTAAGAAACAAAATTGTGTACTGCTGCTACATCAATTTATTTCAGCGAAGTGAAAAAAACACAGATTATACAAGATTGCTGCAGCGAAAACCAGACGATTCAAAAATTAAACCTAGCTGGAGCGAAATGGACAGCGGCATTTGAAAATGAGATTGCGAATTTGATTTGAATAGAAAGGAAAGAAATGAGAATGGAAAGAGAAGATGAACAGACAGCTTATCAGCTTTGGAGAGCAGCTTGTTGGGATCAGAAGCCGCCATGGTTGCTCGATTGCGTGCTTGTGTGCGCCTTCCGCAGTCCCTCCCACTCAAGTGTGCGAGCGAACTCACCCTGCCAACACGCTTCTTTGGGTCCACCCACAACCCACCACGTGGCACACTTTATTAAATAAATAAAAATAAAAATAAATGGTCCTCTGACAGATTAACAAATTTTATTACATAAAAAAAATATTAATCATGAAATTAACGAAAGTTAATGTTAAAAAAATGTAGTATGTACACTCTCGTGTTAAGTTTTTTCATGAGATCATTTTGTTAAAAATAATTTATAATCTTAAGGAGTAATTTAACATTAAATTATATTTCTATAACCAATTTTGCATTAATCAATAAAGTTCGAGACCAATATATACTTTGCACGTTTAGAAAATAAATGAAAAATAAAAAAAAGTTAAATAACAAATAATAAAGAACTTGTTTCATTGAATGGATTCTAATATACAACTATAATCCTCTTAAAATGCACCTAATAAAGTAACTATAGTTTGATGTATGAAGTGAAACTCATACCTAGCACAATGCTAAAATTAGGTGCCAAGTAGAAATAGCATGAAAGATGAATCTGAAGTGGAAAAACCCATTTCACCATCAACATTTCTTTAATACCTTCATGTATAACTCTTCATCTCCTATAAATCTCAGTTCCATTGACACTTGTTTATGATATCTGAACTCAAACATCACATGATGTCTTTCAATTTCACCAACCTTAAACTAATGAGTTTTGGTCTTGTGTTACTCTGCAGCAACATTCAGATTTCACTTGCAAGTCGTTTGTTATTGCACAAAAACATGCTTCCAACAGAGCATTTGGTATTCTCAAAACCTAAAGATACAAATGTTGTCAACCCTTTGTTACCAACAATACCATCAGTTGGTGGGTTTCTGAACCCTCCAGCATTTTCACTTCCAGGGTTGCCACCTCTCCCCAAGTTACCTCCTTTACCTCCTCTTCCAGTTCTGCCTATACCACCAACTATGACATGCTTTCCTTCTTCACCATCAAGATCTTCTTCTTCAACCTTGCTTCATTCAGTTCCACATGAAAAAAATGTTGCAGAGCCATGAAGTCCAAATTCAATTAATGAAACTAGTTGGAGGGATTTACTTATCATTGTGAAGTTCTCTCTTTTCCCACTATGAATAATTTGTATCATTACCATTGTCAAGATTAAAGACACTACATTAATGGTTGCAAAAAACTTCTTATAAATACTTTATCATTATTTTTGTGTTGTTATCATCTGTTAAATATGTCATCCTTATCTATTATTTTTGTAGTAGTATTATTGATGTTAATAGTTTGTTAAACTTATCTTAATGATAAACATAACATATCAGAGACTTAAATGGTAATGAAAAGAGTTTCATCAACCCTAATCATCTTTCCAAACCACCCATTTTTTCATAAAATGTGTATGTCTAATTTATTCTTATCACATTCTCCAAAATGGAAAACACTTGAACAAAATTATTTCACTCTTTCTAATTTGAGTTAGAAAGAAAAATTGATGAAAATGTGTTAATAAATTTATAATTCTGTGTAACTTTTTTACTTGAATTATAGGACGAATTGATATGAGTTACTTCCCTAATTAACATAGAATGTTCTTTTAACTAAATGTCTATTTATTCTTTTTCTTTTGTTCGGGTCCTTTTTCTGTTTTCAACATTTTTTCATTGTGTCATTAATAAATTTTTTAAGTTATATTGTTAACTAATATAAAATAAATATTTTTCTATTGTAAACAATTTTTTTTATGTTTAGTTAAATTATGACAATTAACATAAATATGAGTGATAAAATAATATGAAACAAACACCCTTAAATCTCCCCAATTTCATAAATTATTTCTCCTCTCTTCTCTATCATCAAGCATACTACATTATTTTTATTCTCTTTCATGTTTATTGTAATCTCATCCAAATAAGTCATAAAATACAATTTTGATTGTAATTTATATATATATATATATATATATATATATATATATATATATATATATATATATATATATATATATATATATATTTAGTTTACAATTTTCAAATTCCCTACTTCAGTCTAAATGTTATATTATAGAGCATTTTGAATAGATAAATTTTAGAAGTTATTAACTTTTATAAGACATTTAAAAAGTAAAGTAGGTTGATTGTAAAAGAAATTGAAACTCTAATCTAATTATGAAAGTACTGAATTATTTAAAAGTAAGCAATAACAAATCTCATCTGACAAATAAGAATTTGAAAGATTTTATATTTTTTTTCTTAAATTTATGTCTCTTTGCTTTATATATATATATATATATATATATATATATATATATATATATATATA
>Ga0209700_102700_pt1 | contig 35441 bp, 12 predicted proteins | sample SiratroredBW_FD_187528 | JGI IMG/M metagenome (GOLD analysis project Ga0209700, IMG submission 187528) | Root nodule microbial communities of legume samples collected from California, USA - Siratro red BW (SPAdes) (version 2) | ecosystem: Host-associated > Plants > Roots > Nodule | place: USA...
AGAAAGTTCCAAGAGTGTTGTGAGGATACACTGGGAATTTCTTGGGAACTCTAGTATTTCACTGGGGATCCTATTGGGTTTACTATATTGTAATTATTTTGAATATAGTGAATTTAACGGAGTTTACAAGGTGGAGTTTTCCACGATAAATTCGGTGTGCAGTTTTCTTTATTGTGCTTTGTTTTTCTCCACGAAATTTGGGCTCGCTTCCGCTCACATCCAGAAAGTGTGTTTCTAATATACGAGAGGTGTATTCAACTCTGAAAATTATAACATTTGTAAGGTAGAAAAATTTGCAAAGTAAACTCAAAGTTGATTAGAGAAAAACACCATTTCTTATATAAACGATTCAATTTCAAGGTGACATACAAACTAATCAATTTCTAAGTCTAAAGAAACGAAAGTGTATTTAAATGTAGCCGAGGTCTCAGGGTACGAAAGTGTATCTAAATTAAGAAATCCCTTCATCAAGAACTAAGAAAACGAAAATATATTTAAATTGTTTTCAACCTCCATTCTTAAGCAAGATTGAATGGGAATGCCATAAGGTAACTCGTTTATTTTGTTACATAAACAGAAATGAAAACTGTAATTGAGTATCTATAAAATCCAGTGCTCCTCCTCCTGAGTATCCCACCAAATGCATTTTATTTTTCTCAATGATAAAGTTTTGCAGAAAATGTTTGTCTGACGGTAGTGGTCATTTTGCAGGAAAGACCAATATTGTTCCAATCAATGTTACCGCTTTTAATAAAGCAAGTTCCTTCAAACTACAAATAATTAAGTATTCATCACTTCTTATAACCTCAGCTACAAATATATTTTAATATAACTTGTACAGTAAGAAAATCTCATTGGAGTGGAATTTCTCTCTGAATAATTAGCAACTACATTATGAGATAAAAGAATTAAAGGGTACAAAGGAACATGCATGTTATTAGAAGTTAGGGTGGAGATTTAGGCTCAACTCCTTTGCTTATGAACCACAATCCTAAAAAAAGTTATACCAGGAAAAATCATGGTAAAATTTGCGGATTAAATTATACTGTCATGGTAAAATGTAGCTGGAACTCTTCATTGAAATTTCAATATACATAACAAAAACCAGATCCAATCTGCAGGATTAGTAGACCATATTGCAAGTGGTCCTTACAAATCAGATCCCATTTCCAAATGTCTTTCTTTTTGTACAAATGCTTACTTTTCATGATCTAGAACAGTTACCAGGTTGCTGGAATCAAGATAGACCCATCCACCCATAAGATGGGAAAATAAAATATTAACAAGCAGCTTAAATCTTGAATTAAAACATCATGACTCGCCTCACCTCACCTCTGATTCAAATGTGAAAACAATTCTTTTGTTCTGTAAACTTCCTTCTACATAGGTTCTTCAGGTAGCCTATAGTTTCCAATACCATGACGGCTGACCCTTAAATGCGTGGCTTGCATTGTTTGAGAGTATCAACAATTTAATTCTTTATAGAACTCCACTTATAAACTAGAGTCAACTACACTACAATCTATAGGAAACAAAATTGAGGATTCCACCCGCTTGGGACATTTCTCTTCAAGGCCACCACACTTCAAAGGTATTGAGCTTGTATTCTTTCTCTGTTGTCTTCCCACCATTTCTTTGCATGCCCCTCCCCAAATCTCTCCCGGCTGCAGATAAGAGTTGATAAACTGTAAAATCGAAACCTCCTAATCTTCTAGAAGATAATGTTATCCTTACTAAGACACACACACACACACATATATATATATAGACACACATACGTGTGTGAGAGAGGGTATTTATATGTGTGTGTATTTGTGTATATATCAAATTTTAATTTTTTAATGAAATTTGGCAACATGTCAACAAGCGTGTCCATTGGACCATTTCATCATATCATGTCACCAATTAAGTATATGTTCCTTGGACATGTTTTTGGGAAGGAACATGACACATGTTTTATTGAGGAGGAACCACTAGAAACTAGGAAAATGCTGACATGCATGATAATGTAATATTACCTGAATCTGACACGACGAAGCTCCTTAGTTCCATCAGCTAATTGTCTAATCGTAATGTAGACTCCAGGTTCATCTTGCTCTATCCATTCTGCCTCCAGGTCACTAGCATTGCTCATTGAAGGCTCATCTCTAGAAGAAGTGGTTGTCCTTGATGCTTCCACAGATGACCCTACTGGGAAGTTTTGACCACCACCTTGATCCATAGCTTCAGAGTGGTTATTCAATGAGGGCTTATAGTGATTCCTTGGTGTCCATTCCTTCAACGACATCGACCCCGGGCTTTCTTGTCCAGATGTCAGTCTTGAGTAAGAAGAATCTCTTTGCTGTTCAAAGGCAACAATGTATATTGACAAATGTTGAACTCAATATAGTACTTCTCTTATGGCAATGCGTTCTCATGATAAGTGTTGTTGTTGCAGTCTTTTTCATAAAAAATAACAAGGCCGAGGAAATGAACTGTTAACAACTTAACATCAGACTGGTCAAGTTGAACATTACCTCATCCTCAGATCTGGAAGGAGTGTTAAGAGCTTGTCGATTGAATCTCTGGACATTGTAAAGCTCCATGATTCTGTCATAATTCTCACCCCACCATTTTTGAGCTTGCCACTTGTCAAAAATCTCTCGGCTTCAAATTTAAATGGTAACTGCTTTCAGTCTTCACTCCTAGTGGATAATTAACTCTTGCAACAACTAAAAATTTCATATACTTTGTATGATATTAACTACTAAGGCCTCGAAGGTACATTTTCTATCACAACTTAGAACATGCAACTAAATCTTTTGGCTCCCATTTTCAATTCAAATCTATCTCTGCAAATATGTCAAGGGAAGTGGCAACAATGCAGAGTTAACCCAACAAAGTAATAAACAATTTAGTTTGAACGAGTTAATTATTTAATGGTCTGAATAAAAAATCAAAGGTCTAATTTAGTAAAACGATTAATAATATTCTCTGTATAATAATAAGTCCTCATAATAGGTATATATTCTTTCACAAATTATTAGGATATATTGCCATTAAATCTTTTAGCTCCCACTTTCAATTCAAATCTATCTTTACAAATGAAATCAATAGGGGGGCAGTGGCAACAACGCAGAGTTATGCCAACAGTTAATAACTAATTTAGTTTGACTGGGTTTATTATTTAATGGTCTGAATAAAGAATCATAGATCTAACATTAGTAAAACCTCGGTATTTTAAGGTTTAAGTTGCAGGTAACACTATCAAGGCTTGTGATTTCTTAGAATACCTGAAGCGAATTCTTTTGAGATCATTTCCCCCATTAGGAAGAGACACAAAAGTAATGTGAACCCCTGGTTCCACCTGTGCCATCCACTCCTTGGTTTCATCCTCTTCCTCAACAACTACATCACATGCTGGTGCTGACTCAGGCCCTCTAGAGGTCCTATCACCACTCAACCCCCCCATAAATCTTTGGTCTGATCTACCACCAGGGAAATAGGAGCTTCTGAAGTCCCAAGCAGGCGTTGAAGTTGAGCTTGCTCCTCCAATATAGGGGTATGGAACCCCTTCTGAAATGGTGTCAAAGTCAGGATATGGCCTCTGTCCTTTCTTGTAGGTACTGGACCCAGTGCAAGGTCTGCACTGCTTGTAAGAACCTGAAAACTTCAGTACCATATCCTTTAACTGCGTATGCAGAAAAGGAAAAAAAAAAACTCAAATTAACACCAATGCATTAAAAGTTTTAATTTAATTACGTACCAAAGATATCTATTTTCTGAGAAACATACAAAATTTATGACAAGTGACATTTGATAAACAAATAAGTCCTTCTTGGATGAAAAACTAAAAAAGAAAATCACATATCTATCGAGCTGCAGATGGACATTCTCAAATGGCGAGAGAAGTTAATTTCAATTGAGCAATTATTTTAAGATTGATTATAAACTGTTTTACCATAACACGCCACCAAAAGATAAATTTAGACGTGAAACGTGCCATCAGAATACTGTTTCATAAAAGTGCATTAAAATTATTTCAAGACGAATATAACTGTATAGTATATTTTTCAAAAGTTGCATTATACATACATGTACTTGGTCAACACCTTCATGTAAACCTACTTTTACAGATCATGCTACTTTATCAGAATATCTCAAACTTTTAGAAAAATTGAGATTCTTGAATAGTTACACATTCTGCATCTATGGATTTGACCAATGACACTTAAATTGGGAAGCATCTGATGGGGAAGCGTTTAAAAAATATTTTTAGTACTTAAGAATGTGTTAAAGCTTTCAAAACTCCTGAGTGCTGTACTTTCCCCTACAGCTAACAATGTAGATCCCTCCTTTACATATTCCCTTTTAAAAATCCAATATAATTGTATCGTCCACCGATACAGTTGATGGACAAATAATTATATATACAGAAACATTTCTCAACTTGCCAGAAGAAGTAAATACAATTCAAGTTCCCCACTCTCAAAAGCCTTTCAGTTTAGTGATATTGGACCACCCCATCTCTCACCCCAAAAAAAAATAAATACTAACTGAAATAAGTTAAGTAATTTAGAGACATCCACCCAGATTTCAACAGAGCATGGCAGCAAAAGTGTTTGTCAAATGGCTTACATGGGAAGAGTAGGGAACTAAGTCTGGATGTTCAGAAACAAAAAACTAAAAAATATGTTTGGATGAAACTAGATGGAGTCTAAGGTTTCAGATTTGTGTCATTTTCGAAGCATCGTGCTATAGCTTTACAGCTGGTATGGTGGAGAATGTACTTGGGTATAGGATACAAGTGGATGACAACAACATCAGTGAACATGAAAGTCCATTATAGGAACCTCATATATATCCTACTATCAACTATGTACCCACAATGGAAAGCATTTCCTGTTTGTACAAATCTCCAACAATATCTATCCAAATTTTACTTGTCAACATTTTCACACAAATCAGAAACATAAGGTTCAAAATAGTTAGGATGGGCGTCAGAACATGCCTCAAATACAAGTCTCTAATATGATATTTCAATCAAGGTTCCCCATCTTTTGAAAAAGGTTAGTGCCTAGCTTAATATTAAGCATGAAGATGAGAGCAACTATGTGCAAATATACAGGAGAAAAAGAATTGATAGGTGCACTCATGGCAAATAGTAACAGTCAACCTACTTTCACCCATATATAACCGTTCTCTTCCCAATGAGTGTTCATTAACCGATAATTACCATTACAACACCTTAACAACATCATCATGACTCATCAATCAACAATGACCGTTATACGGCTACTAAGCCTAACTATTAAATAGACCTGAAGGACGCAACAAAAACCACTGACCACATTGGTTTTCTACTTCCGGAGGACCTACTACCGATATTCTATTGAGAACCTTAAGAAATGCAAATATATTTTTCTGACAAAAAACACTCTCGCAAAAGATATATTTTCTCCCATAATAAGCATACATACATGTTGCATATGGACATAATAGAAAACTTTTGGGACGACAAGAATTCAAGGATGGGCCACACACCAAGATACGAATATAGCATTCCCTTCTGTGCTAGGCATCTTTTCTAAACATTATTACCTAAACCGCGGAATGTGGAACATGTTGCCACATTGCCACTGCTGCACTTCACGTCCCAAATCAAAGAAGATTTTTATTTTCACAGCACAATAGCTTTTACTTCTTTAAAAAATGGGCAACTTAAGGTAGTTGTAAGTCAATGATAAGTGAATAATCTCAAAGTACTAACTCTAGGCTATACCAGCACTAGTCAAATTATAATCAAAAACCCGGCACGTTATATGGTAAAATTCTACTGCGCGCTCTAGCTATACATTGGAACCATAATGCTGTCCCTATTATAAAGTATGATTCGAACAAACCAACTTGCTCCTCTCATGTGGCATTATAAGTAGCCAAAAAGGGTACTGGTAACCTACTTGGTAAGTTGGTTCCGTAATTTCTAACTCTAGAGAGAATAATAAGCACTAGGACCGACTTGACTGGTTGAAAATGCTATATGTTAACGTCACGGCACCACCACATGCATGAAAATAAAACCAAGCAATGGACCAAACCGTGGAAGGAAGTGGACCATTCGTCAACAGCAAAAGTGGCCAAAACGCACCACACTTACGTCATCGTAAACCAAAACAATCCTACCCTATGATGCATATAATATAAATATCACAAGAGTGTGAATGTGTATGTGTGTGTGAATGTGTATGTAGGCCGTGTATAGGTATACGTGGAGGTAAAAGATTGAAAAGGGGTGGTCCCCACCGTAGTATGAGGACCCAATATTGGTTTGATTTTGTTGGTTTTCACTAGGTTGGGAAAAGAAGCTAAGCTGCAAAAGAAAAGTTTGTAGGTGTGAAGAGTAAGATGGGACTAAGAACCTGCGCACTCAGGCTTTTGACAACTTCTTTTGTACTCGACGTGCCACTCTCACCACCTTCTTCCACCTCCTCCGCCGTTTGCTTCGTACACGCTATGCATGTAAACATTTCCACCACTTCTCACTGATCCTCACCTTTTTCTTTTGTTTTTCTCCTGCACAACAACAACAAAGAAACAAAGCGTTTATGAGCATAAAAGTGCCCAAAGTTAAAACCATATCAGTTAATACGCACGCCGTTGGTTTTGAAAGAAGAAAAATAAAAGAGCAATGAATAAAAAATGAAAAACGAAAACGGTTCGGGATAAAGTCGAGAGAGGAGAATATATAGGTGGAGGGAATCACTTTCATTGAATAAAACAGTGACAGGGAATGACCATTTCCGGTAAGTAAAAGCAATGGTTAGAGATAAAGAAGGCACCGAAATAAAGAAGAACCAGAAGAAGAAACCGAGTTAGAATGCAACTAATGAAGTAATAATAATAATAACAATAACAATAAAAAAAACTAAAAAGAAAACTGGTCAAGTAAGAATTTATCCTTCACGAGGAACAAAATGGTCCTTAGCTAAAAATACAAAAGGGAAAAAGCAAAGCAATCTTGAGCAGCACAAGGCTCGGGATCAGAGCAAGAGCAAAAGCTATAGACACCCCAAAACTGAAAAGAAAGAATAATTGAAAGCAGAAAGAAACAAAACGGAGGCAACTGTGAACAAATGCAAAGAAAGACTGAAGGGTCATTGATCATCCTCGTTAGAAGAATGATCAAGAAAAATTCCACAATGCCACATACTTACTGCTGCAAGCAGTGATAGAAGCCAATAAGTAATAATGTGGGTTGGTGCTTTATCGTACAGAAATCGAAAATAAAAGAAGCAAAGCGTGTCGAAGCCGAAGTTTTCTGACACGTCCCTCACGCACCCGTCTACTCTTGTGATTCTCTTCTTCTTCTCTCTTTATCTTTTGTGTAAATCGCAATCAATCCCCGCTCTCCTAGATAACACTCCAAAACCAAAAAGCTAAGCACCACCGAGTCCGAGTCAGTCACTCACTACCTTTTAGAGAGAGAAACCATTACCCTTCAGTAGTACTGCAATTATTTTTACTCGTTACAAAGAAAATAATAATCCCAACAAAAAACAAGGTTATTGTCACACACTAAACAAAAAACATCATGGGTTGAACGTGGAAAATTGTTGTCGGAGGATGAAAGGTGTATGTGATGCAGGCAAAGAGACATGAGAAGAAGATGAATAAGCAGAAGAAGAGAATTGTTGTGATATAAAAATGATGTCATCGGTATAAATAACTATTGGAAAACGACCTACCAAGGAAACCTCAAACTGCTTCTTCTTGTGCCTTGTCTCTCTGTACACTCTCACACACTGAGGAATCTTCTACGATCTTGTTCTAAGCTTCAGGTTTCGGTCCTCTTCATACTCGTTCCTTCTCTTCCCTCGGCCTCATAGATGGATGGATGGTTCGTCTGCACCAGAAGCACACAGCTTTTGTTTCGCTTTCGGAGGCGCACCCACCCCCACAACCACGAAAACCGTGCTTGCTACGTTGTCGTATTTGGCATGACCATGAAAATGATGAAATCGGTCCACATGCCAAATTGCTTGGGATCCGAAACCTAATTGTCGAGTTCTATGTCAATGCAACTAAACAACAAAGATTGCTCTACGCACAGCTCACACTTGCTCTGTCAGTTACAATGAAGCACTACAATGCCATACAAAAACACTGACACGAGAATTTGGAGATAAGAACGAGAACTCCACCGAGATCAAATGTAATGCTGAGCTTGGAAATTTAACAGACCGTGTGGGGTGTGTGAAGGAGTTATGAAACAAACTGAGACGAGAATTTGGGGTGGCGATATTTTGAAGAGAGGAAGACAGTGTTTGAGGTTGTCGTATTTATATTTGAGGGTGTGGGGGTGACGGCATCAGGTTTGGGCGTTAAGTTTTTGAAGGAAAATGTTTTGAGAGAGAGAATGAACATTGGGACCCACATGTCGGGTCCAGGTTGATCCAATGGTGGAATGTGTACCTCTTTTGTAAGAAGAGGATACGTGGCGCGCTTAGGTTGGCTTTGATCATTTGATGTGTTTATTAGGGGAATGGATGGCTGGGATTCGCTCAGGAGATTGGGGTTTTACAGGTTTCAAATTTTGGAACTTTCCCATCCAGCTTGTATGTTTAAATGTTGGTTTTATTATCATTTATTTTTCATATTTAAATTTACATCTAATTTTAGCTTTTTGAAATTACTTGGTTTTGTTTACTAATGTTTAATTTATCATCTTTTAATTAAATATTGTATAATGATTTAAAAATATATACAAATGGAGTGGACCTAACAATCAACCAGCGCTTTATGTGAAATTTTTTTAGCTTGGTGTACACAGTGTGACTTAACATTAATTTGTATAACTAATAATAATTTTTTTAAATAAAAACAATAACTTAATTATGTTTTAAATTTTATATACATATTTAATGTATTTTTCAATTATTAATGTACACAAATCAGTTTCGTGTTTTTATGTATTTTCATTATTTATTTTATAAATTATTAAATGAGTGTATTTTTGTTCCTCATGCTACTCCATTAATTATTCTTCTTATTTCATATAAAAAAATCAATGTATTTTGATTAATAAAAACAGAAATTGGAAAACTAAGTTAATAATTAGAAGTTATAAAGGTTAAATAAAACCATATATTATTAGAAAGGGAAAATTCATCATATACGTAGAAGAAATTATCTTGAATATTCACATCAATCTAATTTTGGAGTGATGGGTGCTAACTTGTAACATCTAACATGATAAAACGTGCAATCTTCAGTTGAGTAAATTGTTTTTTTTTTTTTTCTCATTAGAATGCATAGCCTTTGGGTGTAACATGTGACATGACATTATTTATGACATTATTTGTTTCATGGTTGAGGACAAACTTTTGATAGTCACATAATTTATTAAAGATATGACTTGTGTTTGGATTTTAGCCTCATTTGTGTATTATGTTATTTTATTTAACAGGTACCTTCAACAAATCAATAACAAGTCCTTTAGGTTTTCTTTAACCATGGTGGTGACAAAAGGTGAAATAAATCTTCACTTGATTCAAATGTATAATATTTTTTTCATGTCAGAATGTATGGGGTGAAAAAAGTTTAGATAGTCAAAAGATTTTTCTTTAATTAAGAGATTAAGTTTTCAAACTCTAATTAAGTAATGTTATAGCTTTATCAATATTCCAAAAATGAAACATTTTAAAGCCAACTTAATAAAACATATGACTAGAATAATTAATGTGAGAGTTCAATAAGTGAAAACTTAACCAATATAGCTTGTTAATTTTCTTATAAAGTAAAGAATAACTTGTATTTTTCAAAAAGAGAATCAAGAGAGAAAGAATAATGTTTCCTTCCATGTTAAGTGTACGTTTGAACTTTAAAGGGTTGCATGTGCATCAATTTTTTGCCATGCTAAACAAACTAGTAGTGTACTTCAAACCCTAGCTAGATTACTAGAGATCGGATTATTCTAAACTTGATGCTTTTTGTGATCATCTATCCTTTTCATAAAAAGGTCATCACTGTCTTCATCAATGCCTCAAGTTTCTTTGACAAAATACCACATGCATGAAGCTTATTCCATCAAAGGACATGTATAGTAATGGTGATTTTCCAACTCATCATATACTTGTCATACTTAGAATATAATAATGTATGTTTCTAGATTTTCAGACTCTATCACAACAAGTATTAAATTCTGAGAGCTGAAGTTATACATGCTTCATATCCTTTAATAAGTCTCATAGACCAATCAAACCAAAATTAAACATAATTAATTTTGCATAAAAATTAATTACAGTAAAAAGAAATACAATACTTATGCATAGAAATCAAATTATTAAAATGGTTTCAAATTTTAAATTATTTTTCCTTAAAACGGCTATCATTAAGCAATAACTATAATAATTTTTCTTTAACGAGGCATATTCAATTTATAAACTTTTTTTTTTGTTTCTTGGAACCTACAAAAGTGGGGGGCTTTTAACATAGAAGTTAACCCTTATTTGTTTTGGTATTAAAATAATTCTTGTGGGTTTAAGAAGCATACATATTTTAACATAAATCTAATTAGTACACATAGGGACTAAAATTACTCAATAAAAATATTTGATGAATAAAATTTCACATAAAACTTAAAACAGAAAGAAAAGAAAAAAGAAGGCATCTTAAAAGGGACAAAAGTTGGAACACTGTTGGAAAATACTCTCTGCTCCAAATACGACATTTCCCTATTCTGTCTGCTCATTTACTGAACTAGAATCGTACCTAACTCTGCTTTTTTTTGCCACTGAATGTCCTATTCTTCTAATGGAGATCAATATGGCTAAAACTCAACTTAACTTTGAATTAGATATAAATTACTTTGTAAAGAGATTATATGATTGCATATTATAAATCTATTAAAAGGGTTATTTAACATGTTACAAAAGATGATAAAAAGAAAAAAGTTAAGATGAGATTGATGATGGAGGGACGGGTAGGTCACTGAATCGTTTGGTCTAATCAGTTTGCAAGAGTTTAAGTGCCACTGCTCCAATTGCTTCTTCAACATGTCTGAGTGGGAGAATCAAAATCAAAATTGGAATTGCAATTGAAGCAAGATTTTCAATCTCCTCTTAGATGCTTCCACAACACACTGAAACAAAAATTGAAACAAAAAGACCCTTAATGCTTGTGAAATGTTTGGTTGGAAAAGAAAATTATTTTTTCTCTTATTGAATTGCTTGTATAAAAAATTACGAACATGAAGTTGCATAAACACTCAAGATAATAATATAAGCAAAAGTATTTGTGTCTTCTATGTTTTTAAAAGCTTTATTCTTCACTTTTCTTTTCAGTTCAGAAAGAAACACTTTTAACGTGGGATTCATAGAATTATTTTACTTTTATTTTCTTCCAATTTTTTTTTTTCCTTTTATCCTCAACTAAACCAGATAGATATCAGTATCAATATCAGGATCAGCCTTAGAAGAAGTTGGAGTTGGAGGGAATGACCGTCCTAGACTTATGATTATAAAGGTTCTAGTTTTCTTTTACACGATTTTAATATCATAAAAAATTAATTTTTTAATGATATTTCAATGATCACACAAACCCCTTTTCAAAGATGATATTTTATATTTATGTGTATCTAAAATTTAAAAAAAAAATCTATAAATAATACAATATGTTATATATATATATATGCCATAGTACTTATACAGTAAGAATCTTTATTTTATGAACAGTGATGTTTTGCTTTTGCTAGTTTGCCTCCTTTCAATGACTAATTACCAAGGCATAGTCAGAGAGTGTGCAACCCAAACCACTTCTCCCCAGAGTATAGAGTAATTTGTACGGCAAGCAGAAAGAACAGCACTGGCTACCGGCTATACCAGTGACTAATGTCACTTTTTTGCCTTGGCCAGGAGAGTGTGCAACTGGCAATTATAGGTTGTGAGCATGGCTGCAAAGTTTGCACTATAGGCAAGTGATAATGTGCTTTACCCTTAACTTAACCCATCACTTATGTTTTTTGTCCTTTGCTTTATTCCTAGGGCTAACTCTCTCTTTAAGCAAAGAATGGTTGGAATTGATGGACAACCAAACTACACCCCAATATAAAACTACTACAAATTCTCTTTTTGTATTTCTCTGCATGTGTCAGCATGCCACAATATTTCTTTTGTTGCTTAGTGTCTTCTCTTTCTGAGCCTGAGAGAGGTTATTCCATGTGTCACCATCTGCGGGGCCATGCTTTTGCTAAAGAAGTTTTTACCGGATCTTGTTAGTGAAGAAAGCATAGTCAAGCTTCAAAGCCATTCCTTCCCTCCACCCTCATTCATATATGCATTGCTCTGATTTTCAAGAGAATTCAATTCAAATATATCCGACACTTTAATTACCTCTTTGTTAGTTTGTTCACTCTCTTTATCTTGTATGTTTAAAGAGAAAACACAATTGTTAACTTACAAAATACAATTGTTTTCTGCTACTTATTTGCAGGCAGCACAAACCAAATCTCAGTTTTATCTTTCTTTTGTTTTCTGTCACTTTGAGGAGGGTCTTTACTTTTAATATGATATACCCTTTTGTTTGTAACGTCAAGGACTTAGTAATTCTCTAGCCATTTAAGGAACTTAATTACATCATATATTTTATATGCGTACAAACAAATTATTTGAGGATCAAATTCATGATAAACTAGCTTTATATATCAAAACTGTCACATCGTATACTTGCTAGCTATTACTAACTCCATGTGTGCATTGGACAAATACAAATGTATGGATCCAAATATTGTAATGTTGAAAGCCTTAGAATCTATACGTTTCATCAAGCTTGTCAAAAGTCATGTTCAAAAATCCCATGAAAGGTTGAGAGGACATGAAAACATGGTGTAGATTATGCCACTTTTTAACGTTAGGAATGTTCTGTTTTTTTTCTAGTGAGCAAGAACAGGTAGTAGTAGTAGATATATATTATTGTACTATAAAAAGCGATTATAAAGCTCTTCATTCGGCAGTCCCTCCCTCAAAGCAAAATCCATACATAATCTCAATCCCCAAGTCTTTCTTTCCCCATTTCCAATGTTTGGTTCTGATTACTTTGGTTTTTATATGATTCTTTTGATTTCTTGTTTCAGATTAAAAACATTACTCACCATCTGTTAAAAGAAGAGACACGAGTGCGCTGTCTCGTGCAAATATACTGTTTATTGAAGCTTTAAACCTATCCGTACGTCATACTTATACATGTATATGCTCTAGTAGCTTGAGTATGCAACTTGTTTCTAACTCAACTTCATGTATTCTGCAAATTCAAACCAAGGAATCTTGGGGTTTTTCCAAAATGTGGATTCCTAGGTCTTATGTGTAGTCTTATCTACATGGACTCTTACAAAGTACATCGAAAGCATGCAAGGGCCAAATTGTAAGGATTTGCTTGTTCTTAAAGGAACCTTGTAATGATTAAGGAATAAAGATTCTAATTAAGATGTGATAGGTTTAATATCATTAGAAGTATGTAGATTGATTTATAAAAGGAGAAGAATATATTAGCCTATTGCATGATTCGATTTTTGATGATTTGAGAGGGAAAGAAAGGAAAAAAGGTTTGATTAGATGGAGAGGACAACTATATCTGTTGATTTGTTTTGTGGGGGAGGGAAGGAAATTAAATTAAATAAGGGTAATCTGAATATTCAGCTTGTTTTGATTCTGCATAATGAGGATAAGATTATCTGTAAAGGCTGAGAAATTAGAAAAGAAAAAAAAAGGATCACAGAAAAAGATAAAAATATGAACCCAAACCATTCTCTTCTGAACAAAGAGGAAAACATTCAATAAACCACTTTCTTTTTCATGTTGGTCCTCTTTACAGAGACAAGATTTAAAACTGTCCATGTACCCCCAAACCCTTTATAGAAAAGAAACGGAGTTGCAGCAAATTCGTAAGTTGCAGCAATTTGATTGATTTGCCAAAGGGAAGTGCTGAGTTCTGAATATTTATTTTGTATTTGCACTGCCTTGCATCTTGTGTGGCCTACTTTACTGTGGAGGAAAAGGACAGATTACTTCACCTGCCTGTGCAACATAAAGACATGATGAGTCAATGTAAGTTCAGGTGTAGAATTGCACGTGTTTTCCACTACTCCATGCACTGATTGGTCATCAATCACTTGCATAAGTTCCAACTGATGATACAGTAAAGCAAACTTTTATTTTCCATTTCCTTGATTAAAATACTGAACATGCTTCACTACAGATACCCCAAAGTTTTTAGAAGCAATTGACTGCAAGATATGGCTTTGACTATGTACAAGTAATATCTCAACGGATCAACTCAGTTCTTGCTTGTTGGTGTATAAATCTCATATATAAATTGTGCAACATGTCTTATTACTGATAGAATAAGGCACGGTTTTAGTTGTGGCAACGTAGACTGTCAGATCTTGCAAGCAGTGACACTATGGAGCCTCTCTTGAAATTTGGACCCTTTCTGGGAATTTAACCTGCATGTCACGATTGGTTTATAATATTTTTTACATGTTTGAGACAAAGAAAAGAGTGTGGTTACTGTTATTGTTCTGTTTTAGGTGATTCAATTATCGTTAATAATTTGTAAGCACATTATTTGACTATGACCAACCCTATCTTCCATATCAGTTAAGGTTGGATTTACTATGAATGCTTGATCCAACAATCAAAACTAGACCTTAATATGATTGGTTTACACTTTCTTTTTTCCTTGGATTACATGTATCTTTCTGTGTTTAAACTGAGTAGCATCATTTAAGATGATAAAAAAATTTCTTCAAATATTTAAAATAATTGTATATTCAAAATTCAGCTCAAATCACTGATTAAACTGAAACAGTTTCAAACCAACCAATTAGTATGTGCTTGGTGGTGATAGGCTTGAACTTTTAATCTTCGTATTTTAACCTTCAATTAATGTATGTGCATTGATCTCTTTAGATATTTACTTGTTCAGATCCAATTGGATCGCCTTAAAATTATATCTAATATTAACAGAAACTTAATAAAAGTATGCATACCATTTGCTTAAAGAAAACATATAAAATATTAAGGTTAAAATTAAAAGTTTCAAAGAACAATTTTTATTTAACTATTTTATATATTTTTTCATTCTCGAATCTATACAAATCAATGATAGATTACACATGTTACATTTCTGTGAAGTGTTGTGTAGAATTTTGAAGTAATAGTCATAATTTGAATCATGCAGAAACTAGCAGTACCAAACATGAAAGCAATCACTAGCTAGGGAATCAAAATCACACATATACTAAAATTCAGAGATTAAAAATGCATTTAATTCAATATGCTAATACTCCAAGTCTTACGCCAATACGAGGTCAATTAGCATGTTTCTCATGAAATTACTATGAAAAACAAAATTTATAAACTCAAAATTTAAGAGGAAAAAAATTACACTATATATCAAGCCAGTGTAGCGTCTAAAAAAGTTGTAGGGAGTGAAAATAAGCTCTTATATGGATGGAATTGAGTTTGAATTAGTTGTGAAAAAAAATCATTTTCAATAATTAATTATATAAGTAAATTTTATGTTTAATTAGATGCTTTAAGTTAAATTTGTTTAGATTTCCCAGAAGAAACAATTTTCTACAATAACTTTCATATAAAGGGAGATTAACATCATTTATAGTATTTGGTTTTATGTTGATAAAACTAAAAAAAATTACTCACAATCTATTACCTTGTAATCACAACCTCCAAAATTTTGTTAATATAAAAACGTTTTCCTTTGTTATACAAATAACCTAAGATTATATTCTAATTTTCACTATTATCACCAAACAAGAGAGAAGAGGATTATAGAGATTTTTATAATCCATGCCAAACTACATTGAAGCACCAAACAAAAATGAAACATTCAAGAGCAAAAGAATGGGCTAATTCTTCCTAGATCCACCTCTAAGGGACTGCCAAAAGACAGGCCAATTCTTTTGAGCCTCAGTCCAACCCCAAAAGGAACCTTCCCTTAGTGGGTCCCAACTGGAGGACACAATCCCATAACTCACTCCCAACAATGCAGACCCAAAGAAAAAGAAGGACACAATGAAGGGCACCCAAGTTGGCACATCAATCTTCAACCCAACCTTAAGATAGTAGAAAAATGGGAAAAACAAAAGCCCAATACCTAGTGGAATCCCCACTGAGACTGCCATCCTGTTCATCATCCTGTTGGTCACTACCTCAGGAATAACTCCCCTGTCTGGTTCCTCTTCTTCTTCATCATCATCATCTTCTTCATCTCCATCTTCTACATAGTCCCTTTTCATCTTCTTGCTCTTCTTCTTTTTCTTTTGGGAAGGTCCAAACCCCTTAGGCTCCTTAAAAGTTGCACATATAGGTGCAAGGTGTGACAAATGAACCTGATGAGGAAATTCTGATCTGTGAATAGGGAACTCAAACTTCACATTTCCACTGAAATAGCTATTCCTGTTGAGTCTCCATATATTAATCCCACCATGCTACAATACACAATTCAGCAATCAGAATCACAGACACAAAACTACACAACATTATAGTTAATTCTGAAGTTACCAACAGAAAATTTGAACACTACACTATGCCAATTAATTAATTAATTCTTTACCTATCAGAATCACATGTAGCAGAATTTCAATCCTAATGTCTTATCCAGTAGTATTCTAAGTCCGGATTAATATTTGTTTCTCATATATTGAAAGTGAGGCAGAAAGAAAACCCAATTGCGAAAAACTAGGTTAAATTGGCAAAAAAATATTTTTTTTTTCAAATAGATGAATGTGAACAGTGGATTGAATGTTTTGTAGAGTTCATTAGATCATAACTGTCTTATAGAATAAATAAATAAAAGTAGAGAAGGGTTTAGAGAAGGAGAGAGAACCGTGTGAAGAAATTGTGAATTGAAGAATGTGGCAGCAGTTGCAACCATTATGCTGTCCCTGAGGGAAAATTTGACTCACGATTAGTAACTAGGGTGGGGTGTGAAACATGTTTTGAGTAGAAAAATGGGAACACAGAAAGAAGGAGTAAATTAGGATTTTATTTTAAGGGTGAAGACATAATGGGAGTGATAATTGAGAGTTTCTTAAGGATAAGGTTTTGTTGTGAAGAAATCTCACACTTCCAACGTTTGCTTCCTTTTGGTTTTGGATATGCAGCAATCTGCATCTTCTTGTCTTCAGACGTCGACCTATGGAATTGGGCCTTACAGGGACAGTCCAGGTCCACGATAGTAGTAGTTTGGGGATTTTTTTTTTCTCACCCCAATCTCTACTTTGTCCTTTTGGATTATTTTTTTTTTCAAGATTTTTTAATCTGGCAAAGTTTTAAAATTATACAATCTAAAAATTGTAAAACATCTTTTAAGTTATACAATTAAAAAATTATTTTTTATCTAAAGTTTTTTTTCTAAATTATGTAATTCTACATGTACTTGACTTCTAAAAAGTTATTTTTTTTTCACAAAAAAGTTTCTAAATTGTTTAATTTAGAAGCTATTTTTACATAAAAGGTTTTAATTGTTTAATTCAAAATTTTATTTTTGTATAAAATAAGTTTTTGAATTATGTGATTTCAAAAGTCACTTTGGATTATATAATATAAAAGTCATTGTTGAGAATAGAAAGGATTTCCACTATAATATAGTATGACATGTTAACCATTTTTAAATAGAGAAAGCATAAGAGATAGAAAATGTAGGACCAAAAAAGACACGATCAAAATTACAGTGACGAAAACAGACCAGGAAGAACCAGCGATAGCAATGTAGAAAAAGATGATAAATATTAATAACATTTTCGTTTTCCACACATCCCATGGAGATGAAGGAAGAAATATTTTAGTAGTTTTCAAGTGAGTGGACTATAAATGTTGTTCAATTATATGAAATAGAAAGAAATGGTCATATCCCACATGGGGCTTCATTAAATCGATGGTCATTTCTTTCTGCACTCCAAAATAGGTTTATGTGCTCCCTCGGGAGTTAATATATATGTGTGTGAGAGGACACACACATTTAACTTAGGGTGAGAGTGTATAATATCTCCTAAAAACAAACTAACATAGGTTTATTCACTTTGTAGATATCTTTTCGTTTAGTGATTTTGAATATAATTACAGTTCATTACATATTAAAGGTGTAAATTATATGGATATAATAGCTTAATAAATAGTAGATAAAAATTCAAGGGTAGCACTGTGATTCGATATAGATAGACTAATATTATTATGAGAAATAAGTATTGGATTTACGACTAATGAACAGAAGGATAGTTAAAAGTGAATTTAAGAAAAATTGAAATTGAAAGTGATGTCTTCGATAATATTATTTTATAATATAAATATAAATATTTCTATTATTATTGAAATAATATATATATATATGTATAGAAGATTATATAATTTAAGTAAGGATCTTTCGTCTAAAGATCAAAGTGAAATATTTGTTAAAAATTTCATATTGACTAAAAATAAAATTTTTAATAGTTTTTAAATTATATATTTTGATTTTTTTTATTTTAAATTATACAATTTAAAATAAAAAAAAATTATATTTCAAAATATATGATCTTAAATATAAGTATTTTTCTCTAAATTGTATATTTAAAAAATAAAAGTATCTATCTTTATTTCTGATTATATAATTTCACATCCACCTCCACGTTACAGAATCTAACAATAATATATTAAGTCCAAATTTAAAAATCTCCATGTTGAAATGATGACATGCAGGATGAGCTGGCATAGATGGAACCATGTGATGGAGCGCCAATTTGGTGAGAAAAAACAAATCATTAAAAGACAAACTTTGCTAACTAATAAGAATTTTGGAACTTTATGAACATTTTTTAATGTTTCCATATGATATTCTAATACAATTGGATTTTTATTTTTTAGTGGCTAATGAATTAGATGCTTTTATCAATTCATCACTATTACTAGAAAATTATCATAGTCTAAAGGTGGGGACAAAAAAATCTCTTAATCTTAAGGATTAAACTAGGATGGAAGTACCAAAATAAAAAATGGATAATACTTCAACATAATCATACCCATATCTTATAAGATTGTTACTATCATCTCGAATTGTGAGATTCAGCATGTGAGGATGTATCATTATCCATCATGCAATAATTATACCTTGGAGCACCAAAGTATAGGAAAAAACAACCTTGTGAAAAATGAAAGAATAAAAAAAAATTAATATGCATTGAAAAGAATAAAAATAATTGACAAAAAGTAATATAAAAGTACATCTTATATAATAAATTAATTGATTTTTATAATTATAAAAAAAGTTTATAATTGATTTTTATATTTGTTTCTAAATTTGAGACTGTTCTGTTTGCAGGTTAGTCTAATGTATTATTCCCTTCAGTGTAGGTTAAGTTTGCTAAATCAGTGCTACTTCATCATCATCATCAGTGTAGGTTTCTGTGTTTTTTTTTTTCCTTACTTTCATTGAGTCATTCATTGTCATGGCTTCTTCAAGCTCCCTCTCGAGGATGGAACAGATACCTGGGAAAGGAAGAGGTCTTGTTGCAGCGCAGTCCCTGAAAGCAGGTCAAATAGTCCTCACTGAATCCCCTCTCATTCTCTACTCAGCTTCTCCTCTCTTTGAACCCTCTTCTTCACCTTTCACCAACTGTGATCACTGCTTCAGAATCTTACCCTCTCACACTAACATCTTCCCATGCCCCTCTTGCTCCCACCACAGTTTCTGCTCCCAAAAGTGTCTCTCCCTTGCACTTAGCTCCTCACACTCCACTTGGGTATGCAAAGCACTCACCTTTCTTCTTCAACACCCCAATTCAGCACTCCTTCAACAACACCCCCCAGAACGCCAAGTCCAAGCCCGTTTCATTGTAGCCTCTCACAACCTCTTCCTACACTCCCCTTCTGAACTTCACACTCTGCTCTCTCTTCATGGCACTCCAGATAGTGCTATTCTTGATGCTGCTAAGTTTCTCCACTCTCTAATCTCACCACTTTTCCCACCCCAATGTCAGCTTTCTGTGGATCTCACTGCACAACTTCTTGCCAAGGATAGACTCAACTCCTTTTGCTTAATGGACCCCTATTCCCCTGATGGCCCTCAGAGATTCATCAAAGCATATGCTATTTACCCCAAAGCCACGTTCTTCAACCATGACTGTCTTCCCAATGCCTGCAGGTTTGATTACGTGGACACTGGTGATGAACACAACACTGACATGGTTGTTAGGTTGATTGAGGATGTTCCTGAAGGGAAAGAGATTTGCATCAGCTATTTCAGGATTGGAAGGGATTATGGCACCAGGAAAAGGATCTTGATGGAGGATTATGGTTTCACTTGTGGATGTGATAGGTGCATGATTGAAGCAAATTGGGGAGAAAACCAAGGGGAGATGAACAGTGACCTGCCGCATGTGCGGTTCCTTTGCAAGCATGTTTGTGAGAGGAAGAATTGTGCTGGCACAATGGCTCCTCTGCCTCCAAAAGATGATGTACCGTCTAATGTTCTGGAGTGTAACTTCTGTGGCAATTTGAAAGAAATATGATTGTGATCTTATATCATTTCTATTATCTAGAATCTTTATGGAAGACTTTGTTTACACTTTGTTAAAAATATGCAATGCGACATTGCAATTCTACTTTGATTCTCAGAATTTTGTTATTTTACTTTGATAAAAAGTTTTCTCCTGAAAAGAAGAAAGACACGGTAGTACTCTACAACTGTGAAATTTGATTAAATGTAAGGTTATAAACTAACAACGAAATGTCTTTGCAGGGTCTCTATCCATGCACGAGCACAAAGCAAAATGGTATCTACTCCATCCATGCATGAGCACTAAGCAAAGATAGTAAGAGATTAATGAAATCATAGTAAGAAAATAAGGAATACCATTGAGAGAAGAGCAATTACTAAGAAGGAATACCACCCAAAATCTTTTTTCGTATCCTCTTAGTCTCTTATTTGATTTTCTGAAAGTAGTGCTTCTCCTAACCTTTTTGAATATCGGATCTATTTTTGCATGTTCCTGAGTCGTATCCTTGATGTAACACACTCTCTTTTTGTCTTTTTATCCAACTTAGAAATTTTTTCTGCTGTTCTCTTGATCTTACTCACCTTTCACTTAACTTTTACGTGTTACAATACCTTTTCCATTGAAAGCACCTTGTCCTCAAGGTTGAGAGAAGGAAAGTCTCTAATGAAGTCTTGTCAATCCTTCCAAGTGGATTCCGTAGTTTGAATACCCTACTAGCGAACAAGTACTTGAGGTACTAGCAAGTCACCTTGCTTGATTGTCTTAGTCGCCAATATTTCTTCTGGTTGTATGATTGGTCTAAGCTCAGATGTAGAGAGTAGCAAGGGTAAATATGGTGTTGAGGTATCACCCTTAAATTTCTTCAACAACGAAATATGAAAAATAGGATGGATATAGGTATGTTGCGGTAATTGGAGTTTATATGCAATGGAACTGAGCTTATTAACTATCAAGAAAGGACCAAAATACCTTAACCCCAACTTCTGATTCTTTCGAAGTGCCACTGAATTTTGTCTATAGGGTTGAAGTTTCACCAAAACCGCATTTCCAAGCTCTAGTTCCATCGGCCTTCTTTTCTTATCCGCCTTAGTCTTCATATATTGTTGAGCTTTCAACATATTAGTCTTCAATTCCTACATAATAGCATCTCTTTGACATATAATTTCTTGTAAAGAAATGTGATCTTGTAGATTATGCTCATATTTGACTAATACTGGTGGTTTTCTTCCATAAAGAGCTTTAAATGGTGTCATACCAATGATGTGGTGGAGGAAAGAATTGTATCAATATTCTGCCCAATGAAGGAGCTTCACCTATTATTTCGAGTTCTGGTAGCAAAAGCATCGTAATACATTTCTATTGTTTTGTTTAAATTCTCACTTTGGCATCTATTTAGGGGTGGTAGGGTGAACTCATGTTCAATGAAGTCCCTTGTGTTTAAACAATTATTTTCAAAATTGACTCATGAAAATCTTGTCCCTATCGGAGACAATAGATTTAGGAATCCCATGTAATTTAACAATGTAGGAAATGAAGGACTCAGCTACTTGTTTAATGGTGTAATCATCTTTCATATGTATGAAGTGTGCAAACTTTGATAATCGACCAATGACAACCATGAGCATTGTATAGTTATTGGAGGAAGGAAAGCCTGTTATGAAATCTATACAAATATGCTCCCATTGGTAAAGGCTGAAGCAACCTAGAAGATAGAGAATTTTCAGTTTTTGCTTGTTGGCAAATGGTGCACTTCTAAACAAATTCTCAGATTTGATGATGCATGCCTAGCCAATAAAATTGAGAGCATAGCCTTTCTGTGGTTTTAGCAATTCCAACATGACCACCAAATTAATAAACTGTGATATTCTAATAAAAGTTGGTTAATGAGTGCTTGATTAAGAGGAATGTATGACTGTTTCTTCCAAAATAACAAACCATTACTCACTGAAAATCTCTTATCCTGGTGAACATTATCTTTGAATCGTTGGAGTAATTATGATAAATGTTGATCCTCGATCATGACAGATTTCAATTAGTGTAGCCACCCCACTTGTGATTTTTTCCAAGCAACAAAGCTTCGTGAAAGAGCATCAACAGGGATGTTGTCGGTTTTTGGGTTGTAGTGAATTTCAAAATCAACCTAGGAGTTTGTGCATCCAAGCTTGTTGATTTGGGGTATGTAGTAATTGAGTGAGTAGGGACTTTAAACTTTTTTGCTTTGTCTTGATGATGAATTTTGTAGCGAGAAGATAGTGTTTAATTTAGCCAAAGTCTCGGTTATAGCAAAAAAATCTCAGGCCGATTGCTTTTGCATCCAAAAGTTCAATTATTTTGAAAAATAGGCATTTGGATGACCATTCTGGCTAAGGACCACCCCTACACAGTGCCTGATGTATTAATCTCGAGGGAAAATGGGTGGCTAAAATAAGGGAGGGCCAATATTGGTGTTGTTAACAATGCTACCTTCAGCCTCTGAAAAGCCCCAGCAAATTGTATGGTCCAATTGAAAACAATACTAAGTCAAGTGCAATATTTTTAGGCACCTCAAATATGGTTATTGGTGATTCAACCATGTTAGTGATTTGGAGAGTAAAAATTTCAACAATGGCATCCATATGGTGTAAATTGCATATATGGTTCAATTGGACCTCTACTCATCCCTTGTAAGGTAACAAATTGGCTTTTGTGGTAGAATTTGATTTGCAATGATTAGTAGTTAGCCAAATAGAGGCCAATGGTTGCAAGCCAAACACCTCCCAAAATGAGATAAGCATCTGAGATTGGTAATAAGTACACAAGAATATTGAAGGTGTGCTCCTGTACTGTCAATTGAAGATCCTAGACCTTTCGGTCAACTGTCATGTGATTCCATTATCTACCATCACTTTGAGCAACGGTGACGATTGTATCAAAAGTTTCAAGAATTTGACAGTCTGGGGTTGTAAAAAATCATTGGAGCTTCCTCCATCAATCACGACCTGGATGTCCAACCCCATTATATTGGCCTTAAACCGAATAGTACACACACCTTGGACCCCTAAAAAAGCATTAAGGGACAAATGATGTTCAAAGTGGTTGCTCTCTTAAGTGGTCATTAGAGTTGACAACAGTAGTATTAATAGTGCTCTCTAGAGTAGGCATAGTCGCATCAACATTGTCATCCCATTTTAGGAACATCAATTTTCTATTAGAACATTTGTGGTTAAAGGTGAATTTGTCATCACATCAATAAACATAGGCCTTCCTCTCATCTTAATTGCATCTCAGCAACACTATTTTTTTACCATGATTTTGGATAAAGAAACATTAGGAATTAGGAATAGGTAGGAGTGGTGGGAGGTTTGATTTAGGTATTGTGAAGTGTTGTATGGATGGGTTTGAAGAAGACAGGAGAGTTTTGTTGAGGTTGGATGTAAACGAAGGTGCAAAGGAAGTGGTATATTTCTCTACTCTGAATAATGTTGTTGGACATTGAGATACTACATCTAGTCTTATATCAAGCTTTAACCCACTGATAAAATAGTCAAGTTGGTTCAATGTGAACTTTATTGACTAAGACAATAAACTCTAAGTAGTACTCATTAACAGATCTATTTTGCATCAATTTAAATAAGAAAACACGGAGGCAATTAAAAAAAGAGAATGACCAAATTCAATTTTAATAGATCCTTTTAGATCATGCTAAGAGCGAAATGGCTGATTACGCCGCATCATTTGGAATCAAGGGATGGTGCCCTTATCTATGTACATAGCAGAAATTGAAATTCTCTACAATTTAGGGATATTATAATAATCAAAATATTGATCAAGACTAAAGTTCATTCTAAGACATATGTAAAAAAAAAAAAAAAAAAAAAAAAAAAGAGGAAGGTAATAGTGCAGTTTCCTCGCCTGATGTGATTAACGTGAGTTCAGTGAATTCTCAAAGTTAGAGCTGGAACTATGATGCGGAGAGTTCTATTAGTTCTGCATGAAGGCCTCAAGTGCAAGTTGAAATTTGTCCATCTGAACCTTGACTTCTTTAGCCATTTGCATTAAGGGTTTTTTTTGCTTCAAGACATTTTTCTCCAAAATCTCATGTAAAGTATCCATCTCTTATTGCATCTCCCTCATGAGAGTATTAAGCACCAATCAAACAGTAGTACTTTGTTATTGTGAAATTTGATTAAATGTAAGGGCACAAACTGACCATCAGAGTTTAATTCCAATTTGTTTACCGTTCAACAAAAGTTAAAAAAACAAGTATAGTCTTAAGCAAAACAAAATTGAGTTGTAATTTCAATTACAATTGCAACCAAATATCTTGGCATTTATCCATGCATGAGCAGTAAGCAAAGGTACTACCTATAAGAGATTAATGAAATTATAGTAAGAAAGTAGCAGAGACAAAAGGAATGACAGAGATAAGAGCAATCAGGAAGAAAGAATACCAATCAAAGTTCCTGTTTGTATTCTCTCAATCTCTTATTTGATTATCTGAATCTGGTGTTCCTCCTGACTTTTGAATTCCAGATCTGTTTTCAGGTATCTCTGAAACATAACAAACTTTTTTATTATCTTTTAATAACTCAGAATTTTTCCTACTTTCCTTCTTGTCTCACTCACCTTCCAATTGGCTTCCATGTACTAAAAAAAAACAGCTAAAATGTGAAAAATTCATTTGTTGCTAACACATTTTAACAGAAATAGTTTAGCCCTTAGTATATATTAGACAAAGACTCTTAACAGAGGATTTACAAGACTAAAGAAACAAAAGTTAGTTGAATAAAAAGTATAAAAAGAAAATGTAAACCTTTTCAGAATTTAAAACATATCTAAGTCAATCAAGTTTTATGATATAATCTTTCATTTTTAATAAAAGCATTTTTAGAAATTATATTTGTATCCTGCATCTCTAACCTATTTCTTCCAGTGTTTTTTCTCCTAAACTACTCTTATTTTTAAATAAGTCATTTAAAAAATATATATTATTTTTATTTGAGACCTGATATGGGCTTCGGAACTTGCCAGAATAATCTATTATCAAGTTACAAAACTACCCAGGGCTAACAACATAAGGTAGACCAATAAACCAGTTTAAAGTAGAGAATTTCAAAACAATAAAATCAATTTTTAGTTTCATAATTTTAATTGTAAATTTACTATTTTTTCAAGTTAATTTTTTAGTTTCAAACAATAAATCACAAAATCATTTGGGAGTGTGACGCACAATAGAAAAAAGAAAAAAACTTAAAGATGTATTTCATCTATCATTTAATATGAACTGACAAGAGAACCCAACATGAATATGTGGATCTTGTTCAATGCTCTAAAGAAGGGATAGAATGAGAACAAAGAGTGATGTTGTTTTATACTAAAAAGGTCAAGTTTTCTTCTTTGATTATAATACTTGTTTTTGTTAAAGATATTTATCACGTTCTATGCACACGCATTCTCTATTGATTTTTAAAATAAAACATCCAAAAATATTTATACACAAAACTGAACTATGAGATAATTCATAATTAAAATAGGTATTATATACTATAATAGACATAACTGAATTAATATGAAATAATAAAAATAAGTTAAAGAAAATAGAAATTGTGTTTAATTTCTCTGCAGAAATTATAGAATAAATTTCTTCCTCACATAATATATATATATATATATATATATATATATATATATATATATATATATATATATAATGTACCAATGTTCACAAATTAATTTCTCACTCAATTATTTTTGGATACTTGTTTTAGAAAGAGGTTTATTTGTGTAATTCTTTTTTTTTTAAATAATAATTTTTTTAGAAAAAAATGTAATTTATCATCCTTAGCAATCAATTTATTATCAAAAATCTATTCAGTTTTGAAAATTATTTCCAAACAGAGTATTTTAAAAACCAAAAATCTAAATCAGTTATGAAATTGTGAGTTATGTAAGTCTTACAAGTTGGATTGAGTTTAAATGAACATCATTGATCAGCCTTTCAAAAGATTCCAGATGAGCTCTAATATGACTTAAATATTAGAGTTACCCTCCACTTCTATAATATTTCAAACTTCATCCCTAATTAAAGTGGAACCTAAATTTTTTACACTAATAAACTTGATTTCAAAACTTTATCTCTGGTGGTGTAGCCTACATCTTTTTCACTAACAATGTGGAAAACACCTGATTCAAAGGTGACTTATGCTGGATTAGCAAAATCTATTAATGATTTCAAAAGTTAAAAACAGTTTTTAAATATAAAAAACTAGCACACCCTTGTTTTTTATATTGCACCTAGAAGTTCTTTATATCAGGTCAACGTGTAGAAAAAGTTTGCACTTAATGTGGATTTTCCTTTTGAACTAGAAGGGATCCTTTTTCTTGTGGCTGACAATGAAATGGCAACCAAAGTGGTTTGGCTTCCAGCGGAGAAACATAATTAAATGGAATTAAAAAAGTAGAAAATGAAATATTTTGAGAAGAAAGAAGGGAGAATGGGGTTAAAAGCCATTAAGAAACGCCAACAGCAAATCCAAAACCGCCTCTCTACCTCGAATTGCTACTCAGAAAGAAAATGAAACATTAATATGTCAACAACCACTGCACATGTCATTTATAACCCCTGTTGGCTGTAGCTATGAAAGCACCACTTCACTGCTATTTTAGCATCTAAATTCCAATGCAAAGCACTATTTGCCCCTCTCTTCTCCACTATTGCTCATCACTTCCAAAGCTTTACACTCATTCCAAGGTGCCCATTTATACTACTACCACGGTGCTTTTAAACCATGTACATGATTCATCACACCGCCCAAATGTCATGCTGAAGAATGTTGGTCATTAAAAATCATTCATACAATAATTAAGCATAATTGGGAACTTCCTTGTTGCCTGAAATAGCATAATCTGTCTAACAATCGCGTAGAATCATACATAGGGCAAGTAAACAAGAGTCAAACTACATGTCATTACACTAATGAGAAACGAAAAACATAAATATTACAAGTTTACATGTAAAGACCGCATAACTCAAGTATTTAAGATATATAAGAGAACAACACGAAATTAAAACATGATTCCTCGGGTGTCTGAATGCTATGAATGAAAATTTATCACTGCCTGAGGACTTGCATTTCTCATTGATTGAGGGAAAAACAAAGGGTGGGGGACCAGTTCCTGATTCAAATGCTTCCTTCGGTGGATGCTGACACATCTACACACAAAAAACACTCCTTCCAAGCCTTGTAAAGAACCATTTTAATCAACATTGACATCTGGATTGCAATTAAAATCCTTGTTGGGTCTATACTCAATGGCAGAGGAACTTAAATCCTTCTTCCAGTCCCAGTCACTGAAGAGAGACTGAGGAGACTGATATTCCTGTTTCAAACTCCCTGCTGAACTTAACTGGCTACTAAAGATAAGGTCTTTGGTCCTTGCAGTTTCCAGGTTCAACAGCTCGGCATCTCGCATTGTTTGCTGTTGGAAGCAGTTGCCCAGCATGGTAGAACCACTTCTTGATTCCGAAACAGTGTTTGATGGAATTGAAGACATATGAGACCACATGCTGTCTGAGGTGAAGTCATAACCTTGATACCTCACACTTCCCAGATCTTTATGTAAGACATGCTCATCTGCTTCTGAGTTCAGTCCAAACCTGTGGAGTGTTTAGTAAACATCATGATGCTTCCTTTATTTCAAGTATGCATAATAGGAAATTACCAAAAGATTTTAGAAACATTGAAGAAAAAAATTATGAAAATCTATACAGATGGATCTGAAACTCAGAGGATGGGGTCACTGAAGCCGTGAAATGCAAAAGCAATCATCTGCACATGGATCTATTGAGATGAATAATTTAGGCACTGTCCAGAAGAAAACTGTTCTTACACACTCTTCATAATGCAATTTAGATGCTCCCTTATTCCATAGCATAAAAATAAGTCAATATGCAAATTACCTCAAATTACACTACACCAGTTTGTTACTTACTATGACTAAAAATCAAGTACTTCAATGAGATCGATGGTTATCTTCCCTCTCATTTTCACAACACTTTTTTCTTTTTTACTTTACAAATCAAAAAAATTCACCTTCAAAGCATGCATGGCTTAGTCATTAACATTATCAAATATCAATATCATTTTCTATTCACACACACAAATAGTAAACTATCACAAGGCTTTATTAGTAATGTATCTCAAAGTAGTAGGGAAGGAAAAGAAGAATGCATGGAGCAGAAGAAGATGGAGAAGACACTGAAGGAAATGGAAGGTTCAAGTGGCGCTCACCAATGTTGAAAAATCACATCACCAAACAACTAGAGAAAATAGCAATATTCAATTCCCTTAAAAAAACCCTATCCCAAGTCACAAGACAACTATCCATCACTAGTTGGATGCATGGTCCACCAAAACAAAGTTACCTTTTATCGGTAGCATTAACTACATCAAACATAAACATCAATGTACCGCTAAAATTTCCAGTTTGTTAAAATACAATCATTGGTAAATCCTTGATTTCCAATTTTATCAAATTACACTCTGATACTACTTCATTCACTCTGACAAGGCAAGCTAACAAGCAATGGCCTAGGTTTATTACAATATGTTTCAAGCATGAAAAACATTTCAACAAGGAATATCTAAACATGGAACCCCATCTCATGATCTCAGACGAACAACCAGAAGAAGACAATCAAGGTCACAAGAAAATCAAGAACTTCACAAATTTTTAACAACAAACTGCAACGCCTGATTAAATGCAAACCCAGAAATCACTGCAAACTTATATGCTGTTTCTGACGGGCAAAGTGAAAAATTGTTCAAAACAAAAAAAATTCGGGGTCAGTGTTGAAAATTGCTTCAAAGAATGCATTGAACACGCCGGGAAACTTTGGGAAGCGTCCATTGAACATGCCAAAATTTTGAGGAAAAAATGCCAAAATGAATTTATGAAGATAGCTCCTATGCACTGCATCTCTTGAAAATAGAGACAAATCAAGTTCAATACAATGCAAATCTAACTAAAACTCTAGGCAGATAACTTACACCTCACTCCCAGAATCTCACCCCACACATCATAATGGTCCACATGTTAGGTAACTTAACATCACCGCTACCATGTTTACCGTATAAAACTATAACATACTAATACACTACATGTTACCGTGAAGTAAAAAGCCCACTAGAAAACCACAGCAATCATTGCCACAACCCTAAAAGTCAAACAGCCCTAAAGACAAATGTAGCAAGCAGCACACACAATACCCTACCCTATTCACACTACAACATCAGCAACAGTCTTGTTTCTCCTGACGAGGTTACACAGAGCTCACCTTCAGATGCCATTCACACATAATTAAATAAAATAAAAAATAACCAATTGAAAAACACTCACAAAGGGCTCAATCTGAAAGAGGCTAATGGACATACATACCTGTAAGTTTTCTTGGTGTTGTCACCTGAAAGAGTGAGGGGGTCCATGTGAAGGTGGGGGAGTGTGGGGTTGGCAGTGGTGGCGCTATTCCCAAGGGTGAAAGTGAAACCCTCCCGGGCACCATTGGTATGCAAGGGAAGGGTGTTGAGGGTTGTAGCAGATGCAGCAGCAGAAGCAGTTGCAGAGGAAGCAGCAGAACCAGTTGCAGAGGAAGCAGCAGAAGCTGAAGCAGCAACAGAGTTTGAAGAAGCAGAAGAAGAGTGAGGTTGAGATTCCACAGGCTTTCTTGAACGGTAACGACGTCGTATCATATGGCGGTCGCAGTACTTGGAGTCCGGGTGAGCATCCCTCGAACACCTCCACTTCTTCCCATCGGTTCTCCGGCACCGACCCGGTTCAGGGTCTATCTTCTTCCCATAGTACCCCCCAACTGCGAAAAAACCATAAAGACTCAAACTTCACATAAAGAAGAGGCAAAAAACACAAAATAGGTCACTGTTTCCGATTACTCACGAGATGGGTGTGCCATGAATTGGAGGCTCTTGCGAATGGGGAGAAGGAGGTCGGGGGGAACGGAGAGCCCCGCCTTGAGGTACTTGAAGATGAGGGCCTGGTGCTCCAGCTCGTGCCACTGGGCCGCCGTGAACGGCGTCCACATCGCCGCCGTAGACGGCGGAGGAACGCTCATGGTTGTGAAGAGGAGAGGGTAAAAGGGCGAATCTGGGTGGGGAGAAGAGCATTAGAGAAGGGAAGGGGCGGTTACCTGAGAGAGTTGAGACATGATTTGGTTTTGATAGGTAAAAATGAAATGGTAGGGATTGAAGAAATGCTATTGCAGCATATTAACTCCTACTTCTACTACTCAACAAGGGAACCTTCCACCTTTATTTATTGTTTTCTTTTTAAATCTTAATTGCTCTTTTTTTGTTCCTATCTCCTCCTCTTTTATTTCTTTTTTTTAAACAATTTAATCAATTTCATTTAATAAATCTTTTTTAAGGAAAAATTATCACTCATTAAATTCATTTGTTTTTAATCAAATTAAGACAGGACTTGTCGGTGTTTCAAAATTAAAACTTTCTTAAACAAAATAAAATTTGTTCTTTCAATACAGTTGACTAAAGTCTAATAGGGAAATTATGTAATCCATTAAAGAAAATTATGTAAAAATAGCATAAATTATTTTGAGAATACCAACTAATTATCCTCAATTTCCCTTATTTTATTTTTCAAATAAATTGATTGGTTTATTTTATCTTGAATGTCTTTAATAAAACTATAGTCCACAAGATTTTGTTTTAATTCATGTCAAGTTGATAACCAAAATTTGAGAATCAAGTTGGATATATATAACTTTGATTATTTTTTTCTTTAGTTAAATATAATTTAAGATTAACTCTCTATAATTCTACCACAAGAACTCAACATTTACCTAACTTTTTTACATAATCTCATGCATCTTTATTATTCATTTCTTGTAAATTGAATGGATCCTGCCAAGTTATTTAATGCCTGCACAAATCCATTTGTATTTCAAACAATATCGTGTAGTTGTAAAAGTTTCCTATTTGACTAAAATGTTTGGCAAATTCTATATAATAAAGGGGCTGAATTTGTCATGTCTTTACAGGAATTTCATTGTTGATAAATTACCTCTCATGGTTTGAAGTGTCTTACAGCATCCTTCAATTTTATTTTATTTTTTGAAATATAGTAACAATCGTGTTTCCAAGTATCTTTTTAATAATCCTGTCAACTGTTATTCATACAACAAGTCAAATTTAATTTTATCCATGTTTTTTACCTTTAGTAAAAAAACACGTAATATGATTATTCTCAAAGCACGTAAAGTTATCTTTCATTTATAAACAATATAGAAAATTAATAAGAATTCTATTAGGTATCATTTGTCAAATAAAAGTTGCCTTAATTCTCCAAACATTATTTTAAATATCATTAACAATGATATTATATAAATTATCTAATATTTTGTGGAGTCGATAAAGTAAACTCATATTTTTTATTGTGAACTCGTGTCATTTTATCATCAATATTAAACATAAAAGATAATTATGTTTAAGTGCAAAGTTTTAATAATTAAGTTTTCATTTTAATTGTTTTAGTGGAAGTATCATATATTTCAAAAAAGTAAATATGTTTAAGCAAAATATAGTTGGAATCATTCCATTGAGTACTTTATTTGATATTTTGATTTAGAAAAAAAAATTACTTAAGTGGACATAACATCTTATGTTTTTAAGAGAGTTTTGTTTTGATTGTCTAAGTATAATTATTATATAGATGTTGTATCATGTATAAGTTTATGATTTATGTGATTTGATTATTAATATTATTATTATTATTATTATTATTATTATTATTATTATTATTATTATTATTATTATATATATATATATATATATATATATATATATAAATAAGATGATATAGTACGAAATATAAATTTTAAGGTCATGGATATAAATAAATATTTATGTTGTAATAAAAAAAATTTAACTTATTTAATGATATAATTAATCATATATACTAAGATATTTAGTATTGAAAAGTTAAAATGAAGTTTATTTTATCATCAAAATCATGTATTGGAGTTTGAAAAAATGAATCACAATACATGTTAAACTTTAGGTAAAGATATATTTTAAACTCACTCGGATCATAATAATTCGGAGTTGCATACCTAAGGTGTTAAAATAGATTAGGTTTTAAATCTTTTGTAAGAATGTTTAATACAAAAATTTTTAGAAGATGTATGTAAATATTTTTTTACGAATAAATATTTTTTTACGAATAAGTGGCTTCATGTGTGATTTGTATATATAAATATGTGATTTTTGGTTTAGTGAAAAATTGCATAAACTTATAACTCATAAATTTTGTATGGTTCATCTCTATAACTTATCCTTATATTTGATTGTAATATATATAAATTATTATAAATGTATGACATTGCATACCTTCAAATCACATCTAAAAATACAATTAAAAAATATAGTAAAAGAATTTAAATATTTTTTTTCTTTTTTAAGAAACAAACAAAACACACATAAATAGATATATTATTTTTAAATTTTACAATATCAATGTTTACTTAAGAAACTCTCACGGTATATTTTTTCTATTTTTATAATATAGACTTTGAATCTTTTTAGATTTTTTATTTTATTATTTTCATTTTTATATTATCATATATATATATATATATATATATATATATATATATATTTAAAAATTAGATAAAAGTAAAACTACAATTAATGAAAAAAATAAAGTTACTTGAAACTCAAAAAAGGTAAACAATAAACAAATAAAATTTAAGAAGATTGACAATTAGAAAGAAAGTATTTGTTAGAAAATATAAGAAATCATTTTTTTATTATGAATTAAAATACATAATTTTCATTGATGTTTAATTATTTACATATTACTTCTATAATTTGTACTTATATTTTTTTTCTCATCTCAAATTACTATTTTATTAATATTTGATTCTGTTACAAAAAATAATTTACCATCTTTTGTCTTTATAATAGTTAAAAACATCTTTATATTACCATTAACATTGTTTATTTAAAATAAAAATATATAGCTTGCATGTTTATAGATATTCATTGTAAATTATCATTACAATGCATCCTACACATTAAAATGTTTATATATAAACATTGATACACAAGATATGATAGTACCTTTGAAAATTTAAAATACAAAAGCCTAATAAATTAGAGATTCTATTTTCATTTAAAAAATGAAAAATATCAGTTTTAATAATTACTCTAATTAAATAACTGCAGCACAATATTTTATTGCATTTAAACCAGAAAACAAAAATAATTTATTTGTTAATTAATAAAAAAATTGACCCCTAAACATATGAAAAAATACAGACAATATTTTTTTAAGTGAAAGTCTATATTACAATAGATCAAATAAAGTTTGTTTAAATTTAATGTATGCAAAAAAGTAGTTTAAAGTTACTATTATACTCAAATAAACTTAAATGGAATGTTGTTTTTTTTTTAATCTTTGAAATTAGAGTTGATTTGAGACAACCCAACTACAAAACATGTATAGAATTTGAGGTATCAACCTTTCTTACTAATATTGCTTTAAATTAAATAATGCTTATTTATTTTTTTCCATTTTCAATACATATATTGAATTTTATTTTTATCCTTGTGATAAATATTTTATAATTTTTGTAATATTTTAAAATTTCATTTTTATCTTTATGGTTAAAAAATATCTAAGTGAATTTATAATGTTTTCTAAAAAACCGTTCTCACATTACAAGAAGTATATGCCTTACAATTCTAAGAAAAGCCACACATTTCTTTTATTAACAAAGCTTTACAATAAAGATAAAAAACAAACTATTAAATATTTCACGGATCATGAAAAATATATGAAGATTAAAAATGAAAACTACTCTTTTTCATTATTTTTCTATTTTTAAATTTTGTATACAAAAGAAAAAATAATTACTAAAACTTTTATTAACAAAGTTTTACAATAAAGACAAAAAAAAACAAAAATATTTAAATATTTCATGGATCATGAAAAAAAATATGAAGATTAAAAGTGAAAAGTATTCCTTTTCATTATTTTTTATATCTTTTAAAGTTCGTCTACAAAAGAAAAAGAATTACTATAATTTTATATTCTAATAAAATAATTTGAAATTTTATTAGGTGTTGTTTTTTTTATCATTCTAATGTTATAGAAAAAAAATTAACATCAATAACCAATGTAATATCTTAGAAAATAGCTATAGAATAAAAATTAACCTAAAATTTAATTTTAGAGATAAATAAGATAATATTTATTTTTTTTAACAAAAGAGTTGTTTAAGTAAATAAAAGATAATTATTTACTTTTTATTTTTATAGTAAACACCAACTCTCTCTCCCTAAAAAGATATTCTGTTGTATTCTAATAAAAACTACCAACTCTCTCTCTAAGATATTCTATCTCTCTAAGAAGATATTATATTTTATTTTAATAAAAATCACCAATTATCTCTAAGAAGATATTTTATCTCTCTAAAAAGATATTCTGTTTTATTCTAATAAAACTACCAAATCTCTCTCTCTTTAAAACGATATACAGTTTCGTTCTTATGAAAACCATCATCTCTCAAACAAATCTCTTTAAAGTTTATACCTTCTCTCTAGATTTGTGACTCATAGATTATCAATCAGAAGACACCCTTAGATTCCTAACGTTGAGTAGATCAAGAGTGTCCGATCAGATTCTTGAACAGAGTTAGGTTGCTTATGATTTTAGGGTTTTGAGTATCTCTACTCTATAAAGGTAAGGGAAGCTAGTTGCATGTATTTTTTTATAAATGTTTGTCTCATTTGAAATAGAAATTTATTTAAAGTGATGATACTTGCTAAGGAAAGCTAGTTTGATTGTTTTTTTTTTATAAATATTGTAATTATTTATTTTATTAAATATGAATTGGATGGAATGA